>Ga0214543_1001380_pt1:0-12500 | contig 46611 bp, 15 predicted proteins | sample CNSS2metaG_FD_160094 | JGI IMG/M metagenome (GOLD analysis project Ga0214543, IMG submission 160094) | Root nodule microbial communities from cowpea collected in UCLA plant growth center, Los Angeles, California, USA - CNSS2 | ecosystem: Host-associated > Plants > Roots > Nodule | place...
CTACTTTTTCCCACTGCAACGAAAAATATTCGCCGTATTTGGGCTTTTCCTAGTATCTTATTGTTAACTATAGTTATGATTTTTTCGCTTGATTTGTCTATTCATCAAATCAAGAATAGTTTGTTTAACAAGCACTAATCGTTAAATTGCAATTGGAGCGAGGATCCGAGGTAAGGGGAGTTGTTCATATGTGTTATTAGTATTTTTTTCTCTGTTCTGGAATGTCTTTGTGGCTTGATGATTGTGTTTTACCCTTTTTCGCGTTCAAACCCGTAAGTTCTGGGCAAAAATTTCCAGAACCGCCTGGCGGCTAAGAGTGCTCCGCCAGGCGACGCAACATTTTTTTAGCGTTTTCTGGGTTCTGTGATGAATCGCCTGGCGGCCTTGGAGGACCCGCCAGGCGGCGCGCACTTGGACTGCGTAAATTGACGTGTTTTTGGATGTTTTGTGATATAGTTAAACTAATGCACTTATATAATATTGATGATACTTTCATTTGACGTGATTGGATGATAATTAGCGGGTGTGTAGAAATCTGATAATTATGGGGTTGAGTACAGACTCGTAAACCTTTATGAGTTACTTGCGATTGCTATATGTGATGTATGAAATGGGCAATATGTTAATAATAAGCCTCAAACAGTTGGTATGGAATTGATCTGTGTGTGTTAAATGTATGAATACCTGTGACTGAATCCGTGAGGAGAAGATGAATTGGGAAAATTGGGAATAATAGCTTTCTGCAGACGTGAAGGAACCTAAATGGTTCTGGAATCACTGTCACGCCGCCCGGCGGCACCTGATATACCGCCAGGCGATCCCGAGCTGCCAGCAACGTTTTGGCATGTCTAGTAGGTGGTGTGCACAGAGGGGAATCAAAGATTTAAGTGATGGGTGTTAGGATGATTGTTAGTATAAAAGGAGGGTACTTGTGTGAGGTTAGAATTATCAAAATAGGGTTGGGATTATGTATGAACTCTAGTTAAGGAGGCATGAGAAAAACTTGGGATGAGTATTTTTGTATGATGCATTTGGTGTGGCTACACGGGCGTCTTGATTGCTGGCATGAAAAGGTGTTTAGATGAAGTGGTTGTTATTTAAATTGTCAAGGTGACATATTAGTATTTAGGAAGAATGTGTGCTTAAACTCCAACACTTAAACACATGAGTGCTTGCCTTGATTGTTTGTTGATGATTCGATGACTTGAGGTGTTACATATATATACTTGTATTTGAGGATTATGAATGTATGATTGTATGATCTGGTGAGGCTTAGCAACGGAGCGGGGAAAACTCATGGGAACAGTTTTATAGAGTTTTATCATTTATGGTTTTGGAATAAAGATGTAATCTATTATGAGACTGTTTTGGTATTTTATTAAATTTTGAGAAGATTTAAACTTAGAGTTATATTTATTATGAAATAAATTCTTTGAAATTCCTGCGTTTTTGGGAAATGGATTTATAATAAATGTGATTTATTTTCTTATTTTATATTATATTTTTAAACCCGTAATATCTGGTCGGGATGTTACACAAATTAAAGAATTAGAGGTTGCAAAACATACTTAGAATTGTACTTTAAGTAGGGGTGCTTCTTCTTTCTTTAGATTTCTTTCTTTAGATTTCCTCCCTTATCATTTATTTTAGAAAATGGTAAACTTCACACAATTTCTCTCCCATTTGAGATTATGTGTTCTATTTACTTCGTATAAAGTATGTGTTCCGATTGGAGTACTACATGTTTATAATTTTCTGCATTTTGGTAGTAAAGAGAGAGGAAAAACATGGTGGTGGTGTTTTTCAGAAGTAAACGTGCATTTCAAATTGAAATTGCAATGGTGTATTTTAATTGTTCTTGATTCAACTTATATGTAATCTATCTATTATATCCAAATTCTAGACCGAACCATTTTCGTTTAAATGGAGGATTAATCCCATTGACACTATGAGTTGGTGGAATAATTGTGAGGTGTTGAACATGTCACATGCCATATGGTAAGGACAATATGTCAAGTCTGATGAAATATACATCATTAAAGTTTAAGGATGAACCTAAATGAAGAACTACAATACACCTTTGGGGAGCAGTCATTTGCTGCACCTATGACAGACACAACAACGACAATCGCAACAACGATAGAGTGAGGCAACTACAACTTGCTTTTGGTGACTTTGAATGAAATATGAATGAAAGAGGAAATGGATTAGAGACAGGAGGGAATACGAGAATAGAAGGTGGAGGGAACGAGGAGCTTAGGCAAGTAAGCATAATAAAAAATAAAAAAAAAAGTCAGGAGATGGGGGAACAACCAAAAGAACAAACACACAACTTCTTGGCACAAGTTCTCAGTACGCTCTCTGCCAGAGAAAAAATGAAGATTCCAAATATTCATCCAGTAGAAGGACAGGAACGGAGGCATAAAAAATCAGAGGAAGGAGAAGAACCCATCAGAGGAAGCCAAGAAGGGCAGCTCACTCGGTAGGAGAAAGAAATTTGCAGTTTCAAAATACACATACAACATAAGGGGGAGAAATAGAGGAAGGAAGAGCAAAGAAAAGAAAAAGGAAGTGAGCAGCATAAGATAAGGGAGCTCCAAGAGGTAAGTGTCGCGCCTTGAGTCTTTGAGTACTTGCGTGAATATTATGTGAATATGATCTGAAGTGTGTGTGACTTGTTGTGCTTGTTAAATGCTATAACGAATATGATGTTCTATTGTGCTATGTTCTATTGGTTGTTGATTCATGATTTTGTGGGAGTTGTTACCACCTCCATTAACATGTGCTTATACTACTTGTGCCTTACACCTGAATAAAAAACAAAGAAACAAAACTCAACCACAACAACTATCATAAACAACCTTCACTATCTCTCCATCTTCCATCTTCACTAGCAAAACCACCCATAATCTCGATCCAGTGTCATTGTAAACACCCCCAAAATCCCAACCACCAGTTTTCATTATTGTCAACCTTCATCTTTAGCCCCTGCATTTGTCATCGATTATCTTTTCTCATTTGCATTTTTTGTTCATCAAAATCTTCATCGTTCACCTGCATAAAAGCCAAAGAAAAAATAGAGACCCAAAATCAACACGCACACATATCAAGTTTTATCCCACAAATCTGCATCCCCAATTTGTCGAGACCTTTCACGCACCTTCACCCTCACAATTTCAACACCCAAAACCACACTCGTCGAGCCATGGTACTAGCACCATTCATACCAAACCTTAAACCCCACATTCATTGACCTTCGATCCCCATTCATAAAACCATCACCTTCAACCTGCACTCAAAAAAATCAAGCAGTCATGTTTCACCATCACTCTTCATTTTCTATTAAATCCATAATAGCATTGAACCAACATCGAACCAACACCACTCGTACCTTTCACACCCAAGGCAGAAAACAGAGAAACCACAAGAGGAAGAGGAATAAACCCTTTTAGGGTTCTCTGGTTTGAAAAAGGAAGAAGTTGGGTTTGGGATGGCAAGCTCCCAGGTCCATTTCCACTTTCAGCACCCACAATGTTAATTTTTACACTCCCATGAGTTCATCGCACTGGGTCAGTTATATCTACTTGCTGCACACGCATATCATTTTATTTCTTACACCTATGTCTCACTTCACGCACCCCACCTGTTTACTTCAGGCATGTCCACATGCGATAATCCCGCACTTTCATATTATTATTTGCTTGGGCTTGTTTGTTGTGTTACTCCTGCACCCCCACATTCAATATAGACACCTCCCACTAATTACTCACTACACCACTCATTGCTCTCTTTTTTTCCTAAATAAATTTAATAAAATAAAAATCAAAAATAATTTTTTCTTTCACTTTATTTTGTTTGTTCGGTCATCCACATCTTGTGACACTCATTTTCAAAAAAATATCAAAAAAAGTTTTGTTTCACTTTTAGTGATTGTTAGGCCACTCACGTCGTGTGACACCTATTTTCAAGTAACTCAAAAATAAAAAAAAAATACAAAATTCTCAATATATAAAAATATCAACACTTTCTGACAAACAATTTCTAAAGAACTGTGACTCTGATTTCTTATTTTGAATGAGAATACGTAGGACCAAGGTCAATCCTTATCGGGCTAAAAAAACAAAATAAAAATATTTTGTTTCTTTTGTATATTTTTTCTTCTTCTTATTTTTAGGGAAATTAACATTTTGAAAACCACATCAATTTCACATTTCTAATTAAAGGTACTACGTCTGAGCGGATGCTGTGGGGTGCTAATATCTTCCCTACATGTAACTGACTCCTGGACCCAAAATCTAGATTTCCACATAATTGTCTTATCTTCAGGGTTTTCCATAGTTTTCCATAATAAACTATGGTGGACTCCAAAATCTCTTTTCAAACCTGTTTGCTTTTTGGTTCGTGGTCTCATCATGATTTTGGTTGCGACACCTGCAAATTGTAAGACCCGCTAAATTTAAATAATTAAATAATCAATTATTTAATTAAAGTGAGTGAGAGAAGCCTTTATGGCATTAAATGCTAACCTTCATGATGTGGAAAAGTACTAGCTCAAGTAGTTGAGAGTACTTTGGTTGTGTGAGAGGACTTGGGTTCAAGTCCTATGTATGCCATTTGTGTAGGATTTAATTCTATTTATTTAATTCTGTTTATTTCTTTTTCTAATATGTATTGTGCGTGTGAGTAAGAAGATGGAAATTGAGTTATACTAGTTGGCATGAAACATGAATTCGCATGATGGTTTGATATTGATTTTGCGATTTCATGGTTATGGGTTCTAGCCTTGGGGAACACCTAAATTAAACTTATTATATTTTTTTGGTAGATGTGGACGGAATGGGAAGGGTTAGGGGAAACCCTAACTGATCTAGCAGCCAAGGAAGGCTGAAAAACAGTCATGAAGGGGTTGGGAAAGGTTTGAGTCTGAATTGGTAGAAGGGCAAGAGGGAGATTGGCAAACAAGGAAGAAGTAGCACATTTAACAAATTGAGCAAGGAATCCAGGTTAGGGGAGTTCCTTATGCATGTTTTATTTTGAATCGTATGAAAATTGTGTTCTGAGCATGCTTGAACTGTGAAATATCTCAATTCTGATTTGGATCGCGTCTTCTGGATTTTTCCAAAAACCGTATGGCGGCGTATGAACTTCCGCCAGGCGGCACATGCAATTTCACTTGTTTCTGGGTTTTCTCCATGAACCGCCTGGCGGCAGAGGATGAACCGCCAGGCGGCACATGCACTGTGACGCTGTTTTTGGTTGTTTTGGACCTGTTTGGGATACCTATGATGTCGTCATAATGTTTATATGTTGAAAGTGAAATTTTACGAATATAGTTGACTGTGAATATTGTGGTTGCGTTGGAATGCATGAACTTTATCTGAATTTGGGGGTTAGGATTATGATGGCCTCAGTGATAAACAACATAAATCATGTAAATGTTTGGTGGGGTTGGCTTTGCATAATTGAGATTAACTTATTTGATGTATGAATTCAGGATGATGCTTTGATATAAAATTATGTCTGTATGAAGGGGAAAATTGGATAGGCACGTTTGGGTGCGTTTTGGTGCAGGAAAATAATCTGGAGATTTCCAGATATGTATGCACCACCTGGCGGTACGTGATCTGTCGCCAGGCGGTCTGGCAATGCAGTGGGCGTTGTACAGTTCTAAATGGGTGTCATGTCATTGGGGTTTAACAGGAAAGTTATAAGGATATTATTTAAAGAAAATTTAATAGAAAAGGAAAAATTTGAGTTAAATGGTACTGAAGGGAGATTTAGATAAATGAAGATGTGAAGTATGATATAAATAGTAATGTTCTTTTAAACGTGTGGCTGTATATGGTAAGACAGATTCAGATGGTATGTTAATTTGATAATAAGAGTGAGATAGGGGTATATGAAATGGTATGGTTGGTGTAATTTTTCCTTAGGCATGTTTTGTGGTTGTGAATTGTTGGTATGGTACATATGTAATATGGATTAAAGTGTGGTGTCATGCTTTATATAAATTCCAGAATGTATGGTTTTATGATTGGGAGTATGCAGAATGTATGAGACATATTTAAAAGGGGTAAACGAGGGTGAGTATGGATGCATGATAATATTGGATTGGTTGGCATGTAAATGAGTGTGATGTAATTTGGTATAGATATATATCTGGTAAATCATAATTGTGTTATACTTGGGTGATTGGTTTGTTTGGAGATCCTTTGGGATCAGTTTATGTGCTCAAAAACCAGTAGCATTGTGTTACTGTTATAGCGCTTGGCGGCGTGAGCGAGCCGCCAGGCGGACAGGAAAATAAATCAATGACAATGGTCACAGCGGGAGCAGAGCGCCTGGCGGTGGGTGATGGATGCGCCAGGCGGTGACGACGAGGCAGGGCACCTGGCAGTGTGGTGGTGTCCGCCAGGCGGTGGCGGTACTGAGAGGGTATTGTAGGCGCGTGGCGCCTAGCGGCGTCTGATGCCCGCCAGGCGGTCTGGAGCTAAGTTCCGCCTAGTGACGTGTGATGCGCGCTAGGCGGTTTTGGTCCAGTGATGATGCACGAGGAAAGTTTTCTACACCGCTTTAAGGGATGATCATGATGCGATGATTTGGCTGGGGGCCCAGTTACGAGTGTATCTTGTATTAGGGTAACACGTGACCACTCTAGGTTGTAGCCTGGTGGTTTAGGAAGTCCAGTGGAGTGTGCGAGTTGTGGCTCGTACGGTGAGGTTCGGGTGATTGCCCTCTTCAGAGTGATTCTGATAGAGTTTTGGTAGTCTGGAACAGCTACAAACTTTATGTTTGTTCGGGGAGCTCCACTTGGTGTCACGGTGAGATGTTGTGGCAATGTTATTCCCACGTGTGGACTACTGAACAAGTACATGTTGTTTGTCTTTTGGCAGATTTTGAGAACATAACCTTTGAGGAAGCGGTGCAAGATGAGAATTGGAGACTTGCAATGGATGAGGAGATCGATGCAATTGAGCGTAATAACATGTGGGAGTTGTCCAATCCCCCAACAGGAGCTCGGCCTATTGGTGTGAAATAGGTATACAAGAAGAAGATGAATGTTCAAGGTGAAATAGAGCGTCACAAAGCTCGACTTGTTGCTAAGGGCTATAAACAAAAGGAGGGAATTGACTATGCTGAGGTGTTTGCGCCAATTACTAGAATGGAGACAGTTTGACTGCTAATTTCAATGGCAGCTCAGCACAAATGGTTGATCTATCAGATGGACGTGAAGTTGGCATTTCTAAATGGAATCCTAGAGGAAGAAGTTTATGTTGAGCAACCACTGGGATACATGAGAAGAGGAGAAGAGAAGAAAGTACTAAGATTGAAGAAAGCGCTTTATGGGTTGAAGCAAGCTCCTCAGGAATGGAATTACTGCATTGACAAGTACTTCAAGAAGAAAGGATATGAGCAATGTCCGTATGAACATGCTTTGTACATAAAGAAAAGTAAAGGTGATGTAATGTGTGTTGCTCTTTATGTAGATGACCTTATATTCATGGGAACAATGTTGAGATGATTCAAGAATTCAAGGACATAATGATAAAGGAGTTTCAGATGACAAACATGGGATTGATGGAGTACTTCCTTGGCTTGGAAGTCAAACAGGGTGAGAAAGGCATTTTTGTGTCCCAAGAAAGATATGTCGAGGAGATATTGAACAAGTTCAAGATGACAAACTGTAACTCAGTTTCAACCCCAATGGAACCGGGTACAAAACTCTCGAAGTTTGATGGAGGAGACCGAGTTGATGCCAGCAAGTACCGAAGCTTGGTTGGAAGCCTTCGCTATCTGACGAGTACAAGGCCAGACTTACTACTAAGTGTTGGAATAGTAAGTTGGTATATGGAGGAGCCGAGCTACGGTCATTGGAAGGTTTTGAAGCGAATACTAAGATATATTCGGGGAACGATATCACTCGGACTATACTATACTAAGTCGGACAACTACTAACTAGTAGGGTACTCAGATAGTGATTGGTGCGGAGATGTAGATAACCGGAAAAGCATATTCGGGTATGTATTTTTCATGGGCCACACAACGTTCACTTGGCTCTCAAAGAAGCAACCCATTGTAACATTGTCAACGTGTGAAGCCGAGTATGTTGCAACATCATGGTGTGTATGTTGTGCGATATGGCTTAGAAATCTTCTAAGCAAATTAGAGATGAAACAAGAAGAAGGTATTGTGATACGAATGGACAACAAGTCGACCATTGATGTGCGCTTTCATTTCATCCGAGAATAGGTAAAGGAAGGCAATGTGGAGCTGGTGCACGTGGGAAGCCGAGATCAAGTTGCAGATTTGTTTACAAAGCCACTACCCATTGTGTTTTTCAATAACTGCAAGAAACTGATCGAGATGGAGGATAAAAGAAACATTTAAATTTACGGGGGAGTTTTGTTGGGTTTTAGTAAACTTAAATGTACTAGCCGTTGTGGGTAACTAACTATTGTAAGAAACTAGCCCTTGGGTGGTTAATGTACTAATCGTTGGATAGTTAATGCACTAGTTGTTGGGTAGTTAATGTACTAGTTGTTTATAGTCGTTGGGAGTACAACAGACGAAAATTGTAAGCTTATAAATTGTATTGTTGATGGCATGAATAAACACAATGAAAAAGTGAATAAGTTTTCCATCCAAGAGCCTCTTTTTCTTAACATGTTCACCGTGGTTGATTCAAACATAAAGAGCATAAATATATTTAACAAACTGTAATACCAATACTCATCCAAAAACTAGAGACCTACACAAAAACTTGGTGATAATATAAACAATAAAAAATCAAAGAGTAATTGATTTTAGTATTAATTAGCTTCTAACTTAGCTTATAAGTTCACCTCCTTTAGTTTATATACCTTTTCTTATAATATTTATATATCAACTTTCTTACATATATAAGATACGAAATCATCGTAATAGAGAGAAACCATCACTTATAAATCAGTACTAAATTGAACTCATGGAAGAATCCAAGAAAATAAACCTTAATTTGGTGAACATTAAGAATGTGCTTTTAAAAATAAGAGCAGGAAGAAAAATAGCTAACATAAGGTTTGGATCAATCTTTGACCCTGCATATAAAACATGCATTAAAAGCAATATGCACTGTAGTTTGATTATCGCAAAACAAATAACTAGTTGGTTGGAAGCTACTATGAAGTAAAATATCACTAGAAGCAAGTACATTCAGTTATCTTTAAACAAGTTAAATCATTCTTATAAGAAAAATTCGTAAAGGGCACTAAAACTAATTAAGCTTGGGAAGGCATACACAGATTCAATATTATAATTGATATGGCATGAAACTAATTAAGCTTCAAGAGAGATCGTTCTTACCGCTCTGTATTATCATGTTGGAATTATTGAATCTCTCTTCATGTCAAAGGGATTTGGCTACGGGTGAATGGCTTTTAGCAACTCAAATACTCTAAGATGAAAGTGTTTCTTTCATGTCAAATATAGTTAAAACAACATTTGTTGTGTTATCAAATTCAGAAAAAAAAATTGGATAGGGATAAGAAAAATCAAACCTTAGTATTAATATTTCTCCTTAAACATCAAAACCCTTTCCTGTTTTCGTTCAAGCGAAACAGAGGTTGTTCAACCAAATAGGGTCACCTTTTGCTAGACTTCTTCCTCTTAACCTAACAACACACAAACACTTGAATAACCTTTGAGATTACAGACACACTATCATGTTAACATCAAGACTTTCGATTACGGAGTTTTTAAGAAAAATAAAAACCCTAAATAAGAGATTTTTTTATTAAATTTACATTCACTCCGAAACCAATTTCGATTCGGCTTCTGAAAGGTTGGCTACCAATTTCGATTGAACCCAATCACAAAAATCCAATCGCGAGTCTGAAACAATTTAACAATGCAAGGGAATATAGGAATGGCAGTGAGAATGGTCTGAAGTGCAACAACAATGTTCGTGTACCGCAATTGAGCCTTTCCGAGAGGGTCTCCAACATCGAGAGATGTTGTACCCTCAAAGTGGAGATTTAAGTTGTCTAAAGGGAATTTAGGGTTACGGAAGGGGCATTCGGGGAGGGCATTAAGAGAAGAGAAAGATAAAACATAAACCAAGGGAGTGAAACAAAAATGAGGAGGAAGAAAAGAGGAGGTTGACAAGGGTAGGGAAACACATTTGGAGATGGGGTAGACAGGATTGGAGAGTTTTTCGGAAGGAAGGTGAGACAGAGGGATGGGGAAATGAGAAGGTTTCAGAGATGAGAGGGAGAGTTAACTAGTGATTTTTTATTTTTTTTCAAGGCGGGAAAGGGTTTGGAAAAATAAAAAAGAGAGAGATTTAGAAATTAATTTAGTAATAAATAATTATTATGTAGAACTTAATTTAATGATTAATTTTTTATATATATTTGGTGATTACATTTCTTTAATTGTAATTTAAATATAATAATAATAATAAATTTAATATTTAAAAAATGCATTTAAAGTTTTTTTATACATTTATCAAAGTTTAAATAATTTTATGTATTTAAAAAAATAACTATCTTCAAAATTATTAAAATAATATGTCAATATTTAAAATTTTTGGATTAAATTTGATTGAAGTTAAATAAAATTTAAGTAAATTTTAAATAAATATTTTTTATGATCATTAATTAATTGCTATAAATCTAATTTCTAATTATTATCATATTAATAATAAAAACAATTTTAAATAAGCAATCTGATAATAAATATACATAAAGAGAGCAACTTACATAAATATATTAATGTTAAAATTAATACTTGATCATAAATATTTTTCAAACATTATTATAATTGTTACGACACTATTATCTTTGTTATGACTATTTTTTTCATGACAATAACAATAATCAACCTCTTAAGATTGATAAAATAAAAACTTAATTCCATATTGAACAATTAGAAATTCTCAAATTACAATTTTATTTTTGAATAAAAAAAAGATTTTAGTATTTTATAATTTGGAAACAAAACTTTTATTTTGAATTATATAGTCACTGGAGTAGATATTTTTGTTAGTAATATTATCGATTTTTGTTTTAGTTGTTACACAAATTAATATCATTACACATTTATTTAGTTACTAATTAAAACTTGAAATTAGCGACTAAAACCTTTTGGTCGCTAATTCGGTCACTAAAAATACTATATTTAGCGATCCAAAATGTTTGGTCGCTAATTACCACATCATGCATATTTTGTAACCACCAGTTTTCGGTTGCTAGTAAAATATTTAATTCGGCCGCTAATTCGGCTGCTAAAAACATTACATTTAGTGACCAAACGATTTCGGTCGCTAATAAGGATTTTGTACATATTTAGTGACCACCAAATATTCAGTCGCTAATACAAGACACATATTGATTGCTAATTTGGTCGCTAAAAATATTACTTCCAAATTGAATAAATAGCAACCGATTTAACGATTATATTTTCGCTACTAAAATTTTTGGTCCCTATTTTCGTCGCTAACCATATTATTGTCACTAAAAGGTAATCAATTATTATTTCAGTGACATATTTGTCATTCGGTAGCTATTCTGGTCGCAAATAGCTAAAAAACATTTTTTGCATTATCAAATTCAGAGAAAAATTTGGATAGGGATATGAAAAATAAAAACCTTAGTATTAATATTTCTCTTTAAACATCAAAACCCTTTCCTCTTTTCGTTCAAGCGAAACGGAGGTTGTTCAGCCAAATAAGGTCACCTTTTGCTAGACTTCTTCCTCTTAACCTAACAACACACAAACACTTGAATAACCTTTGAGATTACAGACACACTATCATGTTAACATCAAGACTTTCGATTCTGAGTTTTTAAGAAAAATAAAAACCCTAAATAAGAGATTTTTTTATTAAACTTACATTCACTCTGAAACCAATTTCGATTCGAATTCTCAGAGGTTGACTACCAATTCTGATTGAACCCAATCACGAAAATCCAACTGCGAGTCCGAAACAATTTGACAATGCAAGGGAGTATAGGAATGGCAGTGAGAATGGTCTGAAGCGCAACAACGATGTTCTTGTACCGCAATTGAGCCTTTCCGAGAGCGCCTCCAACATCGAGAGATGTTGTACCCTCAAAGTGGAGATTTAAGTTGTCTAAAGGGAATTTAGGGTTGCGGAGAGGGCATTCGGGGAGGGAGATTAAGAGAAGAGAAAGATAAAACCTAAACCAAGGGAATTAAATGAAAATGAGGAGGAAAAAAAGAGGATGTTGACAAGGGTAGGGAAACACATTTGGAGATGGGGTAGACAAGATTGGAGAGTTTTTCGGAAGGAAGGCGAGACAAAGGGATGGAGAAATCAGAGATGAGAGGGAGAGTTAACTAGTGATTGTTTAATTTTTTTCAAGGCAAGAAAGGGTTTGAAAAAAAAGAAAGAGGAATTTAAAAAATAATTTAGTAATAAATAATTATTATGTAGATATTAATTCAGTCATTAATTTTTTATATATATATTTGATGATTACATTTCTTTAATTTTAATT
>Ga0214543_1001380_pt1:17500-46611 | contig 46611 bp, 15 predicted proteins | sample CNSS2metaG_FD_160094 | JGI IMG/M metagenome (GOLD analysis project Ga0214543, IMG submission 160094) | Root nodule microbial communities from cowpea collected in UCLA plant growth center, Los Angeles, California, USA - CNSS2 | ecosystem: Host-associated > Plants > Roots > Nodule...
AATGCTATTACCTTTTTCTATTATTATCACGCTTAAATTTAATTTACCTTATTTTAAACAAACAATCTTTATTAACAAAATTTAAAGAAAATTATCATTTATAAAAAGGTTCTAATTATGCTTAAAAATGTCTGTAAAATTGATGAAAAAATTATTATTTTCCACAAAATAGATAACATCTATCATTAATATTTGCATATTTTTATCACGACAACACACGTCTTTCAATTAAATTTAACTTCATTTTGATGGTTTTCATCCTTTTTATTAAGAATAAATAATAAACTTTTTATGTTTTTATTTAGTAATAACGGTTTTATGTAAATAATTTGTTAAACGACATCCAAACTTGTTGGTTTATTCTTTTCTCGTATCATATTGCGTTGAACACTAAAAAGTAAAATATTTTCAAAATATTGTGATCACTGATTAATTAAAAAAAATGTCCAATCATTTAGATAAAACTACATCTGATAAATGTTTTTTCGTGAGTTGTTTGGATAGAAACAACACATTCTTTACTATCTACTCTTTAAATTTTTATAATGGTTGTTTTAATATTTATTTTTTCATTGATTTTTCAGTTTTTCATAATTTATATTTCAATTTTGTTCCCAAATAAATATTATTCTCTCATAATAGTTAGTGACATATTAATAAAAATTATGAAATAGAATAGAACTATGTTAATAAAATTGACCATAAAAGATGTTATTATTATGTTGGAGTAATTGTTTTTCTTAATCTAAAGACTTTAAACTCAAATAAATAAAAAATGGAGGGAGTATTAAAGAAAAACAACTTGTAATAAGCAAAAACATTAATGAGAAAGAGACGGAGAAGAGAGAGACAAGTTATTGACAACTTTAATTTCCAATTTGATGTAAATTTCGTTTGTTTTGTGGGTTTCATTTTGAGGTTTTTCCTCTTTCTCTCTCTCTCTGTGTGAAAGCAAAATCTTCATTGAGAGAATGGCCCAGCACTGCGGATCCAAATCCCCATTCTTTTCTGCTTTTCTAAGGCATCTCAAAAAGCAAAAGATCACTTTTTGATTCCCAACCTCTTCTGGGTCGCTCTCTTTTCGCTTCAACATTAATGCCTTTCTTCTCCTTCATCTTTTTCTCCAACGTTTCCACTACCTTCAAACAATGACTCATCGGGTGAGTGAGTCACTTCATTTTTTTTTTCTCTATAATGATGTCATGTTTCTTCAACATTTTCTTCTTCAATTTCCCATTTGTTTTGTTATAAAATTTTCTTCTCTGTACTACTTTTCAGTGGCTTCTTCCTTCAAGTGTTGAATTTGACTGTATTTTTTGTTCTTTTCACACTGAGCTATGTGTTTCAGTGATTAATGTAATCGGGTTAAGTTGTATACCTTCCTTGCAAGTTTTTTGTGTTTTTTTGTGAATGGGTTACTCTTAAGTATTCTTCCTGTTACTTTTTTCGTACATGAAATGTTTTGATGGACTTCTTTCAGTTTTTGAGAATAAATACTTGTTTATTTTATTTCGTTTTGTTTGTTTTTTTTTGTGTCGTTGGCTGGGTCATCTGATGGATGGATTTGATACCCTTGTCTGGAGCATCTGATTCTGATTGCAAAAGATGATTTGCCTGTGAGATTTGTCTCAGAATTTTCTGATTGACTTGATACCATAACATTTGGCCTAACTCTATCTCGTTCAGAAAAATCTTTTGATCGCTCTTGGTGCTTCTGTGCTTGTCCTGTAGTTTATGCTGTGCTTATCATTATATGTTCTTTTTGATTATCATTAATAGTGTAGGCACAGTGCTCTTCTTCCCCTGTTCAATGATACTTGTGAGTGTTGATTTCAGGTTTTTTTAATTTCTGGTTAGGAAACATTTGCATTCTTTTGTGGATTGTTGACGTAAAAACATTTGATATCTATCATAACTTAAAAGTACCAATTCCCTTTTTGAGCCAATTGTGACAAAATTGGTTATTTGTTTCTGGGTCTTGTGCTTATCAACTTCAATTTTAAATGCTTCTCCAAGCAAGGTAGTTTTGTATTTCTTTCTGTTGTCCGTTTAGAAAATGCTTTTACCGGAACCAAATTCTTTCTTAACAGTTCAAACGTTTTCTTTTTGAGGGACATGATGAAAGAAATTTAATTTCTGCCCCTCTTGCATAGTATTACATGTGTTCACCATTTCTCTTTGTGAAGACGGTTATAGACTCTTGTCTATTATTCACCTGTTTGTCATGTAACCTATATATTTTCATTTTTAGGTGGAGAGGATTGTTTGGGGCCAAATTATTCTCTGACAATATATACTGCTTGACGAGATTGATTTCTTTTGGTGACGTTTAGTAATCTGTTGTCGATAGATTTATGTAAAATAATACTATATTAGCTTAAATGTGTGCAATGTATATTCCTCACGAGTGCTTAAAATTTGATGTCAAAGTGAAAAATAGTGTAGAAGACTATGATTAAAGTTGGCTTGTGGTAATTTTTATTTTCTTGTTGTGCAGATGGACTCACTTTTCTTTGCAGGTCTTCATTACTATGACATCATATGGAAATGTCATGATCTAGAATTATTCCGTCTTCACAATTTTTTGTCAGATAAATTTATCTGTAGAATGGAATTCCCTTGTGGGTCATGTGAGCAGTTTACAAAACAGTCCAATTAAATCTAATTATTCTATTTTTGGGTGCACATTACATATATATTAGTTGGAGCAATCAGTTTTCTCCTTAGTGAACAATCTTGTATTCTCAATAAATAAAAACCTATATAAGGCAGAGTAAAGAAGGTGTCTGGGCTTAAACTGTATTTTTTTATTATTTATCAAATATTTCTCTTAAATTATTATTTAAGTAATAATCAATTTATTTTTGTTTTGATTGCAGGTTTTCATTCCCTTAAAAATGAGGATACTTTATAATATCTTGTGTCATTGAAATCTCTGCATTGTCATCTATGGCACTATTGGGCATGAGTGCAAACAGGCAAAACAATGGTTTTATCCAAGGATATCATTCCCCGAGGGATCTTGTCTTCAGTGCAGAAGGCAGCACATGGACCTCATCTAATTATACTGGTGAACGTGAGGATGACTGTTATGGACTTGGATCCTCGCCGTTGTCATCAACTTGTCATCTTTTAGGTTACAACAAGGAACTTCTGAAACAGACAATACTCAAGCATGAGGCCATATTCAGGGACCAAGTATGTTAGCTTCATGGTTTCATTGTGTTTATCTTTTCTGCATATAGCTGCCAAAAATAATTATTTTGTATTTTTATTATAAGTATAATTAGTGTTGAAGGGCAAACATCTTCATGTGAGAAAGTATGACCCATTATCTACACAAATTAATAATTTTCATAAGCTTTCCTATTTCAGTCTTCGTCAAACACAAGATTAAACATTTATCATCTGCTGGTACCTGAAGTCCTGAAGTTGTGTAACTCTAGCTAGACTCTGAGGCGTTTTGAAATAGCAGTAAGAGGTTCCATTGTAATTTGTAACATGTTTGGGTCAGTATTAGGTTCTATGAGAAGAATGTTAATCATATTTGTTTTTTTATTGATAATAAAAGTGGGGAGCAAAATAAGAATCTTATTTGGAAAAGCAAATTATTCTAAAAATTTTGTCAAATTCATTCATTTCACCATGTATATTTATAAAAGATTTTACTTCCATTCTTATTTCATCCAAAATAAAGATAACATTGTGGAGGTTTGTTGTTTGTGGTAAACTGTTCTTGAATATTCTTGGATATTCATAAAGATTTAGCTGTATTTTTTAATAACTCTGGCCTGTGCCTTGCTGTTCAGATTCATGAGCTTCACCGTATTTACCAGAAACAAAGAGAATTAATGGATGAAATTAAAAGGATCGAGTTACATAAACATACTATAAGGTTGGAGACATCATCGTCAAGTTCCTCTTTATATTACTCACAAAACTTGCATGGGTTCACTAGTCAATCATCTATTTTAAATGCTGAAGGCATCCAGTTACCATTGGCTTCTATGCAAGAAAAGAGCAGGCAATTACGTCCTACTCCTCTTTCTGCTCCTGCCCCAGCTGCAATCATAGAATCTCCGAAAGATCCTACACTGTCAGTATCAGCTTACAGAAAAGTTGGTAAGAAAATATTGGATCTTCAACTTCCAGCTGATGTATACATTGATAGTGAATCTTGTGAAAATGAAAGGGTTATCAAAGAGCTTGCACTGTCAACTTATACTTTAAATGGAATTTCTAAGGCTGTTTATAACACTGTTGAGAAACCATTTAACTTTAATGGTTTTTCTGACTTAAATGTGCCATTTAAGCTTGAAGAAGAGACAGGTGTGAAGTCTGATGATTTTTGTGCGTCAATCCATCACAAAAACTATACCTTTCATGATATGACCAGGAGAATTAGACCGGGTTCTCATAGTTTTCCCAATGATGTGATCCAGAATTTGGAAAGAAAACAGGATCTCCAAGCTTGTTCAGATCCCCCACTACTAAACCAGGGGACAAAACATGGACGGCTGACCTTGGGTACTGGTTCTGGTGAGAACTTGTCTCTGAGATTGCCTTGTAATTATTGTAATACATATCTTGTTTTGATATACATTTTTCTGATATAATTAATTGTTAATTTTACAGGGAAAAACTGTAGTGACTTGGGTTCCCTTGCTATATTTAATGATACAGAAAGCCAATTTGTTTCAATTGAATCCATAAGTAAGAAGCTGAAACAAGTTAACAACTCTTCATGTTTTCATTCCACACATCAAATTGTCCCGGGACTGAGAACGGATAGGGATAGCTTTACTGGAATGCATAATCCCACCAGTGGTGTCTGGCTTGGACCAAGCTATTCTTCATGCCCATGTTCTTCACATCAGCTTGTTTCTGAGTCTGACCTGAAAAGTTCTAGGATTTCACCATCAGTCTTATGGAAAAGTATTGCATCTGGCTCTAATTCAGATTCTCAAAACTGTCTTCACAGCAAATTTTGCAACAGGTCCAATCTGTTGGGTCCACCATCAATTAATGCCGATGATCCAAACTACTGTGATAATCGTGGTCCATCGTCAGCTGGCCAGGAGCTTTGGAAGTATGTTAAGGATTCAGAATATGCGGAGACTGTCGGCATAAACCTGAATGTTATGCCTGTTGGTTCTTCTGAAACAAAAACTGCAGAATTTCAAAGCATTCGGATTACAGGTGAATATGATAAATTTCAGGATTCAAGGTTGTCTTGGCTTAAAGAAAAGCCTGTACCCAAGGTCAACCCCACTGATGAATGTCAAGCCTCAACCCTTATTGATTCTTCCTTTCTGAATCCTTTGGAGTTGAATAAGGTTCAGAAAAGTGACCTGTTTAGAGACAGGACTCTTGCATTTGACCTTAATGGAAAACCTCAGACACCCAAAGTCGTCCAGAGCCTGTCCACAGATCATAGGATTGAAGAAATTAATAAGATATCCAATGTAAATTTTCCTTCTGATGGTTATCCTGACATGGGCGAACAAGCATCTGTCAGTGAATACATGAAGAATGAAAAGAAGCACAAGCATTCATCAGGTATTCTTGACCTAAATTCATGCACAAATGAAGATGAAAATATGCCAATTGATATTGATTTACAAGCTCCTTCAAGTCCGGAAAACAAGGAATGTTCTCCACCCAGAGGAGAATCTGATGAAAACCAGTTTGAGATGTTGCCATTGGCAGGGCAGGAGCAGGAGGTTCCAGAAGCACGAGAAGAGCAAACCAGAATTGCAGCCAAGGCTTTGATTTCCATATCAGAAGCTTTGACCTATGATGGTATCCAAATAACAAATTGCCCATCATCTGAACCTTCTATAACTGGTTCTCTCCACTGGTTTGCTGGAATTGTTTCTACAGTAGTCAATCATCCAGAGTATGAGGTTAAGGAGGATTTGAATTGTGCCATTAAGGATCTTGAGGACTTTCTGCCTGCTGACTTTGATTACTTTGAGTTCATGTCCTTAAATTTGTCTGACACCAAGGACCTAGATTATTGCCACTACAAGAGTAGTGGCCAAAATGAGCAAGAAGGTGTATCTACTTCACCAAGTCAACCAAGAAAGTGCCGAACAAACAGGAGGAGGCGGGGGAATGACTTCCAAAGTGACATTCTCCCAAGCCTTGCTTCTTTGTCTCGGTATGAGGTGACCGAAGATCTTCAAACCATTGGAGGTCTCGTGGAAGCTGCCAGAAGAACTCCCTCAGCATCAGGCTGTCTTAGAAGTGCAGGCAGAAATGTAGTAGCACGGGGTAAGAGAAGGTCTTGTGGTTCATCCTCTAACATCACAGACTTGCTTTTGAACTTGAAGGAACTAAATATTGACACTGAAATTGCCATTGAGAAAATGGGGTACATAAGCTGGGGAAAGATTTGTAGAAAGCCAAGGGGAAAGAGATTTCCTTCCAGTAAATCCCACTTAATATTTAGCCAAGTACATAACTAATTCCAAAGTTAAGTTCATGGACTTTTGGATGAGGTTTCTATGAACTATAGTATCCTCTTGTAAATGTCGTCATAGACACTTCATAGTATATGAGATTATGTTAGAAGAATAGAAAAGGAACCCATATGTATGTTCAAGTTGCTTATTGGAATCAAATTCATTCTCTCCTGAATTGGGGATGCAATGACTTCTACTTATTTGTTTGTTGTATTTTGGATCTTTTCCCTCCTTCATGTCAAGCAAATATATAAACAGGAAACATCATACTAAGACTTATATTATTGTTCAATTACTTCTTTCCTTGTTTGTTGCATTTTTTATCTTTTGCCTTAAAAAGCCAAACAAATATAAAACAAGGAACATCAGGTTCAGACATATAATATTATAATACTAGAGTTTTATTGTTCAATGATTTTGTCTTGAATGTCTTTTGAACTCTTTAGTTCATGTAATTAGGGGGGCTAACAAAAGGTTAAATGCTCTTAATATCCCAGAATCCTTAATCTATTAGAAAAATGATGACATACATTTCAAGATTGATTTCGAAAGTGTTTGGCACTGAAATAATAATGGTGTTGCTTTAGTGAACTAATTTAGTGAAAATGACATGGTATGATATTTAATTCAAGAAAAAAAATGATATGATAACTTAAAAGTTTGGTGGTTTCATTTCATAGACTTCACTTTTTATGGTTGAAGTAGGTAAGATGACTTTCTTGAGAAGAACGTTTTCCTCTCAAAGATTTGCTACTTTCTAAAGTCGCTCTTTTACACTTTGGAGTTTATTTCCAACCTGTTGGTCTTTAGTAACCGTTTAATTCATTTATCATCTTGTTCATTTTGAAATACATTTTTTTTTTAATTAAAAGTAGGGCAAATAATCGACTATATAACAGGTATGATCATATTTTAATTTTAGAACTATGAGAAAAAATAATTAAGGTATTTGTATAAAAATTTTAATGGTTTAATTAAATTTTAAGTGTTTGATAAATTTAAACATGTTCAATTGAATTCATAATAAATTCATCGTCTATTAAGTATTAAAAATTATATTAACTTTTAGGAGTTTTCAGGATTAATTTTTCTATTAACTATTACGGGACATCGTCATCTTCCTTTAACAACAACTATTGTAAACTGAAAGGACAAAATAATAGTTACTTCTGATTAATAGAAAACTCAAATATAAAGACTCAATTATTGAAAAATATAAAATTTGTTAGTATTTTATATACTGTAAAAATTTATTAAAGACACAATTGAATGTATCAAAATTTGTGATGCAATTAAAATTTAATTAAGTTAAAATTTTCACTTTATGAGGAGATAATTAAATATTTGTCTGATATTTTTCATCAAATTCCTTGATTTTTTCACCTTTCAACCTACATTAAGACCAATTTAATAAAAAAGTTACATTAACTCTTTTAATAAATATTAGAAAAAATATAAAAATTAAAATAAATCATAAATTTTAATATATGAACTAAATTAGTAATTAAGTATCTTATAAATATTTCCCTATGTCTATGAACAATTGAGTACGCATTTTCAAAGTTGATTTACCCCGTGACATGCTCATTTTTTCTTTCTCTTACTTTCACTTGGTTGGTATTTAAGAGCAGCAATCAAGATATCTTTGATTCTTTTACCTGTGTTGCTATGATAAAGTTCATCAAACTGTATAGTTGGGTTGAGAATACAGGTGATTATGGATTAATTTTTAATAATCTAATTCACGTCTATTTTAGATCTAAATAATTAAATTAGATTTTTGATCCAAATTTAATTTTTCAAGAGAACTAGTTTGGATTTTTTAAAATCCAAATATTTGAATCAAAATTTAAATATTTGGATCAATTTTAAAATCATAATTCATTTTTTATAAAAGAAATCTAAATTGAATGTTCTAAAAATTTCGATTGAGGATGGTGTGGTCGAATACGACCAAATTTGGATTAGGGCCAACTCGAAAAAATTTCGGTTGGGATCGACTTGACTGGATTTGGCAGAATTTCTGGCAGGGCCGATTTAACCTAATATGACCAAATTTTGGCCAAACCTAACTAGACCAAATATGGCAAATTTGTGTCAGAGGCTACTCGACCAAATTTTGTTCATGACTAATTTCGTTGAATACAACCAAATATCAATTTCGGGGCTAACTTGGCCAAATATGGCTAAATTTAGGTTAAGACCGACTTGGCTAAATTTTGGTCGAGACCAACGTGATTGAATTTCGATTGAGGTCGACACAACTGAATATGGTCAAATTTCAGTCTCAACTGACTTGGCCGAATACAGCCAAATTTTGTCTAGGGTTGACTCGACTAAATATAGCCAAATTTGGGCTAGGTTCGACTTGGCCAAATTTCAGCCAGGGCCTACTCGACTAACTTTGGCCAAATTTCAATGAAAGCCGACTCGACTGAATACTACTAAATTCCAGTTGCAAGTCGGCTATACCAAAATGGCCAAATTTCGTTCCGATTGAAAAATTTAGATTGAAAATTTGGAATGAATTTTTCGGATTATCCATATTTGAAATCTGGATTTAGAGAATAGATATCAAATTCATAAAATATGTAAAATGCAGATCAAATTGAAATCTAAATCCAATTAAATGAATTTTAAGTGGATTGGATCAAGAAAATTGTATTTTTTGCCCACATTTTTAGAAGATAAAAAGTAATGCCGATAAATGAAAACAAATATATAGAAAAAAAATGAAAATATATACAAAATATACACACACACACACACATATATATATATATATATATATATATATATATATATATATATATATATATATATATATATATATATATACATACATATATATATATATATATATATTTATATATTTATATATTTATATATATATATATATATATATATATATATATATATACACTCTCATATATATATATATATATATTAATAATTTTTATTTTTTTATTTTTATTTTTTATTGTAATAAAATACACATTTTATTTTCAATTATGTTAAAAACATAATTGAAAATAATAATATAATATAATATAATTGATTATATTTTCAATTATGTAATTTAAATATTACCAAAATATTTATAACATAAATTATGATAAAAGATATAAATGTTATGTAACTTTTTTTTTCTTTACTTTTTTTCACATTTAAGTGAAAAATTAGATCGGTCTTATCATCTTATTTTTATTACTATTATATTTATATGGTTTCTCATATTTTCCATTCCTTTTCATGGTTCGTGTCCACGCATGAAGCAATGAAGTAAAGACGCACAAATTACAGAGGGTACAAGTAACATTATAATTTGCACAAATATCTAACTATATTCAAATATTTTGATCATTTGTGCATTTATTTTGGTCAAACTTCTTTTCCTTTAACAAGATTCTTAATAGTGTACCACTCTTTATAAAGATTAAAAGATGATTTTTGAAGTAAAATAATGTCTTGCAAACATAAATTGTCAAATATTCTTCAGTAGAATTCATTTTATTACATTTGGTAAGTGCTCACAAACAAGTCATGGTACAATATCAGAAAATAATGAAAAAACAAGAACCATTAGATACAGACTCTTGATCAGTTAATGAAAAAGTAAGAAACGAAAATGAATTCATAACTAAATTACACAATAAAAATAGAAAAACAAACAAAATGCCACAATAAGAGAGCCTGTTACATGACAGTGCTGCCTGATATCTATAATCTCACAAGCTGTATGGTCTGTACGGCTGAAGCAAGTCTTAGGTTGCGTTTTCCAATTATTTGTTACTGCTATTCAAACCTTGAATGCCACATCTGTACAACTTATTTAACCTTTTTTATTTGTTTTCTCAAATTGTTCTATGCATTGTAATTTGTCACATTCCAAAAGCAATATCAGCTAGCAATTGTCTGTCAGATAGAAATGAAATGAGTTAAAAATGTTGCAGTTTGAAGCATATAACTCAATTCAGTTCAGTGAGTTGTGCTCTCCTTTCTGCAGCTTTTTTTCTGATAAAAATGCCCCACCTTAAAGCAGCTTTGAGCTTAAGCCACCCCACTACAGCTTTCCCTGAAGGCTTTCCCTGATCCTCACCGAATGAATGATACATCTGAGGCTCATACTGAAGGCTATAGGTGTAACAACCCTCATTAGAATGACCACCATTGATTGTCTTAAGTAACCTCTGCATATCATCACTCTCCAACATCTCTGAACTCCTCAGACGGAGTTCTTCTGCCACAATGTCTTCCAACCCTTGTCCACTTCTTGGTCGGGACCAATCTCCAGCGAAATAAGCACCACCATTGTCATGATTTTCACCTGTTATGTAGTTCATGCTGCCATTCAATGATATCTGAGAGTCAGTTAAAGATGTGCCTACCATCTGATTGTCAGATCTCCCGAATAGATAGTCTGCCAAACCGGGACTTGCTGAGTAGTTATTTGTTATCTGCGAGTGTTGGTTTGGTTCAGAGGAGACATATGAGACCTTGTTCTTTGCTGAGGAATACTGCTGCTCTGGGAAACTGTTATGGTTCATTATCTGAGTGGCTAAAGCTCTTGATCCCTTTTTTGAATTAGTGAGCGAATTTAAAACTTTTCCATCATATTCTACAACTTGCTCCCAATTGTCATATGCTTTCTTCACCAGGGAATCCACAGACATCTGTAAATCAAACTCTGAATGAATGAGCTGATGTAGTTACAAGACATGTCAATCACATACTAGAAATTGTGTTTTCAGTTAACGAAAAATTAACCTTCTGATTTGGAGTGAGTGATTCCAAAGAGAAGAATTGGCCATCTGCAATGAGGCCTCTCAGCTGGTATATATGGTCGAATACAATGCCAGCGGCATTGGTTTCGTCGGTGTAGTAAACAAAGAGCTTGCCACCCAAGACACATGTCTTGGCATGCTCCACAGTACTCTCCCACATTCTGTTGGACATTCCACTACCAAGTATCTGCAACAAAGATGGAAAATAGTGAAGTTTGTAGAAATGAGTACTTGGAAATTTTGGACAAGAGAACAATGATATTGAGTTCTTACACTTCTTAACTTCTGTGGCTCGCGGACAAGAAGTCGTAGGAAATCTTCTACAGTTACTATTTTTGCTTGAATCAACTTTTTGTGAAGTGCCCCATCCTTAGCTATCCGATCCAATCTCCAAACTTCATCATTCAAAGCAGGTGGATAATGTTTCTTGTATACTGCAAGTTGAAGAAAACAATTTGTTTAGTTGCCTTAAAAAACTATGCAAGGAAACAAACAACCTATACAGAGACAAATTTTATATGTTCATTATGTATTTAGCTGGATACAGAAGGTTAACATTCATGAACATGTTATCTGGCTAAAATATCAAAGTTTGAATAGTCATAAGCAAAAAACATGAACTAGTAGAAAACTCACGTTCTCCTCTGTGATCTTTAACTGCAAAGGCTTCAGTCTTTCCCTCACGAATACGAATCTCCTCGCAATAACCAGGAGCAACCTTAACACCAAGCCGGAATTTTCTGCTTCTTATCCAGCTAGAATTGTCAGTGAAAGTAAGATCACCTAAGGTTCCTACCCCTTCCTTCAGAGTAACCTGCAAATCTCCAGTTAGAAGTGGCCTTTTCCCATCACGCTCCTTTACTTCATGCCCTTCAAAGTGCTCTTTTGTCCAATCATCATCCACTTCCTCATTGAAGTCACCTTCAAGTACCACCACATTCAATTTCGCAACAGATTCTGGTCCAACATGAACCACACTGCCACTGTTGGGATCCATTAACACAACATGGATTGCAGATCCTTGCTCTCCCTCAACCTTTCCCCCAGTGAACAAATGAGGCGGCATTTTTGTTCTGAACTGAAGCTGCAGATTCTTCGGCACTGGTCCTTCTAATCTCGGTGGCTGAGATCTGACAATCACAACGTAATTGATTAAATCATGGATAAGGTATGGTATTTTTCAATTCAATATCAGTCATCAGCTATCAGTATCCTGCTAAACAGACACTTATAACTGGAAATCAAGACTTTCCAAGATCCAATTTGACAGGGAAACACACCTTTCAGCCAATTTATCATGGCCCAATTTTGCCAAAGCACGCTCCACTTCTTCACTGACCTACAAGGTCATGGTGTTTGAAGGATTAACATATTAACCTTATAACACATTTATATATCTTGGTTAATAGGATCTTTACTAATTCAGGTACATATCATGATATCTTTTTCTTTTCTTTTTCACGCAAGAAAATCTAAATCAAAGGCTGCAACTAAATTACATATCACACACTAGTTTAACGTCGCTTCTTCATTGAAGAAGTGCTCAAGGGTCCACTATTGTACAGAAAAGTGCTTCATCATTGCAGGTAAAAAGAAAGAAACGTTAAAATTGTGCTGTATGTAATATAAGGAAAGCAAAAGTAACTCACAATTTTTCTGAGAAGAGGTTCCAAAGATGAGCATAGTCTCTGCAGACTGTCCACCTTTAATGCTTCCACAATCACACTAAACACGATTCGAGTAATATATTGGTGTGAGTGTCACTTAATTTGTATTTAAAGGCAGAAAAAGTAACTACCAACTAGCGTACGGCAAATCGAAGATAACCAACATTGAGAAACAGATTGGGAAATTCATCAAATTAGTCGAAACACTAAAATGCTACATCCAATGTCATCTTCACTTCCAATAAAAGTTCGATATTCCTCTCAAAGTCTCAATGACAAATCTTACATTAATTAGTTTCGCAATTAAGAGGCGCAAAACATTAATCTGGGAACTGATATCATGATATCGAAGATCTAGTAATAATCTTAACGATACCACCCAAATGGAAATCAATTCAAACAAGAAACAGGAGTTTGAAGCAAAATAACCTAATTAAAAGAATGCAACTGATGATGAGCGATGAAATATTAGTAAACTGAATATACCTGGCTAAACCGGGTAGTTTTGGTTTCTTTGGATGTGTAAGACGGTGCTGTGAATCGTCATCCTCATCAACTAGCTCGTGCCCTCTTTTCTCCACTCTGTTGTTCTTGGAACTTTCCATTTCTAGAAACTTATCCAATACCAATGATATCTCTAGACACTATCTAAATTTAGAAACCTGGTCTTTTCTTAGGGATCCGTAGGACAGGTGCACCCAAGAACCTTCCCAGAAGAAGTGGAGAGAAAAAATCTTGGAACCAAAACAAAAACTAAAACTTGAGTTCACAAAGACATAGGAAGAAGAGGATGTTTATTTTTTTTTGTTTGACATCTGAGGATCTAAGATTACGACAAGTAAAATGTGAAGACTGTAGCATAGATCTACATTAATTTACACTTAATTTATGTTGAATAAAAAAGTATAAAGGTTCCTTAGATTAGAATATATAATTGATATTATTGATGATCACAGCTGTATTGGATGTGTGCATGAACATTGGAAAATGAAAATGAAACCGCGTTTTTTGTGTCTCATTTGTCTTTGACTTTGCAATGGGTGTCGGTGATAAGACAGAATCAGCCCTTTGTGTGTATCTCAATTACATTTTTCTATTGGCTAGCCCTCCATAAATACTAGTCATGTTTTGTCAGCAGAAACACTTGAATACGTTATGCTGATCTTCGAAGATTTTGGAGTGTTAAATTTTTTAGTAAATTGTTATATTAAAAATGTAATTCTTTTATTATACTAAAAGTAAAATATATCAATAAATTAATATTTATCTTTTTTATATATATATACAAATATTTTGGATACCAAATATATAAAATATACTAAAATTAAAAAACATTTTTATTTATAATTCTATTTTATAGATAAAGGCCTTTTATACAACACTAATGTCGTGTTTTTCTAAAAGGAAGGATTTAAGGAAGAAGATTAGATGAATTTGGTTGGATATGAGTTGAGATGTCTCTTGTTTTTCTAAGGGATTTGGAGGTGATGACAAAGTGAATTTGCGAGTAAAATTTATAAAAATTTGTAGGAAAGTTGATTGATGTGACAGATTAAAAAAAAATTAATAGATTAAAATATAAGATTATCAAATTGTTCTTAACGATAAAATTAAAATAAAGTGATATTATGAGTTAGAAATATTTTAATAAAATTATTTTTCAATAATAGTTAAAAAAATTATTAATCAAAATAAAAAGAAGGAAATATATTTGACATAAAAAATTAAATATTTTAATTTTAAACACTAAAAATGAAAAAAAAATAAAAATATTGGAATCGGTTCCAACCACAACAAAACTGATTCTATCTCTCTTCAACCACAATAGAATCTGTTCCCAAAAAACAAATTTGATTCCCCCAAAGCATTATGTCCATGGTGGCTGCATCATGCGTGATAATATGAAAATAAAGCAAGGCTACTTGTGTAAAATGACTTTGTCCACTCTGAAAGCTCTTTAACCTAGTGGTATCTCCTTAAGACATTAATCCTGCAATTATGTGTTTCACATTGCTTCCAACTCGGTCCAAAAGAACACATCTCACATCACAAATCAGCGCCTGATAATCTCTTTAAATAGTAAATGAATGCAAAAGTACACAGTCTAAGCTCCGCCTTTGGTGATATAGATGTGATGGAGTTATGCATAGTATATTTAAATTATAATATATACATGGTACAAATATCATTTTACGATATTAACATAAATTTAAAGTGACTTTTACAATATGATATTAAAGTATATAAATAGTCTATTTTATCGAGTTTGTGGACCTATTGTTTCACCTATTACGGGACTCTGTTTTTTTAATGTTCTTTGCATGAGGGGTTGTATTGAAGATTCCACTAGAGATATGATCAAATTATAATATATATATATATATATATATATATATATATATATAGGTAAATTTAAACCTTACTAAGCTATTTTTGCACTATAAGATTTAGGATAATGATATTTTGACCCACTTTTAACCCACCCTTTAATTATCTGTTTTAATTTTTTTTAGTAACGTGATGTGATGATCTAAGAGTGATTGAAGTGGTAGGTTAAAAGTAGGTCAAAATATCATTATCCATAAAGTTTATTGACCTTATCATATCATCTACAATCACCCTCTATTATTGTTGTTCGAAAGAAAAGTCTAATATTCATGATTTTTATTAAGTGTTAAAAACAACAAAGCATAAAAGATGTTCATGCTTCATTTGTAAGATGCAAGTGTTTGTTCAAGTGTTTTGTTTATTAGACAATAGTCTTGTATTTTTGTCTAATAAGCATCGTGATGCTTAGATGATATGTGCATAGACTAAAACTAACATAGTATTTCATGAATATCCATATGTTTCTTACGTCTAACCAAGAAGATTCAAAAAAGCTTACATCACATCAATGATCTCTTGGAACCTAAGTTAAAGTTGTTTTGCTTTAGCAACTCCCAAGTGAATTCTTTATCAATCTAGAGAAGTCTATTTGCTTCGTATAACTCTACGTTTTTAACAATTTCAAGTAAAAACACTATGTTGTAAAGGCAAATTGTCTAAGGAGAGATAAGTACATCCAACTATCAGGACAATGCCAATTATTGAATTTGGTATGTTGACTATTGCCAACAGAAAAATGAAGAATTTTACAATTCACTGTAGAACGAATTTGCAACCCTAGAAAGAGAAGACAATATTTATGTATGTTAACAAACCCATATTGGTATAAAAAATAAAATGCAGTGAACACTCTTGTGAAAAAAAAGATTTACTTAAAAACCATAAATAATAGGACTTCACAAAGAGAATATCATTTAATGTATGCATGGAGCACATTTACTACATCTTCCGCGTTCAAAAGCATTAGATGCAAGGAAGAGAGTGTGAAATTGCTTAGCGACTTATATAAAGCCTTTCACCAAGAAGAAAAGTAAAGAAGTTAAATTTGTAAAAATTATAAAATGCTATCAAAATCTTTTTGAGACCTAAAATAGCTTTTTAAGAACATTGTTATGTTTGTTTAACAAACTAGAAGAGAGTGTTCAATCTTGTAAATGTCGAAAGATGCAACCCTTATCTATTGAGAAACCTTGTGATCTTTTGATTACAACTTTAAACAATTTTTTTCTTATTTAGGAGTAACTTTTTATTAAAGAATAATCAAGTTTTAGCTAAAAGTGACTAGTTGTTAAAAAATACTTGACAAGTTGGCCAAAAGTGGTTACGTTGCAAAAGAATACTCATACAAGTTAGTTAAGGGTGGCTACAAGACAAAAGAATACTCATATGTATCTTGTAATGGTAGTCTACATAATGGACCCCAATTAGTTGATTGAGAATGGGAAGTAATTTGTGCTATTAGATGAACCAATATAAAACATCTTGAGTCGCTTCACTAACTTAAGAAGGAGAAGTTTTTGAACTCAGTTTGTGAACATCTTTGTTAGTTCGTCTAAATAATACGAACTTGTCATTCGATTGCACATTTTTCAGATGATACTTGTAAAAATCCATAAAAGAACAAATTTAACACTCTTTTCTTGTGTTTTACCCGAATTTCATAGTTGGTATTAGAGTTCAACCTCTCTAAGGTTGAACACCTTACTACATCTAGAGGAAAAGATCCAATATGGAAAGTATGGAACCATATCTCAACGTTGAATAAGTTTCCCTCTTCAGTCCTCCTATATTCTTAGGAGAATAATTTCCTTATTAGAATGAAAGAATGGAGATGTACATAAAGCCCATGCATTATCAGTTATGGCAAATCATCACTCGTGGTAGATCTCATCCCCTGAAGAGGACTATGAAGAGGAAGAGTTCAACCAGATACAATAGAACAATAAAACAATGTCAACTTTTATTTGTGACTTATCCAAAAATGAGTATGAAAAGATTTGCAATTTGAAGACCAATAAAAATATATAGGACTCTCTGATCATCAACTATTAGAGTAATAATGATGTGCAACTTTGAAAAGTTACCATCTTCACATGTTAAGATAAGTTTGCACAATTTTCAAAATTGTTAGTGAAATGGACCTTTATTGATATAAAACAATCCTTTCCAATTGAAGAAGATATAGAAATGATATATACTTGTGAAATCTTGTCAATATTCTCGCTTAGACCTTTATGTGCCCTAAGCTGAAGAAGAACATTGTTTATGTTCATTTTAGCAAATTAGAAGAGTGTATAACCCTTGTATTTGTTGAAAGATGTTATCTTTGTCCAGTAAGAAAATCTTATAATCCTTTAGATCCTTTTCTTTATAAAACTCTTTTATCTAAGAGTGGTTGCATTCTAAATAATATTAAAATCTTAGTTAAGAATGGTTGTTTCTCAAATAAAGTTTGAGTTGTTTAGCCATGAGTGACGGTTAGTCAATAGTTATTGAGTGTTCAAACAATGCTTGAATTATCTAACAATAAATGATTAAGTTCCGAATAATATTGTATTAGAACTTCACATTGTTAGCATGATGGTGATCATAGACTAAATTTTAGAAAATCTAATTCAAATTCAGTCCAAATCTAAATATTTAGATCATATTTTGAATAAAAATTTATTTTTTATAAAAGCAATTAATATTTGGATTAGCTTTTACCCGAATCCATTTAAAAAAAAATTCTGAATTGGAAATCCATACTTTCTAAAATAATTTAGATTTCTTATAAATCTAATTTTAAACTTAAATCTATATATATTTTTAAATACAATAAGTATTTCATCTAATACATAAATATATAAATATATGTAAAAAAGTTAAATAACATGTAAAATATAAAAAAATATAATAATATTATAATTTAATAATATCAAAGATTAAAGATAAGACATTGTCCCCACCATTTACACGTAAAAACTAGTAATAACATGTGATTAAAGTCCCTCAGTGAAGCAACACATCATTCATTAATGAATTGATTGCAGGCTGTATAAAATCCAAGACGCAAATGCATCTGAGCATCAAACTGTGAAATGAGTGCCTTTGACTTATATGGGACAACACAATAGTTGCCTTGTAGACGAGTCTTTTTCTTTTTGACAAAAAAAAGATATGTTATGATTAGAGTTCAGAACAAAGATAAAACATTAGTGTCGCATTATTGCTACCTTGGTACCAAGGAGACTTCGTTGACTCGGTGCAGCAGTTTTGGTTCCTGTTACCTCAGTGTTACAGAGTTAGATTGTCTTCAACAAAAATTTACAGAAATGTGAGAATGTGGAAAAAAGAAATAGAAAAGTAAAGAAATAAGAAGGGGAACACAATTGAACTTTCAAAGGATAAGTGCAAAGAGAGTTCATCACTTGAAAAAGCTTTTCTGGATAAGAATCACAACCATAATAAAACTTACTCTTAAAATTGTCTCACAAGTGTGATTTTAATCGATCTTCAAAAATAATTTTTACAAGAGGCTTAAAACTTATTTTTTACAAGGAATGTTCAACCCGGGAGCATGAAGAGTTCCAATCATCCGTCCTAAAGAAAGAAATATAAAGTGTGAACATAAGACTAATTAAAATAATGATCACACTTCACTAATTTCAAAATTAAATTAGTACATGAATGGTTCATTGATTTTAGGTGAAATAAATGGACACCTTCTTCATTTGAAGAGAACTCCATACAAGTAGTTACATGAGTCATAAGTAGAGATGTGAAAATGAGTTTCAAATTAACTCGACTTATCACGGGTTCGAGTCAGGTTAGGCTAAGAAAAATTCAATTTTTTTAAAAGTGGGTTGAACTCAACTAGGTTTACTTAACCCACGAGTTCGAGCTGGGTTGAGGGTGGTGAGTTGATTCACTTAACCCACCAACATTTTTTATAATGTTTTTTTATATTTTTTATAATAATTATTTACTACTTCTAATTATATAGGTTCACAATTTCATATTTTTAAATGATAGAATATTGCTCAATAATATTTGAATAATTTTAATGTTTAATTAATTTGATTATCAAGTTATATACGTTGATACTTTCATCTTTAACTATAATCTTTATAGTAAATTACTCAGGCAACCGTCTTATAAACAAATTTTTCTAAATTAGTATCACAAAGATGTGTAGTTTTTTTATTTATATTTTATTGAAAAGCATGACAGAAAATGTGTAATATTAGTTATGTTTTCTCGAACTATATGGACAATTTCTTGAAAATAATTCTTCATATATTGGTGGTGAGCATGAAAACATTGGTTCTTGATTTTATTGTGATTATCATCTTATGGATTGTTTAAAAAATTATTTAAATATTTGAATACTTAAAAATAAATACATAAATATTTTTTTTATATGGGTTGGCGCCAACCCACTTAACCCACCAATTCGTGGTGAGTTGAGCTGGGTTGCAAAATTTCTAGTTTACCATAAAGTGAGTCGGGTTGGATTCACTCATTCTCCTTCTTCTCTTTCTTCTTCTCTTTCTTCTCCTTTTTCTTCTTTAACTTGACTCGTGGTGAGCCAATTCAATTTATGTGAGCCAGATTAGCTCACTTTGACATGTGTAATCATATGAGTGTCTCGTAAAGGAAGAAGAGATACTTGAATTAACTATAACCTTCACATATACATATACTTTAGAAATGACATGTAAAAGATAGAAATCATTTTTGTGTCTTCTAACCGTACAAAATTTCATCCAAACATATGGAAGGTACATGTCAAATAGTTACAATCATCACATTCACGTACTTAAAAATAATTTATAAAAATAACCAAAGAATATATATATGTATATACTTAAAAGTGACATATAAAAGTAACTACTTATAATACACATATGCTTCTTTTTATATCTAACCAATATCTAAAATTTACAAATTATCTTGCTTTTCTTTATGTCTTCAAACTTCTTTTAACTTTTCTTTTTTACATCTTCCTTTAAATATTTTTATTCTTTTCTTTATCATTTGTTGTATTTATTTTTTTAATATTCATTTTCTCCTATATTCCTCTTAAATCTTACATAGTAAGTATATAATTGATTTGATTACTGATCCAAAGGCTAAAAATTAAAATCAGTGGTTGATCCAGAAACCAAAATTATTGACTAATTTAAAAACTGATACTAATAGCTAATTAAATGATAATTTCAGTTACTAATTATAATAATGAGTTTGATGACTTATTTTTTATTACTAAAATTTCGGTAGAAAAAAAAATCATCATGATAGAGACAACAGTTTTCCGTTACTAAATTTAATCATTATTTATCATTTTCCAGTTATTGATTAAGGTTTGTAGCATTATCAGTGTTGTTTGGTTTTCTTCATTTTTTAAAGAAAGTGACTGTATAGAAGAATTTGTTAGTAATATAGATACAGATAGTAGCGCACCATCCTTTTAGGATATGTTAGTAAAAGCTACTATTATTAATTTTGTAGTTTATTATTCTCAATCTTTTACTCCATACCCAACAACAGCTATAATCATTTCGCTATTTTTTTCCTTTTTAGTATTTGATTTCGATCACAGTGTTATTAATATAACACTTATTCAATTTCCATTGGTGATGGATGTCCTAATTCTCATTTTAAATTCAATATATGGAACTATTGATCTTCTATACAAATTTCTAGAAGTAGATGAGACAATTCTAGTTTTTTTGAGTTATTTTATTTAAAGTGTGTTTGTTTTAGAAGATGGATTTGGAAAAGTGTATTTAAATGAATTTGAGAATAAATAAAAATAAGAGAATTAAGAAAAAGAATAATAAGAAATGAAGATATTTAAGATGAAAGTTTATGAAAATTAATAAATGATGTGTTGCATTTAATAAATTAAAATTTATTATAAATTTTTAATCTATGAAAATATCATATTTTAATGCATAAATATTGTTTTATTTAACTAATATTGATTTCCTTCTAAATCTTTGCTTTCAAAACAAAAAAGAAAATGAATATACAAGTTTTGGCTTGATTGTTGTGTAAATTTTCATTGCTTTATGTGCTTTTGCACATTGAATCTTCACATTTCTTCTCAAATCAAACAAATCCTTAAAGTGATTCTGCTAAAGGTTTTATTAGTATTTTTTTTCCCATTTATTATTTAAACATGTTATGTTAATTTTTGTCAACTAATCTTTTTTTCTTTTCTAGGAATGAATTGTTATCTCTTCCTATTTTTACATCTCTTTATTCCTGAGAATTTAAAAGATTTCAGAGATTCCAAAAATTTAAAATATTTCAATAACGATTTTCTATCTTTTTGGGTATTTGAATTTTTTTCTTTATTGTATTTTGAATTGTTAACTATGAAGTAGTTTACTAGTATAATTAAGTTGAAAGTAAATATTTTTGTATATTTTTATATTTTTTTTCCTAATGCCTTTTGTCATTTTAGAATGGAGTTAATTCACTGTTTTCCAAATTGGAAAATTTTACTTCTTCTAAAAGAGGTTAGAGGTTTTCCATATTTTCTAAATCCATTTAATCGTATGTGCATACCAGGTAATTAAAATAAGGGGTGTTTTTAAAGTAATTATAATTATTTGAGAAAGCCAGTTTCTTTTCAATGGAGCAAAAGATGCTTCTGTTGCTCCTGAATAAGATTTAATAATATTTTCTAGTTCAACTATATTAGGAATTATTATATATATACAATCAAATGGAGGAAGGTGAGTACATTTATAAACATATTAATAAATTCAACTATCTTATTCTTAGTCTAAAAAATATTTATGTTAACGTGGATGACAAGGACTGAATTATTCCTTTTGTTAGTTCTTTGCTAAGAACTCAAAAAAACATAAAAATTGTAGATATAGTAATTTTGGGTAGAAATTGATTATCTATGAAAGAAGTAAAAGTGACCTTTAAATAAAAGTCTTGAGAACTGAAAATACAAAGTATTAACTCATGTGAAGGTTTAATGGTGAGAGAAATATAGAGGAGAGGAAGAAAAGTTTTGAAATGTTTCAGTTTGAGATTCATAACTAATTAAATTTTATTTGAGATTCAATTTTGTTTTAAGTTTTGGGATATCATTGACGATATTTAGTAGTATCATAGAAATAAACTACAGTGTTATAAAATATTAATTATTGAACGAAAATTTTCATATGATTTAATTTAGGGGTTGAGAGCTGTGAAACGAAAAGTTCACTTAAATTACTATAACATTCAAGCAACAGCAAAAACACTCTTTTGGAGATGCAGGGGATCGAACCCTGTACCTCCCGCATGCAAAGCGGGCGCTCTACCATTTGAGCTACATCCCCGATTTGAAATAATGAATTAGAAAATATGCTTTCACAAAAGCTACGTGTTTTAAGAGTTTAATAAAATAATTAGTATCAAATATTATCTAATCTAAAAGCTATCAAAAATTGCTTTATTCAAATTTAATCAGACAACATTTATTAAGTAGTTTTTCGTTATATTCAATAATCATTTTGTTTGATTTTTATTTTACCATAAAATGTTAAAGATAATGACAAGCCCATAAGAATATAATTCATGTTAATGTATAGATGCGAATTGGGTTGTAAATTTAATCATTATTACGTCAAAAAGAATTTATGTTGATTAAAGAAGAAGAAGAATATTTTATTCTTACTCTTAAAGACCAAAAAAAGTTTTGATATGATAATAAATGAAGAAAAATTTAAGATTTAACGATGATAATGATTTATGGAATTAGTCGAAGAGGTAAAGGGATTTATGAGAATCGTTGAAAAGTTAAAAAATGTTTGAATTCAAAAGTTGATATATTTAGTTGTTGAAGTCATGTAATATATGTATTTAATAGTAAAAATATAATGTCACATGTGAAAAGGTAGAACCTAAGCATCACTGTAATGAGAAGCTTTTGAGAGTTTTATTTTTGTAATTTTTGTAATAAACACTAGAATAATCTGTTATTCTTAATGATAATTAATTATTTCAATGAAAAATTATTTATGAAAAAAATTTTATGAAATAATCAATTATTTTTAGTAATAATTAATTATCTAAGGAAAATTTTGTTTTCTATAATATTACAAGAATAATTAATTATTGCTTATAACAATTGATTATTCTAAACATTTTTTAGATTAATTTTTTATTTTCTTAACCTAATTTCAAATTTATAACAATCGATTATTCTAAACATTTTTAGTGTGATTTTTTATTTTCTTAATCTAATTTCGAATTGGAGTTCTATAAATGAAATAGTAGGTTATCATTCAAGATACACAAAACTTTGGGAGACAAAAACTTGTTGAGGTTATCATTGAATATATGCACGGATTGATTTTCTATAGAAATTTTTAGAAGTAGAATGATACCATTCTGATCTTTCTATTTTGAGTTATTTTATTTAAAGTGTCTTAGGGTGTATTTATTTTGGGGATGAATTTGGGGGAGTGTATTTCAATAAATTTGAGAGAAAATGGAGATGAGAGTGAGATTGATTAGATTAAGGAAAAAATTGTGAAAAAAAAGAAGAAGATATTTGAAATGAAAGTTAAAAAATGATGTGATGTATTTGATAAATTAAAAAAGTATTATAAACTTTTAATGCATATAAATATTATATTTTAATACATAAATATTGTTTTATTTAATTAATATCGGTTTCCTTTCAAATTTTTGCTGCATAAAAAGGAAAGTGAAATGCTAGTTTTACTTTGATTGTTCAATTTTTTGTTGCATAACAAGGAAAGTGAATATGCAAGTTTTACTTTGATTGTTGGGTAAATTCCCATTGATTTATGTGCTTTCTTTGTGCACACCAAATCTTTTTGGCATTTTCGTCACTCAAACCAAAGAAACCTTTAGTTGTGTTTGAATAAAACATTTCAACAATTATAAAAAATTGAAATCTATTGTATTTGAATTTTTTATAATTAAATTTTTTTCATTTTCTAAATAATTTGTTTGAATTGAAATATTTTACACTTTAGTTTCTTGTTTGTGTAAAATAATTGAATTTTCCATACCTGATAAAATTTTATTTTAACAATATTTATTTTAATATATATATATATATATATAATAGAAATTAAATTTAAAAAATTTATTTGTCAACTTAAACTATTTAAATTCGGTCACAAAAGGTCGACTTGGCCAAATTTAGGTCGAGGTCAATTCGATCGAATTCAACTGGATCGACTTAGTCAAATTTGTCTAAGGTCGACTCGACCAAATTTGTCTAGGGTCGATAAGGCCAAATTTGGTTGGGTCGCCTCGACCAAATTTGTCCAAAATTATGATGGATCTATCTCGATTGAATTTCGTCAAATTTCGACTAGGGCCAACTCTGCCACATTCAACCAATTTTGGTTGGGGACGACTCAATCGAATTCGACCTATTTTCTGTCAAAGTCAACTCAGTCGAATTTAGGTCGAGGTCGACTCGACCAAATTTCGATTAGGGCTAACTCAACTAAATTTTGCTAAATTTCAACTAGGGTTAATTCAATCGAATTTTGGATGGCACTATTTGGGACGAATTTTGGTCAAGGTTAACTCGACCAAATTTGGCCAAATTTTGACTGGTGTCCACTCAACCAAATTTGGCAGAATTTCAGGCGGGGCTGTCTCGACCAAATTTGTCTGAATTTCTCTTTGGACCGACTAGGTTAAATTTGACCAAAATTTTTATTGAGGCTGATTCAATGGAATACGACCAAGGTTGAATCTGAAGAATTCGACCACAATTCGGCCAGGGTCAACTTGACCCAATTTTGAACATGTCCAACTTAGCGAAATTCGACCAAGTCCAACTTTGGTTGCATTCGACCAAATTTGTGTTAGAGCTGACTTTGTCAAATTTGGATGAATATCATCCAAGGTCAACTCAACCGAATGCAGCCCAATTTTGGACGAGACCGACTTGAATTTCAGTTGGATCAACTAGGCCAAATTTGACTGAATGTGATCGAGTCAGCCCTAGTCAAATTTCGGTCGAGTAGGCCCCAACCGAATAGGTCAAGTCAGCCCTAACCAAAATGTGGTCATAACCAAATTTGAATCGAGTTGGCTCCAGTCAAATTCGATGGAGTTAGTCCTAGTCAAATATTTAGGTCAAACTCAGCTGAGTCGACCCTAACTAAAATTTGGCGAAATTCAGTCGAGTCAAATCGAACCAAATTTCGCCCAAGTCGGGACTAATTGATAATTGACTGAATTTGGTCGAGTCAATCCTGGTCGATTGTTGGTTGAGTCGACCTTGACCTTTTTTTTATCTTAACCAAGGTGAAATTTCACAACTTGTGAAATTTCAATTTCATTCTTTTTGTAATAAAATTCAAATTCTATTATTTTAGCTGTTTGAAATACATTCTTATTAAAAATCTTCAATTTCAATTTATTTTTAATTTTTTCATCCAAACATATTGTTTTATTTTAAAAAAATTTAAATCTCCAAATAAATCGAAGAACTAGTGATTTTACTAAAGATTTTATTAGTATTTTTTTTCATTTATTATTTAAACATATTATGTTAATTTTTGTCAACTCATCTCTTTTTTTTTCCTAGGAATGAATTGTTATTTCCTCCTATTTTTAAATCTCTTAATTCCGAGAATTTAAAAGATTTCAGTAACGATTTTCAAACTTTTTGATATTTGAAATTTCTTCTTGATTGTATTTTGAACTGTTAATTATGAAGTAGTTTAGTAGTATAATTATGTTGAAAGTAAATATTTTTTTACATTTTATATATTTATTTTTCTAATGACTTTTGTCATTTTAGAATGTAGTTAATTCACTATTTTCCAAATTGGAAAATTTTACTTCTTTCAAGAGAGGCTAGAGGTTTTCCTTATTTTCGTAATCCATTTAATTGTATCACAACTAAAAAAATTCATATTTTCTATCAATTTTATTTTGAATTTTTTTTCAATTTTTGTTGTGAAAAGTTTTTGCAAAAAATTATTTTGCAAAATATTTTGTATAAAACACTTTTCGTAATAAATTTGTAAGAAATATTTGCGAATTTTATAATTTTGTAGAAAATAATTACCCAAGAGAAAATTACATACCAATTAAAATTCTTAGAAAAAATGGTAGAATTTTTTTTTTCTTGCAAATATTTTTAACAAATTTCAACAAAAAAATCCCAGAAGAATTCTAATAGTGTATGTACATACCAATGTAATTAAAAATAAGGAAAGTTTTTAAAGTAATTATAATTTTTTGTAATAGTTTTCTCTAAATTATCTTAGTTTTTTCTTAGATAAAGATTTGAGAAAGTCACTTTCTTTTCAATGGGCAAAAGATGCTTCTGATGCTCTTGAATAAGATTTAATAATATTATCTAGTTCAACTATATTAGGATTTTATGGTTATGAGGTGTCTTCTACACTAGTACAGATTTTGCTTTTTACCTCGTCTTATATGTCTCAGTTGGTCAGGAACCGAAGCATATAATGGCGCGGTGGCATTTTTGCAATTCCAGGCAACTTTTATGCCTCGGTTCAACGAAAACCCGAAGCAAAAGAAAGTTATATGCTTCGGTTCAAAAAAATCGGTGCCAAAAGAGGGTTATATGCTTCGGATCCATAGACCCGAAGCCAAAAATGTGGCTGGATATTTCAAAAATGCCACTAGCCATTACGTCTTTGGCCTCGGGTGTCACTGAACTGGGGCCAAATAAGGCTATATGCCTCGGTTATTAATTGAACCGAGGCCATATAGTTTAATTAGGGTTCAAAATTGGCGAACCCCTCTTCTTCCCTGCGCTGCATTTCTCCTCTTTCTCTCTCTCTCTCTCTATAAATATATATATATATATATATATATATATATATATATATATATCTCTACAACCTGCTGCTTCAGCCACCCACCACCACCACGCGAAGCTCTGCAACCACGCTGTGCTGCCACTGCGCTGCTCTGGCCATCGTCTCCGCGAGCCATCGCCAGTGGCTCTAGCGGACCGGGAAGCTTGCAAGGTCGTGACCGGGAAGCTTTGTTGAGTGAAGCAGTTAACGATGGATGAGTTTGAAACGTCAGTGGGGAAATCGCGCGTGGTTAACGAGTACATGCGACGCGGTATGAGGAATGAGAGTTTGTCGCGGAAGCTGACTTCGAGTTCGTACATTTCGAGGAGTTTAAGGATGAGCAAGAGAAGAGGGGTTGCGTTTCTGAAGAACATAAAGGGTGTGGCGAGTGGGTTCATTGGGGAGAGAGAGGCTACGGCGGCTAACGCAGCGACCGCCGCCACGGCAGCAGCGGAGAAGGGTCAGTGGGTGCGAGTGCGGCAGAGCGGGAAGTCGCACAAGAAGGTGTCGACGTTGCATCTGTGTCAGGAGCTTTAGGGGCACGAGGGGTCGATTTGGACGATAAGGTTCAATTTGGATGGGAGGTTTCTGGCGAGTGCGGGTGAGGACAGTAGCACAGAAGGTGGACTACGCATACAACTTCTTTGAGAAGCAAATCCCAGTGGATGCAGTTTTTCAGAAAGATGAGATGATTGATATCATTGGTGTGACTAAGGGTAAGGGTTATGAAGGTGTTGTGACTCGTTGGGGTGTTACTCGACTCCCTCGCAAGACTCACAGAGGTCTGAGGAAGGTTACTTGTATTGGTGCCTGGCACCCTGCCCGTGTTTCTTTCACTGTTGCCAGGGCTGGTCAAAATGGTTATCATCATCGAACTGAGTTGGGGGTTGAAGATGTGACTATATGGCCTCGGTTCTTACCATAACTGAGGCCAAAGGCTCTGCAAAATTTTTAATTAAAAAAAAATATTGTAAATCTATGGCTCCGGTCCCTCTGCAACCGAAGCAGAAAAGTATTTTTATGGTCTCGGGTGATAACCGAAGTCAAAAGACACCCATTTTGACCTCCCCCAATATGCTCGGTTCTAAAACCGAGGCAGAATGACGAAAATAACCGGTTTAATGATTTTAATGGTTTTGGAATAAACACATTTACCTTTTTGGATTTATTAATAAAATGGTAGTTTTGTCCCTGTGAGATATCAACCAGGCTCATGTGGCTAATTAAGTTTTCATCACTCAATTATTAATTTTATAAATTATATTTATGGGATGATTGAGAATTTCATTCACTTATCATTTATGTATCTGCATAATACATTGAATATATTATGAAGATGTCTATTGAATAATTAGGATAATTGTTTATATATTTCGGTCCAATGTATAAAGTAGTTTTAAATAATATTAGTATTTCATCTTATATCTGTTTAGGTCTATAATCTTTTAAACAATAATAAATAAATAAAAATTGTGTATATATATTTGTCTCAACAATTTTGTTTTGTTATTTTAATTAATTTTTTTTCAGGAAATAATATACTTTTAGTCTCTGAAATTTAATTTTAATCTGAAAATATCCCTGAATTGAGTACTGTTTGATCTCTACACCTTTTAAAATTATTGTTTTTTGACGTCAAAAGTAATAAATGACATGCAACGTGTTAACTTTTTATAAAATAAAAAACTAACTTGAACTAGTCAACACTTTTCACGATTAATTAAAAAAATAAAAAAATTAAAATATTCATGTCACCCTAACCCACTCTTTTTTTTAATTTAATTTATAATATATAATAATATATTATCAATATATATATTAATAATAATAATAATATCATGTAATTATTAATAGTATTATTATTATATACTATAATATAATAATAATAATATATCATTATTAATATTAGTATTATTATATCAATAATAATATTAATAATATTATCTAATAATAAAAATATTATCATTAATATTAATAATT
>Ga0214543_1001382_pt1 | contig 46576 bp, 22 predicted proteins | sample CNSS2metaG_FD_160094 | JGI IMG/M metagenome (GOLD analysis project Ga0214543, IMG submission 160094) | Root nodule microbial communities from cowpea collected in UCLA plant growth center, Los Angeles, California, USA - CNSS2 | ecosystem: Host-associated > Plants > Roots > Nodule | place: USA...
CCTCCAAGGACTAGGATCCATAACGAAATGGATCAACCCGTTACGGATAAGCCAAAAAAATGCTCTTATTGTCGCACTGAGGGTCATCATAGGGGACAATGTCCATTTCGTCAATAAGTTGTACATTATTTATTTCAGTTAATTTAATTTTCAATGTTTTTTTCTTCTTTCTACAATGTCAAAACTAAGACAATTTTCTATGAACATTAATATTTCTTATGCCTTCATCAACTACAAGTTCAAATACTTTATTCTTTTATGGACCAACAAAACTTTATCAAATGAGAACAAATTATTATGCTCGCCTATGTATCCAATTCAAATTTAACAACTTTGTTTTTCAAAATTTGCAATGTAATCGATTACAATACCATTGTAATCGATTACACTTCACTGCATTAACCATGTAATCGATTACACTTCGTCTGTAATCGATTACATTACACCCAGAAAACTGCAACACATGCAGTAATCGATTACAGTATGGGGTAATCGATTACTCATCTGAAAACGTCCTCCCCCCCAACGATTTCCTTTCAATGTCGTTCCGCCCCCACACGATTTTCTTTAAATCTCGTCCACCCCCCACACGATTTCCCCTCTGACCACGCTGACCCACAAAAACGTTTGGGGCTACACGATTTCTTCTTACGAAAACGTGCCCCCCCAAAATGTTTTGCCTACTTCCGTAATTTTTAAAAAATTTGTCCATATACGTAATAAACCCATCCCATTTGCCTACAATAGAAAAAAACCAAGAAATGAGTATATGAAATAAGAATGAGGTAGCGTGAACGATATGAGATCGTATTCTCGTATTACGATTCAGTATCTCTTTATTATCATTTTTGTTTAAAAGCTTAGCGATCTTTATATATATCCATATCTATGTAAATACAATATAATCTTTATATCATAATGTAACACTCGAATGAGTAAAACTATTCTGTTAATTTAAGCATTTTATAATTAGTATTATGTGTAATAACTACATAAGTATACTTTATGTATTATAATATTTCTTAAATTATTTACCTCTCATTATCTAAATACTTTTATCTATGTGAGTTACAGTACTTAAAAAAGTTTGGATAATTTCCAACTAGATCCTTATCCAATACATCCTACTACACAAGAATGAAATACTTCTCATATTTAAACATTCTCATTCCATACTTCTCATACCTTATATTTTTTTTCTCTTCAATGTATATATAATCACAGCACAAAACATTTCAAAACAACATTTCTCATAACTTCATAAAACATTTCATTTAAAAGAAATACTTTCTTGTTGAGCTACAAAAGACTCACCCAATAATTAGCATTGGAAGAAAATACTTAAAATGTCGCCAAGCCGAGAGTTTCACTCGCTTAATGAACATAATCATTCGAAGCAATTTTCACAAATTTGCCCAAACAAATGATGTGCCCATGCCTCTTTGACTTTCACAAAACCAATCCTCACTTAGAGTTACTACCGAACAAGTGGTATTCTTCTACTTCAGTAACTTTGCGAATTATGTTATTGCTCAACGAGTGAGACACTCACCCAATGTGTTTGCATAATCCATAACTCTCTTACGAGTCAAAACAAGTTATACAAGTTCAAAATATACTAATTGAAATCAATTGAGCCATATTTACCTATCTTTGAAACAAAATTCCCATCCAATCCCAAAGCTCTAATCAACTTAACCTAAATCATCAAATTTTCCTTTTCACTAAATCACTATTATAAAACAAGAAAAATCACATTTACATCCAATTCAACCACTATCCAATCAATTTAAATATCTAACTTTCCTTACCTAACTATGAGCATAACACGAAGTCTTATTTGCATCTAAGCACCCATAGTCACAAAGAAAATATTTGCAAAAAAAAAACATTAGATCAATGTTTTGATAATTTTTTAATAATCCCAATTAAACAAAGATTGATATAAAACCCTTAAATCATACATTCAAACTCCAATGACTATACATGCAACTCAAGAACCAAAAGACTCTAAAAAAATAAGAGACACTTACTCTGTTTAACTTATTGATTGGATAAAAAGATATTCCTCATCATCATAAATCATTCGATATATTTCAATTTTAAAACAAACAAGTAGAAAAGTTAGACAAGGAAAAAAAATTCACTTTTCAAAAAGACAATAGATTTTATAAAATAAACTAATTTTAACTAATTTTTAATTATATTAAATATTTTTAACAATAAAACAATAAAAGATCTATTTATAAAAGATATTTATCATTTATAGCATTCTCTATAATCTTACGAGTAATATTTTAATCTTAATCATATAAATAAAATTTGAATTGAAAAAAAGGAAAAAAACATAAAAAATTAAAAATAAAAAAGATAAAAAAATAATTGTACTTTTTTTATTTATCATTTTTAGAAAAGAAAAAATAAAAAAATAAAAAAAATATCTTTAGAGAGTCGAATTTTGAAAGACATTAAAATATCAATTAAGAGTTTAATTATTAAAAAAAATTATTTAAAGATATATTTTATAATATAATTTAAAATTTATTTTGTTTTTGTTATAATGATTTAGAAAAATGAATGATAAATAAAAGATAAGTTTAGAATTTTACAATATTATTATTATTATTTATTATAAATATTTTTAAAAATTTATACTAATAAATTGAATTTCAAATTATATAATTTTTTGTTTCATCTGTTCTCTCAAAATAAATAAAATTTTAATTATTATTTTAAATTAATTTTTTATAAACTTTATTTTATTTATTAATTTTGTCATTTTGGAAAAAGGACAAATAGAGACAGAAAACCTAAAGAGGTAAGTAGTATAGGGTCCAATTAACAATTTCTGTTAAAAAATATATTAATCTATAATCTATAATAATTTATAATATAATCTATATCAACATGTAAAAAGATTTAATTTTACCCTCATGTGTGTTTAAATTTTAAAATTTTAATTTTATCCTTTAAAATATAATTATTTATTAAATTTTTGAAAATTGACTTTATTTTTACAAATTTTTTATAAAACTGTCTATCTCTGTTTTTTTTTTATTTATCAACATTTCTCTCTCATATTTTTTTGATATATTTCACTTTATTTTTAATTTTTAATAATATAATATAATTTTATATATTAAATTAATAATATTACAGTATCATTACCTACTAATATAATACTATATATATTTAAAAAATACGTATACACACAGATGTTATCGCACCTGTGTTTATGCTAATAATATATAAAAAAATATTTTTTTTTATCCATATTTAGTTATTTAAGTTTTATCTTTAATTATTATTTTAAAAATTAATTATTTTATACATAATTTATCTTCATTATTTTAAAATCTCTTTTATTTTTAACAATTATTTTTACAAATTTTTTGTACATATTTTATTTTTTTAAATTTTATATTTAGTAATTATTTTAAAAATTAATTATATATTTTTTATTAAACCTAATTTAAATTTTTATAAAAATTAAGAAATACAAACATAATAGTGGACGTGTGTTTTCGTAGTATAGAAAAAAAATATTTTTCTTCTCAAAAGAATTACTTCTAAAAATATTTGACGCGCCATTTTGTTTTTTTCGAAAAATTAATCACCTCTTAGAAAGTATATATTTTTGTTCTGGAAAGATATCTGAATATTTTTTCTTTCTTAAGATGTATAAATATATTTGAATAAATCGTTATAACGAAACCATCTCTGTATATCTATCGTACGAAATGGGAAAATTATCTAAAAGATAATCAAAACATAACAGAAATTATGAGAAAAAGATAGTCACAAATTTCTTTTAAATGAAGTAAAATGCAGAGTATTCATTATTCTTCATCTTTCTAAACCCTTTCGGTGATCAACACCGATCTTAGTAGCACAGAGAGAGAGAGGAATGGGTACTAGAGAGGTCTACGAAGAGAAACTAAGGAACGGAAATCTAGATCACGATCCTACCCTCAACCCTGGCCTCGGTTCCCCACGATGCCCTCGTTGTCTCTCGCTTCTCAACCCTAATTCCGTTAGTATTTTTCTCACTCTGTTTTTCTCAAAGTGTTTGTTTGTAACTGCGCTCAAGGTGTTTGATGAATTGACTCTACGAATTTGTCTTTGTTTCACGATCAGGAAAGGGGCGAGTGGACAATCACTCCGGTGTTGCACGATGCCACTGCTGTCGTAAGTTCCTTCCTTCTCAATTGGGTCCGCTTTTGGGGTTGTCGTATCATTACAGTATTGATTTTAATATTCTAATGCAGTCGAGGTTGATGAAAAATTGCGATTTTTGTTTTTGGAATTCAAAGTTCGAACTGAGTTATTCTCGGCTCGAGTTCGGACTGTACTTTTGTTTTATGAGTGTTCTTTCTTGTTGCTTATTGTCTTTGTGTTTGCTGTTTAATAGGCTGGCACGGGGATTGGTGCTATGCTTAGTACAGTTCATGGTTTTAATACAGGCAAGCTTAATTATTTGTTTTCTTCTTTGTGGTATACCGTTGGAGATTATATTAAATTTGTTATGTAATGCCTTTTCAGTATTAATCTCAGGCCATTTAGTTTAGAAAATGTTTTAATTATTTATTTTTTTGTTAGGAATTTTAATTTATTATGACATGTTAACATCTTTAAAATTTTGGTCTGTAATCGAGCCAAATGCTGTCTTCGGATCCATATATAGCCGCCCTCACGCTGGGGATAAGGCTTTGTTGTTGTATTATAATTTTTAGTGATGATGTTAAATCCTTTGTGCTGCTAATGGATTAAAATTAAAATTCATGTCATGTTCCTTCTTTGTTGAGGATATTGCTAATTATCTTTGGCTGTAGGTTTACCATATCTTCAAAAGGGTCTGAAGGGACCGAAGTGGCTTCCTTTCGTAGTTGGGGTATGTAGACGTTGATTGACTTTTGAAATTACTTGGCTTTATGCTTTGTTTATGCCATGAATAAACTTAGCATAGAAGTTGGTTTCAACTTCTTTACGCTTTCCTTTTATACTTAGCATATTTGATGCTTTGATGTACCGTAGAGTTCGGTTTTATTCTGTAGTTATCTTATTTCTTTTATGATTTGTTCACAGATTCCTCCATTGTTGATATTCACAGGCATAAGTACTGCTTTTGGAGGTAACTTCTGCACATGCTTACATCTTAGGCTTATATTTGGTTCCTTATATTTTTAATAGTGCTTACAGAGTCACAGTTGAATATTTGACAACTATTTCACGGTAATGGCTTTAACATAGAAGGAAGCATGAAAGATAGGTTATACCCCATTTGTTTCTGCTTTTGCCAATTGGTTTACTTGAATCAGTTTTGTAGATCACAGGATACTACCTTGGGTATAAGACACAAATACGTTTGCTAGTAACATGGAGTATAAAATCCCAGTATACGAAATAATATTGAAACAAATATTAATGCACGTGTGATGACTGGAATGGAAAAAATAGCCTTACAGTCACAAATAACATATCATCTAGCTACTGTTGAAAATGCACGAAAAGATAATGATTCACATCGCAGCTCAAGTTTAGGGTGTAACTGATGATATCAAAGACATTGGTTTTAGTAACAAAAGAACAAAAGAGACATGCTTTTTTAATGTCTATAATCATCTGGATTGGGAAAAAAACTGAAGTTTTACATCAACTTAAAATAATGCCAAAATATAGTATATAATATAAGTGGTAGAAATCTTCATCTTATAATCTGTTTTTGTTGGATTAAGTTAGGTTTAAGTATGTATATTTCACTGAAACTAAATATTGGAGATTTTCATTTAAATCTATCAAATTTGCTAGCATGGGTGACTGCATTATCTTGGGTAAACAAAGATAAATTCTTTATCCTTATTGTTTAGTCTAAGGTCACCGATATTAATAGTTTCTTAGTAGAACTTCAGGATCCTTCCAAATACCTAGAGGATTGTGCTCCTTCTTAGTTGGGATGCAAGTTACACCATTCGGAGGAGTAATGTATATCCAATTGAAAGGAGAAGCTCCCAATTGCCTGTTGGATGTGTTGGACGGATAGCCTGAGTTCAAGTTTATTTTGAAGTCCAAAATACCTGGAGGACCATTCAGGATTAGTTGCTCGAGCTAAAGACGGAAGGGTTTAACAATCCACTAGTATAACCTTTTCAGGCAAATAGGGTCTTCTAATGATTAGGCCATTGAGTCAGTTTAGGTGAATCACATTTCCAGTTTAAGCCAAAAAATCCAGCCAATTTGAAAAGTCTATTCTAGAAGAAAGAAAAGGGTAAGTGATATGGTAGTTAGTCAGTGATGCTCAAGTTGTGAGGAGTGAGGGACTGGATGGTTTATGGGGAAGAGATGTGAACAGTGGAGGCCATTAAAGTGAGTAGTATTTCTCTTCTGGAGTGTGGAACAAGGATATTGTCTTCCTGTAGTAAGATTCAAAAGAGAACTTTTAATAGCTCGTTACACGGGGAGAATTCAAGAGAGCTTCCAATTGCTCGTCACATTAAGAAATTCGGAAATCCTTTTGAAGAGTTTTTTAACTTAAGGCAAAGGGGGTCTATTGAACAATTTATCATAACATTGAAGCTAATATCTTTTCATCCATATCATTCCACTTGCCATAGTAGTATATAAACTTCTGTTGGAATGGGCTGCAGCCTGATGAGCATTGGAAAATTACAAACAAAAATTGGTTGAAGGTTCACCCTTGAGGCGTGTCACTTAACTTGTTAGGTATTGCTCCATCGTTCATGCTGATGTTAACTGATGTCAGGGAAGAAAGATATTGCAGTTTTGAATCTCAAGGACTAATGTCTAAATTTATAAATCTCAGGGGCTACAGTAAGTGACCGTAACAACTTTTAGGGACGAAAGTGAGAATTTACTACCTCAAGCATGGAGAGGCTGTACACCAGTGATTAGTGAAATGGAAGGGAAAATCTATTGAATACTTAGTAAATTCGCCACATTTCGCCTTGAGGACAAGAAAATTCTTCAACGGGAGGGTAGTGATAGGGTCCAGGAATCTGAAGGAGAGTTAATGATGCAAGGCCTGAAGTTTGAGGGTTTACAGCAGGAGTGCAGAATGGAAATCTAGCGGAGAATCAATAAATATAGGCTGAGCAGAGCCGTCTGGTTGTTAAACAGTTTGTTATGCCAAAATTAAGGGTTGCGTCTGGTGGGTTTGAGAGGGAGAGGTCCATTTGAATTTCACAATGCTTCTGTGACGATGTGTACAGAGCTTCTTCTGCAAGGTCTGTCCGAGACTTTTTTTGTTTTGGTCTACGTATATTTGACTGAAGCTTACTGTAACACTGGGGAGTTTTCTTCCAGTTCTTGGCGTTTTTCCTAGTATTTTGCTTTTCTGTCCAGTATATTAAGTTCGTTACAAGTTCAGCCCTCACCATCTTGCTTCCTGCAGTCATGACCAAGACCATACATGCGCACCTGACTATGGGTTGGTGGAAAATATGTTTAAGTGAGAACAAGGCAGAAACTTCCTTAGCATATGCAAGAGCAAAGTAGAAGTCTTGCCATCTCCATAGAGGGTAGAAAAGGGATTTTGTTTAAAAAGAAATGAAAAGGACAATAGACTCCAATTTTGAGGAAGCATTGTGGTTGTTATGCTGTGTTTAGGGCATATGGCAATTCATGCCAAAACTTCTGACAACCCAAATAGGTGAATCGAGTGGAGCTTTGCAGTAGTTGTTGTCCCTAAATAGCATTGCTTTGCTGCAATTGCACTTTTAGTTGCTTGAATTGACTGCTTTAGTATTAAAATGTAATATTTGGAAATTGATGCATGATAGAATATGTTACTTGCCATGTGATATGTCATTAACTTTTCATAAGAAAAATCACTTAGAGGTGTTTTAAGTCTTGTAGTTTATTGTGTCGATGATACTATATGCTTTAAATACCTTTTAGTAATGTGGATACATGTTGAATTTTTAGGTTATGTGCTTCCAAAGTTCACTCAACTCACTGTAACATCCTATTATGCTGCCTCGAGTGCCTCACATTATGGAATCTCTCTTGTTACCCGACATATTGAAGAGAACTACAGCTCCAAAACTCAGCATCTCAAGAGGCTCTGATGATTCCTTTCGGTTTACTTACAAGGAAAATACTTTACCTGCCAATTTTGTCTGCATTACCGTCCTGTGGATGTTTAGTATTGTTAAAACACTTGTAACATTTTTGTTACTCCTTACGGAGATGCTTATATGTGAATAATCTTTGTTTATATTTTACTATTAAGCTTTGATAATAAGAAGTTCATTTATTTAACTGTAACATGTTATGATGCATAAATATAGCATAAATATAGTATGTGGATCGGAGACGACACATATATGATAAGCTAATATATTTATTTTAAAAATAATAGAATAAAATACATTATATATATATTGAAAATTAAATAAAAATTCTTAAAATCACGATAAATATATGATTAATTTACATCAAACTAATTCTAGTCTGGGGCGTTGAATGGGCCTCACATGCTGTGCTAGGGTATGTCAGTGAGTTTAGTTATTTCTTTCTCTATCTCTATACTTTCTTCTTACTCATAATATAAAAAAGTGATTGACATGCCTTTTCTCATAATTTATTTGGTTTATGTTACGGAAGTGAAAGCGTTCATATTTACTGTTAAATAATTTAGAATTTTAAATTGTGTAATTTTGAAGAATATTTTAGATTGTATAATTTTGGAATAAGATGGTGCAATCTGAGCTGTGGTTTTGAATTAGGTAATTTGATATTATATTTTGGTTTGCATAATTTACAGAAGATTATATAGTTCTGAATTATGTAATATGAGATATAGTTTAATATCACAAAATCTGAATCTATTATGCATTATATAATTTGAGAGAAATGTATTTTAGATGTTTTTGGATTACTTACTTTAGAATATAGTTAATAACATGATAATGGTAATTTTTGTTATAATTATGAGATGAGAGAAGAAATTACGAAAATGACTAAAGAAAACCTAAATGGAATGGGATGAATGTTTGAATATATTTGGGCTGGGTTTTCAGCTGAGGTTATGGATCCTAATTCTCTGGGATGTGCCGAGAATCATTCACAGAAAGAAAGTATGTAAAAGAATTATTCACATCAATTCTCAAGTAACTCATTATGCCTTTTATTATTTATCAACATAATACATTTACTATATACTTAAAATATTCGATTCTCGAACAGTTTAATTCTGGTTTTTATTTTCGAAATCAGTAGTTGAAACAAATGTAGTCACCAGAATACTAAATTACAACCTAATTTTCCTTCCTCTTTAAGAAAATAAAATCACATTTTGAATTAAAAAACTATAATTAACAAAATAAAGAAAATTAACATCAAACAAACGAATCAAAATAAAGAAAATTTATTAAGTTATTTACATAAAATATATATATATATATATATATATATATATATATATATATATATATATATATATATATATATATATATATATATATATGGAAATTTTAATCATATATTAAATTAAGTTAGTAATATCATTAAAAATTAAATTAAAAATAATGAATTTATTAATTTAAATTGTCAATATTTTAAGACTTATTAAGTTAGTAATACACACATACACACATGTATGTATATAATTAACAAATGTGGTTACTTTGATGTGTGATTACAAGATGACACCTTTTATTTTTTTTCTTTTATTTTTGAAGCGCAGTACCATTCTTGAAAAAAAAAAAAATAAGAATTCCATATATTGATTGTTTGTGACTCAAAATTAATAAATATTTTAAGGTATGTTGTTAATTAATGCAACTTATTAAAAAAATTTAGGAATATATTAATAAACTATTAAGTAAATAATTTTAATGTTAATAATTAATACTTTTTGAAAAACGTTCCATTATTAATATTAAAAGTTATAATGATTTAGATAAATATTTAAATGTAACTTAATAATAAATATTTTTAAAATTATTTTAAAGAACATTTATTGCTGGTAATAATGATTTAAAAAGAAATTAATGTAGTATATGTCAGGGAATGATTATTAATATTAAAGGTAAAGTTATATTAAAGTAACTTTATATAACACATTATAAATGAGATAGAAGGGACAAGGTAGGGAAAAAAAAATTCAAGAATAAGTAAATAACATATAATAATTAAATTTTTATTCTTAGTTAAAGTTATGGAACATGTTATTGCAGTATGACATTGTAAATCTTTTACATGGTAAACATATCGATTTTATCCTAATATTTTAAGGAACACAATTTGTCCACAAAGTGATATGTTTTGGTCCCAAAGTGAAACATATGAATTATATCAAAATGAGTTTTGAAATTATGCTATAGGGGACCACACTCCTTTAGTAAATAATAATTATCACAATATTAATATTATGCATTTTTTTTTTCATTTGGTAGAGTAAGCATCAAAAATACATTTCAACAATAAGATGAATTTGCTACTCTTCAAAAGTAGATATTAAAATGATTTTTAATATTCAATCTAATTTTATTTTTAACACAATAATATTTTAATTGTTTTCCAAATATATTAATTATTATTTTTTATTTTATTAAATGAATTAAATCACTCTTAAACTTTTCACTTATTTTCTTCAACTTTACAATTTCTTTCCTTTTATTTAAATTTATCTCATTTCTTTTTATCCAAATAAGGGAATTAAAGATAAAACTTCTTATGGGGAAGTATATTCTTATTGTAATTGAAGTCAAACTTATGATCATTAAAATCTTCAATTTATTATCTATATATAGCACATGTTTACAAATTTGATCTGTGAAAAAAAAAATCCAAATTCACCCTGAATTTTAGTTGTACATTGAAATTTAAATAACTAATGCAGTAAAAAAATATAATATTTTTTAATAAAAAATGACATGTTAACTTAATCTGAAGATTGATACAGTTTCAACAGTTTTAAAATTCCTATTTTTAAGAGTTGATTGAAATCACTGAAAGACTTCCTAAAAGTTCAATTGGCCAATCCAAGATCCTATTTAACATTATGATAATCTAATGAGCTAAGTGGGTCAGATTTTTTTCCAAATCAGTGAAAAAAATTTCAATTTTATCTGAAGAGAAAACACATAATTGGAATCATATAGTGTTATTATCAGCCCCTTTAGACATAACTATGCATACCATATATATATATATATTGGAAGTAGTATTTTTATATAGTCCAAGAATGGTATAATAGACAAAATAATCATTCAAAGTATAAATTGTCCCAACATATAAATAGTCAAAAGGGGTTATTTTCTAAGTAGAAATTTAAATCCATCAGCATCATGATTAAAATTAGCATGAATTTCTGTGACCTAGAATTGAAGATTTTGAAGTAAGCCAATTGAAGATTCCATTTCTGATTTCTGTGTCAATAGAGAAACTTCCATATTTAAAGGAACCAAATTGATGAAAATAGAAACAGTGGGACACAAAAAATTGTTATTATTAGAAGCATATTTTGTGCGATGAAAAATGAAAAATGGTGATTTGTAGTGATATAATATGCAGATACAGAAAGTAGTAGGAATAATTAACATTGGACATGTGATGACAGAAACAACAACAATAATAAAATTATGTAAATTTGTTTGTTCAGTAGATGTCATAATGGAGTTGTGTTTTAAGTCCAAGTTATGACAAGTGCACAGAAACTGAACATGAAATTGATTTGTTTAGGTGGGTATCACATGTAGTCGTGGATGAAACACAGTTAACCAATAAGGCATGAGATAGGGTTGTGTGTGGGTGTGCCTACCCTATATTGAAACCTTGGTGTGGTCCTACATTGTACATTTGGATCAATTAATGAATAAAAAAAACTTTGCAGCTCCTAAGACCCAGAGATGGTAGCTTCTAGGGGTGACCCTAACTATGGGACTAGGATTCCCATCATTCCTTAACTTCAAAACTATTATGCTTTCTCTTAGCATCAATTCTTTGTGGGGTTCAAAATTAATTGTAAGATAAAGAAGGGTTTAATTGTGTTCATCACTAATTTTTGTTTTCAATTGAAAAATCATTTTAGTGACATGATTCTCTATTTTTTTTACAGGCTCATGATTCTCTATGGAGTAAAATTGTGTCAGATAGATGTTGTTATATCATATTTCTGTCACTGTGGTAAATGTTATTTCATTGTTGAAACTAACAATGTATTTTTTAAAATTTGAGAATTTTTTTTTACGTTTAAGATTTAAGGTAATAAATGTATCTAATATTTTAAATATTGAAAACCTAAAGATCATTAAAAATGATAAACAAATTATTACAACATTTTAAGAGTTTTTGACAAAGGATTTTTAAGGATAAGAAACACATATATAAAATTAAATCGAAGTCTCTTTTAAAAACAAATTAAATTTATATAAATATTATCCATAAAGTATTAAGAAGTAGGTAAATGTTAGTCGTTAATTTTTGTTAATGAACGAAGTTAAATTTACAATTTTTTTTTCTTTCCTTTCATATGGTCACTAGGTCACTTTATCACCTCTGTAATCTCATAGTACCTTTATTATATTCCTTTAACAAATTAAAATTAAAAGAAAAGTTTAGGTTCCTAACCGACTAACCTAAATTAGTTGTGATAAAAAAGAAAAAGATAAAGAATGGTTTGAAATATCCACAGAATTAAAATGGATGAATAATGTTGAAATTTGTAATAATCCATAAGTCTAACTCAACAAGATCAAAGAGAAGTCCAAAATCCAATACAAAGTTTGAGAAGATACATGACAAGAGCAAGATCTAATTTAATCGATAAAAATTTATAAAAAAACTGTAGTCAATCTGATGAAGGTGCAATTATATGACGAGACCTGATATGTAGATGTGTTACTCACAATTGCTTATTTAGAATGAAAACAAAAGATTCAATTATTAGACTCTGAATTAGATTCATTTATATTTTTAAGAATGAGTTAAATTTTTATGTAAAAAAAAAATACTATTTGGTTAAATTTTTATTTTGAACTACGTCATATTTAGTGATTTTATTTCTCCTATTTTATGATACTAATTTGGACCAACTAATGTTAGTTAAGCTATATTGATGATAATGATTTTTTAACCAATTTTTCTATTTTTTTATCAACACCAATTTTTCTATTGATTTAGTTTAGAATTCAGCATGTTATTTTGTTTTTTTAGAATGAACTATTTCTTGTGCTAAAATAAATTCTTTATGTTATTTTCATGATTTTTTTGTTATGATATTGAAAAATAAGTCTATGCTTAAATAATTTTATGAATGAAAGGTTTTTTCTTAAAACATTATGATCTTATCAAGAATTTCTTATTACTTTCAAGATACTTTTCAAATTTCATTTCTTGTGACAGTCATTTTTTTTTTTGTCTAAAGTTCTACAAGTTAGAATTTGTATATTCTAATTCTCAAATGTTTGCATATCGATATTATATATTCTTCTCTAAATTTCATATATGTTCGTAATTGTTCATATAATTTTATTATCAAGATCTAATACGATAGAGAAAGAAAATATCTATTCAAAGATGATGACAGAACAATATCAAGCATGGTGAGTGAGACCTTAGGATGGTCATGAAGTTTGATATGAGAGGTACCTGATGTGCCGATGATTACTGTCTGTAAGAGTTGAACGAAACACTTGAAACGAGTAATGGTTATATATGTTGATTTTACTGATAAAAGGAAATTGATTGAGGTGCATGTGGGGGCTATGTTTCTTAAATTCCACTGTTGTTTCCCTCTCTGCATCTGAAAAATAAGAGAAGGAGTGGTCCTAAGGCGTCATAATGTGTGTACTCTTCTCTCTGTGTGTGTGTCTTCATTGTGGCCTTTATCACCTTTCCTCCCTCACATGCGCTTTTATATGTTGCATTTACTTGTGGGGTCTTCCATAGTTGGACTGATGTTAACTCCACGGCGCTATTCAGGGATTGTCTTTATTTATATCTCTTTTTCTTCACTTCAAATTCACTTTTTTCTCCTTTTTAATCAAAAACCAAAACCAACCTACCTTTCTAGCTACCCACTTCTATATATCAAACACCATACAATAAAACAAACAAAATAGATTTTAAGGTTTATGTACAGTATATGTAAAAGGTGCTTTGTTTTTTACTGTGAACTCTTGTATGGTGTAATAACCTTAGATTGTGTTCATAGAAACATGAATGAACATAATTGGTCTGGTTTAGGAGATAGAAATCGGTGGTGGGATTTTCAAATTCTTGGTTTTTCAATGGCAAACTGTGACTGACTGGTGTTTGACTACACAAATGGGGAAAAAAGAGAGTCAAATCTGCCACAAAAAAAAACGAAATTTATGTGTATGTTATATGTACCTTGAGTTCTGTGATCTCCAAGAACAAACAGTGGAAGCAAATTGTTTATTTATACTTTGGTAAAAGGCATTGAAATTTATGAACATTTAAGATCTCTGCATAATATATATATAGGTTCCAAAACATGAAGTCAGGTGAGGACCTAAACACATTTTTATATGTATATATATATATACACACACACATGCAGATTGCAGAATCTAACTGGTGAAAAGAAGAGTTCTTAATTATATCACAAGAAAGTCATGATGATCAGTGTTTTGTACTAGAAAAAAAGAGTTCTGCACATCCCTTTTATTTCACCTGTTTGTTGAGAGAACTGAGCAGAATTATAGGGAAGAAAGATCTCTTTTTCATTTTGTAAAAGGAAAAATAGTAACAGTCAGAAAGACACACATAGTACTTATAAACATAGCTCATGACAGCATCTAATAATACATTGCCTTTAATTCCCATCAACACTCTTCTCAACCTCTCACTCACTGCTTCTCCTCATTTACTAATTCTAATCATAACAAAAATAGTATTCTTACTTTTTATACCCTCTTTTGGTAAAAAAAACAGTTTAAAGGGTTACATTCTTATACACATATATATAAAATTGGATTCAAATTCTACACTGTTCACCTTTTAAACTTTTTGCAGTAGATTTTGTCATTTTTTATTCACCATGATGTTTCATCAGTTGTCATATATTATTGCATACATTTTTCAAAATTATAAACAGATCACAATGAAATTCTGTCTGTGACTGTTGTGTCTGCTGTTATTTTATCTGTGGAAACTAACTCTCTGTGTGTTTATATATATATAATAAATCTACGGGACTTATTATCTTAGAAAGATTATATATACATATGATTTCGAAAAAAAGACAACTTATTTTCGCATTGTATGATAGCAGTAATTAATTAAATTAAATATAGAAAACACCTTTGTTTCTGTTTAATGAATTCCTCTTTAATGACTTTAGAAGAAATTAAAAAATAAATACATCTGACATTTGATCCATGAAACCAAAAAGTAGGCTTTAATAAGCACATACTCGTCTACTAAATTGTTCTCGAATAGTAAATTGATGAATTAAAATTAATCTTATTTTGAAATATAAAGGAATGCATATAATCCTATGAACAAGTACATATGCATGGTTGGTTGAACCATTATTTAAGTTTAAGGTCATTTCTTCATATGTACTTGTTCGGTGGAAAACAACAGACAAATGAGTCCACCACCACTGAAGTTTGTCGACAATGTCTTCAATGATTCATTAATCTTATTATCTTTTTGTTCTTACAAACTCCTTGCAATATCTTTCTTAATGCTTTTCTTTGAAGCATATACCTAGCTAATTCTAGGTTCAGTAGGTCTTTCTATTATTAATGCAGGTATTTTATGCCTTCTTATGCAATATTATTGGCTTCACTTATGGTATATGCAAACTAATTAATGGAATTTAAGCCACTGTTAAGTTTGTTGTCGTTCTCCTCATTTAAAAAACTCATTATCTGGTTTAAATTTGAGAATGGGTATATGATTGTTCATGAAAACAAAGAGTAATATGGTGTCAAAGAGGTGGGATTTAAGGTTAATCTAATCTTGCACAATCAGTTGTTGTAAGATGAGATTTGTATCTACTTATATATTAATGTAAATTGACTTTATCTTTAGTCGATATGAGACTTCCAATACTTGATTTATGCCAAGACATGTACATATCAGAGCGTGAGACTAGATATTAATAATGGTCCGATGACAGTCAAATAGTGAGTGAAATAATAGACACAACAAACAACGAATATTCCTAGGATAAACTCTAATCCATAACTTTGAAAAAGTGAACTTTAAATATAACTCAACCTTACAAAAGTCAATTTTGATAAGATTGAATTAGATTTAAAGTCAACTTTTTAATCCATGCTTTTGATTTCTTCTAGAGTGAATGTTTACATAATGTAACATTAAGCGAGTAATCATATGAGTTAGAGAATTCATAGATATATTAGTATTTTGTAAAGTTGTATTACAAGAATTTTTTTGAATAATGACTAATTTTAATGACAAAAAATAATTAGTCATTATAGTGATCAATTTATAAACTCAAAATTATTGGTAACTAAAATAGTTTCAAAAAATTATAATTAGTTTTTAAATTGGTAATTAAAATGGTTTTATTATGAATTAGTCTCTAAATTGATCACTGACTTTAACTATCAAGATTTTGACATCCAAAAAAATTTGTTATTAAATTAATTTTTAATTAAAAAATTAGTCTCTAAACAAATTTTGATCACTAAAATTTGTCATTATTTACAAGTTTTCTTGTAATGTATTGTAAGGATCGGTTATTGCTTTACTCTAAATTCTCTTTCTCGGTGAATTTTCTTTTGTTGAGAGAAACCACAACAAGAACTAAGATATACAACAAAGAAGATAGGTAATTTGATTTATTTTACAATAAATATTTCCAAACAGTATTCGATTCATAGATAAGTTTTATAATAAAGAAAGCTCAAGTCTTAGACATGATTTGAATCTTTGCAAACATGAATTTGATTTTAATCTTTCAATATTTATTTTTAAAATCCAAAAACATATTTTTACCAGAGCATTGAATATGCATGATATATATATATATATATATATATATATATATATTATAAGAATTCAAGTTCAACTAATTCCACTGACATGTAATAAGTTTGTGTTTATATTTTTGTATTTTATGCTATTGTACATAACCCTTTTGAACTAGAATATATTATTGTTTCACTAATATATCTCTTTATCGTCGATAAAAAAAAATCGTGTTTACTATATAGACAACATAAACAAAATGATTGTTCTGGTTCTTTCTTATTAAACGACTTTCTTACACATATTAATTGTTTATAATAATTTTGTGATATGTTGTTATTCAGAATATAATGCAAACAGTTAATCTAAATATTAAAAAAATATATACAGCTTAATACTTTTTCATGGAAATGGACTGTCACTAAAATATCTTTCATACTTGCATTATTTGTATTTTGTAGCATATAAAACTGAATCATATAGCAGCACATTGAGGCAATTAATGAATAATTTACTTATGATATGTATTTTTCTGAAGTCTTTATTTGTCAGGATATGATGTATGCATGTGTACCTCAAATCTCTGATTCATCACTGCATTGAAGAGTTGTTTGTACAATTGCCTTGAGAAGCAGATGAAATGGCCAACAAGAACTGTAGCCAAATTAAATTATTCATCACCCATAGAAGATTGCAGAGCTTCTCCATACTTGTAAGAAATGGAATGGTGGAAAACTACAAGTATAGTTTTAAATATCCAGAGTTCAATGAAGTTTTTGTTTCATCTGAATTCGAACCACGATTGTGATTAATGTTGTTTTTTCATGTTGTTTTAGCATGTGATTAATGTTGTTTTTTTCCCACCTCTTATAATGTGACTTTTGTATAAATGTCAGATATAATTTCAAGATATATATAATGCTTACATTCTAATAACAAGGCTTATATATATACTTTTTAACGACCTTTCAAACATTCTGTGAGCGATGTTTCAATACTAAGCATTATTGCTGATGAACACTGTGCTGTTTGTTTTTGTTTTATCTTTTTTAAGAAACATTATGGGCAAGCACAGAGGGTTATAGAAGGAGGAAATATGTGACAAGACAAAGGATCTTATATCCTACCTAATTAAGTGTTGACCATTAATTAGTGTGGGAACTGATTAAACTTGTTCACCTAGTTAATTCAGGAGACCCAATACATTGATTATGCAATCACATTTATTGTTTACCATTCACCTCACAAACTGGTTTAAGTTTTCACTCACATTAAAGTGGTTTTCTCTGGTCACTCTATTTATAAACTAACCATAAAATAAGCATTGTTATCAACTAGGATGCACAAAACCGGTTTGTAAGGTGAGGTTTGTACCTCACTTATATACTAAGTAGGCTTTAACTGGGTTCTGATATCATGTTAGAAGTGAGTTTTAAGCGTAACTCAACCCACAAAACTGGCCTGTAAGGTGAGGTTTGTACCTCACTTATATACTATGAAATGGTCTTATCTCTAGTCGATGTGGGACTTCCAACAAAACATTTAACACAGTGTACATATAGTTTTATATTAATTGATCTAATTATGGTCCGAAGAGGGATAATCAAAGTGTTTTATGAATTTCTGTTGAATTTTTCTGAGCTGTTTTTCTATCATTTTATCAGAATATATCGATAGACACTAATTTTTGTCGTTCTATTAAAATACATTGATCGACACTAATTTTAATATATAACATCAATATATTTTTAATATAACAGAACTAAAAAATAACTAAAAAATTTAACAGAGAATCTGAACTCGTAGTAAAAATATGGCATCTTTCAACAACTTATAAGAGAATGGACCTCTAACACATGTGTGTGTGAGTGATTGATTGGCCTTTTTTTTGGTCTGAATTTGATAGGTATGGTAATAGATTGTGGCAAATAAATCTCTGAGGCTTTGTGGTGCCAAAATAAGAGATGATTAAAGTAGACAGAAGCATGAGTACTAACTATCAGTCTATTATTGTTAAGGAGAAGATGTCCTTCTCCTCTCCTCCTTCTTTCCCTAGAGAAGGAATCTCCAAGTCCTATATTTCCACTCACAACACCAAAACTAACCCACCTAACATCTCTTTCTCTCTCTATCTTTCTATGTATATCAGACATAAAAGCAATGGGTACAGAAGATGGAAAAATAAAGATGGCAGTGTAACTACCATGTTCATATGTTCCATAAAGTCCTCAGACCAAAAGGAAGACACATCATTTTCTTAGGGTTGGTTTTTCCATTTTAAACCCATATATCAAAAACCCTTGGTACCACTTCCTTTGAATCATCAGATCTGTGTTTTGGAAACAAGAGCATAAAAGAAGTAACCCATCTTGTGGGTCAACACTACTCATCAACTTGCTAAATTATTCACCCTTTTCTCACTTCAATTTTTTTTAATCATTAATACTCATTACATCTATATGCATCAACTCTAATAACCCTTATCAATTTTTTCCAAACACCAGGACCACTTTCTTCAACCTCTATACCCAGTTCAGTGTCATCTGGGGTCAACCTAGCTAGCCACACACCACAGAAAAAGCTCCAACATGTTCTTCAAGAACCAACATATGTATATATATATATATGCACATGTTCTCAACCAAGATATTCCTTCCCCCATTTATTGATATAACACAACAATATACCATGTTTTTTGCTACCTTGATTTTGCTCACTTTGTGTCTTAAGCCCTAGGTGGGAGCTAGCTAGGTTCCGCCATGCATATATACATGTTGCACACACAGACACACACACGAGATAACATTATTAAACTGATCCATATGTGCACAAATCAATACAGGCACACATATATAGAAACTTATCTATGAATCTTCAATTCTTCATGTTCATATACCTGTCACTCATTAATTCTCTCTCTGCATATGTAAATAAGTGAATGAAAAAAAAAAATGGAGCATCCACCACACACGTAATTTTGCAATTAATTAATTATATATGGGAGCAATGGTGCCTGGTAATGGCATGGAAATATCACTTTCTTTCTGCAAAAACTTGAACAGACCCATCAAACCTTATCATCATTGCCTTCTCACAATTACATTACATTGAATCAGAAACCCACCTCTCTCATCACCCCACCTGCCTGGATAACATGATGGATTTTGGCACACGTGTGTCTCACAAATTGTTCATGCGCACACAACTGTCTCTTACCCTTTCCATATTCCCACACGTGTGAAACAGTTCTCGCAGTCCTCCCCACATGAAACCACGACGTGAGTAAGTATATACACGCAAATATATACAGTTTACTTTCAATGAACCTATGACAGACACACACACACCACCGTGATCATAAACTCAGAACACATGTTTTGTTAATTATGGTCTGTAATGATTGTTTTCCGGTTACAGAACAAAAAGCAAACAGCAGAAAGACGAGATCAGATAATCATGATTTGAACATAAATTAAGGTTTGATTTGTGATGATGAAACCACATATATATGATCTAAAATTCAACTGTTAATGTGAAATGAAATGAAAAAGAAAGAAAGAATTAGAAATGGAAACAATTTCTCCCTCACAGGTAGAAATTTCTCATATCTTATGGATTCTGTCCCCAAAGTCGCTCTAGTAAGAGTCGCTGCCGAATCCTCGATTCTCGTAGTGCCATCATAGGTTATTACTGGCTCACGATAATACTATGTACGAAAACTATGGAAACATGTTACTACAGATGAAGATCCAAACTCACATGGTCGTGCACACTTCCGCGTTTGGCGTCATACACGTAGCGATTTTGTGACCCGGAGGATCCCACAACCTGCGAGGCTCTCACGTTCGTTATTTCCTCCGACGCGAACAAAGGCGGCAGCGACGACCTCTCGTGGCTGAAACTAGGGTTATTGCTCGGAATTCGCCACAGAGCCAAAGGGTTTCCGTTAATGGGCTGCTGGTGGTGCTGGTGGTGACTGTGAGAAAACGGTGTCGTTCCGTAGAACCTGGTGTTGTTGGTGGCTGTGGCCGTAGCAGCAACGGCGTTGTTCCACGTTGGATACGGCATTGGCGGTGTTGGAGCGGAACCAAAGCGGTAGTTCATGAGATTGTAGACATGGTGGGCATCCGAGAACGTGCTTCCGTGGACCATCGTTGACTGAAGGTGCGCGCGTTTGGCGTGTTGGCGTTCCCGTTTGTGGGCGTTTTGGTGGCCGCCGAGGGCTTGGGAGGTAGGGAAGTTCCGGCAGCAGTAGTGACACTCGAACCTGCGACTGCTTTCCCCGTTGTTATCAGTAACGGTGGTGACAGTAGTGGTGGTGGTATCGTCTTTGGTAGCGTCGAGTTCGAATGAGTTAAGGTTATTGTTGTTGGTGGTGTTGGTAATTGTTTCTGCGGAATCAGACTGGTCGGGTGAAACAGCAGTGTTGTTTCCGCCGCCGGCGAATTCTATGCCGAAGAGACGAATGGCTGACTTCTCCTTGACGAGAGGAGCAGGGCGGATGAAGGGCAGTTGGGAGAAGGAGTCCACGTTCATGAAGTCGTGGACTTCTCTGTCTGAGGTTGTTGTTGTTGATGTTGTCTTGTCCATAAGAGAGAGATACAGAAGCAGAGAAAGAGAAAAGGTAGGAGAGTGTGAAGGTGTGTGTGTTGTGTTGTGTTGTGGTGAGAGTGTAGAAGGAGAAGAAGGGGGTGGGGTGGGTCCTATAAACAGAGGGAGAGTGGGGACTGATCTGAGGACAATTGGGTCTGATCCATCTCAGAGTGAAGCCTGACAAGGCCACAAAGTCTGAGAGTGGCTTCGCCTTCTCAAAGTACCACCTTCACTCCCTTTCACTTAATTTTGGATCCACATGGAACACTAACTTCATCTATATACACATTCAGCCACCTTTTTTTTTTTTTTTGTAATGCAAATTATTCCATTACCTCTTCTACTTAGCAATTTTAAGGAACATAAAATATTCAGTAACAGTGCCAAAGTCCCTTTCTTGAAGTGTGGATCATGTAGTTTTCATCTCATACATATCAACCATCTATTACAATCAACAATCCATATATATAATGCTGGTTCCTGTGTGTATATATTTTTCCTTACATAAATTACCACACAATTTGTGGATCATTTAAGCATTAATATTTTAAGATTTTCTTCTGAGATATTCGTTTATTGTAAAAGAAATATTTACTTTTGCATCCTCCGGTATGAAAGTTAAAAAACAGGAAAAGAATTGGTCTGAGTTTAAACAATAAAATATATTTTTTTGATAAAAATTTGGTTTTGACAAAGTTAACAAACTTATTAAATAAAATAATTTTTTACTTTTTTTTATAGAAGTTAAGAAGATAAAATAATAAATTTTAGAATTTTTTATCAAAATAATTATCTGTCAAAGTTTGTCAAAATAATCTTTTCAAAAAGTATCATTTCTCTTAAACAATATCTAGAGATATAGATACTACATGATTGTTTGTGTGCAGGTCATTTTTTGAAGAGGCGGTGGTATACAAAAAAATTGTCTTATTATTTCATATATATATATATATATATATATAATACAAAAATACATTTCTTATACAAATTTTCTTTAAAAAAATTTGGACTTTAGCTTTCGTGCAGATCAGTACAAGCATTTTATTCTGTGTATCAACAATAAACCCAACCTAAATATAACTTTTATATGGTTTATATACGTTTTGGATCTTTAGAAAATTTACAACTTTAACATTTAATTTGTAATAATTTTTTGCTTGAATTTTGGTCTTTTGAATATTTAAATATTTTTTATTTATTTTCTGAAAAAAATTATATGTATTTGGTAAAAGAAAATATGATTTTTGTTCTTTTAAGTTATTCTTAAAGTATTTGATATTTTTCTTTCTGTCTCTGAATTTTTCTGTCATATACTTTCTGCCGTATAATGACATCATGTTAATACACATTATGTATTGGAAGAGATAAATTATAAAGTACACAAAAAATGGGATAAGAAAAGTCCTATTTTTTTATTGGAGACTAAATGCAAAATTTGTAATGGAAATCTACTTAAATTTCATCCAATGTGATAAAGATGTCAAAAAGTATGGAAGTTGTTTTAATAGTAAGAAACATCAATATTTGTTTTAAGGTTTCTTTGGAGTATTCATGTGTTATTGGTTGTCTTTTTTGTAGAGTGAGAATGAGTCCCATCATTACGTGATTCATAAGGTAGTTTTAGATTTTTGGAGACTGTTATCACATTTAGGAAGTCATAATCAAATACAAATGAGTTAACCATAAAACAAGTTGGAATCCTCTAGCTTGGAAAGCAAGTAATAGACAAAAAGAGCTTGAAACATGGTCAAATTTTCACATACACATCTAAAGCTCAAGAGGGTAGGTGGATAAATTGAGTTGAATATCAAATATGATTTTAGAACCAAAGACTTTTAAAATGAATAAATTGAGTTGGATCATATATATGTTAGTATGTTAGTGACATGAATAGGTATTTATTTTATTTTGTAAATGGTGAGTGTAGGTATTAGGTTTGGATCCTCTTTCCATATAACTTTGATTAATTCTTTAACTTATTTTTATTTAAATTTCAATTGAGCTATCATCCATATATTGGTATCTAGATAATTGTATTATTCAAGTTGATAATGTTATGTTTTTTAAAAGGTTTAAAGCACGCAAAGTACTCTCTTATTACATTTATTATTCTTTGTTGACAAAGAAAACACAAACATGACAAAAGGGTGTTGAAATGAATTTTTAAAATAATTTTAAAGATTTTTTTGTTCAAGGAAGAAAATTGTCATCTCTAGTTTTGTAAAGATGAAAAAGATATTGATTCTTGCATTCTATTTTGGAATGCAACAAACAATATTAAGATGTTGATAGAAGTTTACACATTTTCAAGAGATGGTTGAAGTTTTTTACTCAAATAAACTTAAGATGATCCCTTGGTGGAAGAATATGAAGTTTTATTCACAAAGACTTATCTCAACACAATCAAATGATTTGAGAGATATTTATATAGAATATAAAAACTTGTATGCTTGAAAACAAGACTCAGATTGTGATTTGAAGTGTTTTCTATTTTCTTCTTTTTCCTCTTACTATAAGTCAACTTTGTCTTTGAATCTAACTTAATTTAGCTCGACTTTCAATTCAGTACGACTTGTCTAAACTTTTGGTTCAAGTTGACTCGAGTGGATTCGACCTCAACTGGTTCGACTTGGGCCGATTCGATTATTCGACCCCGAAACAATCTGGATTAATTTAACCTCAACCGATTTGATCCGAGTTGAGACAACTCAACTTTCAACTAGTGTAGATTTGTTTAAATCTTATGTCTAGGCCAACTTGACTCGACCTTCGGCTTAAGCCGACTTGGCTCAACCTTTGGCTAAGCTGGACCTTACTCGACATTCAACCAAGGCCAACTCAGCTCAAAGTCATCTCGTTTGGAACTTCGTCCCAAACTGACTTGACTTGTAATTCAGCTTAGGTCGACTCGAACTTCATCGACCTTCAGTCCGGACTGACTCGACTTAGAGCCGTCTCATCTTGATCTTCGGATAGGACCGACTCAGCTTGACTTGGGGCTTGAGTCGACTTGGCTCGACCTACTGTCTGATCCAAATCGGCTTGACCTTTAGCTTAGACCGACTCGTCTCAACTTTCGTTCTTGGCTGGCTTGGGTCGGCTCGGCTCGACCTTCGGTCATGTCCAAATCATCTTGACTTTTGACTCGACCTGGATATGCTTGACCTTCTGCCCGACCTGACTCGACTTTTTGGACTTGTGACTTTTTTTTATCCCGAGCAATTAGCAATTCCATAACTTGAAGAATTTCAATTTCTTTCTTTTTTGACTGAATATCAAATTTTACTTGTTTGGTTATTTGAAATACCTTCTTAAACTTCCTTAATTTCAATCTTCTTCCAATTTTCTCATCCAAACATATCATTTTCATGAAAAGAATTTCAAATTCTCCGAATAAATTAATTATTCTTTTAAATTGTCTCTTTCAAACACTCCATTATGGAATTTTAAATTCTATTGTTTTATTTATTTCAATACCTTCTTAAAACTTTTAAATTTCAATTTTCTTTTAATTTTCACGTCCAAATAACTCATTTTATTTAAAACAATTTCAAATTCATCAAAATAAATTATTTCAAATAATTAAAAAATTATCCAAATAAATTAATTACTCTTTTAAATTATCTTTATCTAGATACAATATAAAGGATATCATTTTCATATTCCACACGCCAAAAAAATTCCTATTTAGAAGAAAATATATACAATGTAGAGAAGACTCTTGAGAAAAATTAATTGAATACAAAACTGAATCTTTTGTGGTATAAAATTGATAAAGGTGATTTAATCTGTGACGGTTGTTAAACCTTTTATAGATGCTGAGCATTGTCAACAATCCTAACATTAAAATACTCGAAGAACCCTACATTTAATCCCTCTAATGGAAACAATCTTGCACTTAAAAGAGTGGTGATTCTTTTAGTCCCTCACAATAAAACTTCCCTGGTCAATGATTGTATATATATAAAAAAAGAGATTGATGTTTGTGATTGGATCCAGAGGTTTGAGAGTTTGGTGCACAAGTATAGGGCAAGAGAGAGAGATTCAGCAGTACTTGGTTTGGATTTGTACACGTCAATTTGTGTTATTTGATGTAGGTGTATTGATGAGTTGGATCATGAATTCTAACTTTAGAATGACTAAGAAATGAGGCAAGTTCTTTGGTAAAGTTGCTCTCTCTTTCTAGGACCATGTTTGTGTGCATGGTACTACTAGTTGGTGTCGCTTCTTTATTTCTTTCTTCTCTCATTTTTATATCTATTGCAGGATTCTGCAGACGTGGTCCTCCATCATCATCATCATCATCTCACTCAATCACCACTCTCACCATTATCCCTCACTAATTTACTGTATTTTAAATCACCAGATAAAATAGGGTTAAATATGTTTAGTTCCGAGATTTGAACGTAATATTATAATTTATTCATGTTTTAAACTTTGATACAGTTTAATTTTCAAACTTTAAAAATAATAGATGTAGTCCTTTTAATTTAATCTTGTGATTTTTTTTTTATGTAGTAAACGACGTTTCAGACATACAAGTCTAAGTCGTTTACATCATTTAACAATTCTAGCCCAGATGTCAACTTTAAACCTAGTTTAACACCTAAAAGAAATTTGATATCATTAAGTTAAATATGTTTAGTCGTGAGATTTGAACGTAATATTATAATTCGTTCATGTTTTAAATTTTGATACAGTTTGATCTTCAAACTTTAAAAATAATAGATGTAATCATTCTAATTTAATCTCGTGATTTTTTTTATGTAGTAAACGACATTTTAGATAGACATTTCTGAATTGTTTACACATTTAACGATTCTAACACAAATGTCAATTTTAAACATCGTTTAACACCTAAAAAAATGTAATATCATTAAGTTAAATTAGACTATCTCTATTCATTTTTGTATGTTTAAAAATCAAAATATATTAAAATTTAAGATAAAAATAAATTTCAATTTCACTTCCAAATTTAAAAGTTTAAAAACATATTTTATCAAATGTGAAAAGTATAAAACGTATTGACTTAATTAATAATGGTGTGTTAGTTATGATTGTGGATTAATTATTGTTTTCATATATATTTATAATGTTGAATAACAAAAGATTGTTTTTTCTTTCATTTCGACCAAAAAAGAAAACACTGCGGTGCCAGAAATGACAAGCAATTTGGTACCTTCAAAGTTTTTTTTTCTTCTTTCTTACAGGAGCACTTTCAAAGTTGAAAAGATTATGTCATCGTTTCTGATATACGTACAAAAAGACATGTCTTTAATTCCCAAATCTAAACTTCTATATTGACGAAGCATTATTGAAAAAAAAATACACTGTGCATGTTAAGCATGCAAACTGTTAAAATTAAAAGACAAAAATATTTTCAGTTAAAGATTATTAATTAGAAACAAATAAATCTAGGGGGAGGGGGAATTCAAGAGAGCTATACTAATTAAGATCAAATAATTAATTAATAAAACTTATATGAATAAAATTTTGAAAGTATTTTGTCTTGTTAATTATTAGAGAAGTTATGGTATGATTTATTTGAATTATGCTTAATAATATTATATTTTTAGGTTTTTATTTTAAATTTGATGACATTATAGATTTGAATGAAGTTAGATCTTCGCCAAGGTTTAAAACCAAATTGGTAGTGCTTCATGTTTTTTTTATTGATGTATAAACCGTGTAGAGACTATTCTTATTACATTTATATGAACTTATTATATAATTTTGTTGTAGAGATAATGTCAATTTATAATATATAAGTGGATGTAATCGTCATCTTACACGTCGATTTTGTGGGGTTGAATTAGGCTTAAAGTCTACTTCTGACAAAATTTGAATTTTGAAAAAATATAAAATAATATTTTTTTAAGAGAATGGTAAAAAAAATTACAAAAGATGCCAATATAATTGACTCGGTCATAAGTTTAAAATATAGCCATAAAGATATTTAAAATAAATAAATAAATTATATTTTTATATAGGGATGAATCGATTAGTCGTATTCAACTTTTTCTGTATTTGAAATTGTTCCATAAATATATATTGTGTGATATACAAAAAGAGAAGAGCTAAAGATGTCAACCTGTTTTTGTTTGAATTCTTTCAATAACTGCAGTGGCCATGTCCACTTTTATCTTTTGTTTTGCTTAAAACTTACTCTTAATTCAGCCACATTGAAAAAGAGAGATTATTGTCAGTGATTTTTTTCACACAATTCATCTGAAATGGTAATTTAATGATATATTTTTCTTCACTTTTGTTTTGCTTTCTTTTGTGCATAAAACAGAACACTCTTTATTCATCAATGTTTGACTCGCTTTGCCATATACATTTGCCCCAACCCAACTTTCTCTCAGTCTTGCATAATTCTAACCCTTTCTTTCCCATCTCCAAGACATGTCACCATCCACACTTTCTTTCTCTACAAAATATTCATTTTCTCTCACTCTTCCCTCTCTTCATTATTATCATCATCTTCATAACCCTTTCTTCTACCATATACTTCATGTTCTACTTCTCATACTAAACATCTCATCAATCTATCCAACTACCAACTTTCTTCTAGGGTTTATGCTTTCTAAACTTTTCATTATTTGTTTCATTTTTCTCTAACAAATATCTAAATTATTTATATCTTTTCTTCAAAATATTAGAGAACTTAACGTGAAATAAGACAAATTTATATTACATAGGTGTGTACAAACATTTTCTTATAAGCTGATTTTATAGGGTTGAATTAAGTTTAAAGTTGGATTAAATATTTTTGATCCCTCAAGTTTTATTGAAATTTGAAATTAGTCATTCTTTAAAACTTTTGACCAATTTAGTTCTTCATATTTAAAAATGCGTGAATTTAGTCATTTGAATCAAATTTTGTTAAGTTTATCTGACGTTTCAAGCGCATTTCATGATAGTATTTGAATTGTTTACACCGTTTGACACATTTTCGCTTTAATGTTAATTCAAATATTATACTAAAATGCGTTTAAAATGAACTTAACAAAATTTGGTAAGAAGAACTAAATTCACGCATTTATAAAGATGAAGGACTAAATTAATGTAAAGTTTCGAAGAGGGACTAATTCCAGAATTAACTGATACTTGAAGGACCAAAAACATATTTAACCTTTTAAAGTTTATCTCTTAAGATAGTATCAGAATTAGTTAAAAGTATATTCTAGCGAGATTTATTGTTTGTTGGATCTATTGTGTAACTTGTTATCAAATTATTCTAAGATTGTTGATGAAAATATAATCTTATGTTATATATATATATATATATATATATATGTATATATATGAAATGAATAATGAAATAAGAGAAGGTTTAATTTTTGAAAGATTTATGAAAGTGGAGGTTTGGATGAGTCCTTAGCAAGAAGGTGAGATTGAAGAGAGAGAGAGAGAGAGGGGACCATTGTTAAGAAATGGGGTTTCAATGCAATTGCGCCACTTTGATGTCCTAATAAAGTAGAAAATTACCAGATCACCAGTTGCCTATTTGCTTTGCCTCTTCATATGGCAACATCATCAGCGACGTTTCATCAATCTTAGAAAACGACACCACTTTACTTAAATTATTTTTATATACATATTCACCATACTTTTTATTATATTAAAAAACACTTTTAACGATACACTCATCTAAATATTTTCAAATATTTTAATAAACCAAAAAACCCACCCCTTCAAATTCAATCATGGGATGGGTGTATTCTTTTTCAGCTTGACTATTGTTTTAATTTAATGAAATTAGAGACTAATTCTTTTTTTTTTTTACAATATTGGGCTTAATTGGTAAAAACAAGTTTTTATTTACAATAAAATTCATCTATAACTGTATATAAAGATAATTCTCTTTTTTCGTCTACAATTCATAATTCTAATTTTATCTTTTATAATTATTTGTTAAATTTTTGAAAATTAACATTTTTTTTATATATTTTTTATAAAATTGTCTATCATCTCCTCTTTTTTCTTTTTATTCATCAACACTTTTTTCTCATATTTTCTCCATTTATTTTACATTATTTTTAATAAATATAAATTTATTTTGTATATTAAATTAATACCATTATTTATTAATGTAATATAATGTACATTTAAAAAATGCATACACACAAAATGTGCTAATTTATCCTATTATCTATAATAATATATAAAGAGATTTCTTATTTTATTTCTACATTTCAAAATTTCAATTTTACCTTTTAAAATATAATTATTTATTAAATTTTTAAAAATTGATCGTTATTTCTACAAACTTTTTATAAAATCATCTATCTCTATTTCTTATTTTTTCTATTTATCAATCGTTATTCTTTCATCTTTTATGATATATTTCACTTTATTTTTAATAAATATAATTTTTATTTTATATATTAATTTAATAACATTATATCATTATCTACTAATATAATATCACACATATTTAAAAATTACATACAAACAAGACATATCAGAGCTAATATACATAAATTAGATACAAAATGTCTTTTAACTTTCTTTTATACACAAAGAGATACCAGGATGTCTTGACCGTTATAGAAAAGGTCACAAAACATAAAACCTAAATGCAAGGTATGTTGGAAATGGTGATGATCCCCTCAACACACGATTGAATGCCAAAGTACCCTACCTCTTGTACGACACACAGAGTGTAGTACCATTCTTCTGTTCAATTTAGATTAAAAAAAATCTGAAACATTAATTTTATCAATATTTGACAAAACCATGAGGTTGTGTTTGTGTATGTTAACCGTCGTGGATGATCTGCATCGAAGAAAACAGAATAGCTTCCCCACATTTGATTACAGAACATGAGTTTTGCATCTTGGATCCACTCTACATCAACTTATAGCTGCTTTTTTTAAGCAGCGAACATGTACTTTTCTTTTTCTGCTCAACTATTATATTATTATAAATTTAAGTAGAAGTTGAAATTCTTATATTATCATAAATGACAAAATTGAGTTATATATAAAAAAAAGGAGCGCATATATTGAATATTAAGATTTTATATCGAAGAAAGTGTCACAATTTTTTATATGTACAGTTCATATCTAATTGTTGATGCATATTTCTAATATATTCTAGATAAAAAAAATGGCAACATATATATTTGTCTAAAATCCTACAGGAAAATACTAAACTAACGACAGAAAAAGAATTTGTCGTAAAATATATCATGGATTTCATCGAGAAATTATAAAACTTTAATTATCGATAAATATTTTTGTTAACAATAAAATCAACACTAAAATTCATACATAAATTAAATATTTTATTATGATAAAAAAATTTATCAATAATTTATAATGTTTATTATTGATAGATATTTACATCGATAAATTTTGTTTAAAAATTTCGTTGACATAATGAACACTTAAGTTCTCGCTTTGACTATGGTTATGTTGTGGTAAACTGTATAAGTAATGATTTTTTTTTTTAAATGTATGGGTAATTCCAACAAATGTATATTTTTTTAAATTCGTTAGTAAATTTATTGATAATGATTTTTTTTTAAATTCAATGCTAAATCCATCAATAATGGTTTTTTTTCTTAAATTCGTCCATAATTGAAATTTTAAAAATTCAATGGTAAGTTTATCAATGATTCATTTTTTTAAAATCTATCTGTAAATTCATTGATAACTGTATCTTTTTAATTTTGTAATTTTATTCTAAATCCGTCCATAAAATGGACATCATTTTTCCAGTCAAATCTAATAAAATATTTCTTGTAAATTAATTGAAGATGAGTGAGAAAAGGAGAAGAAGAAAAGGGATGAGAAAGAGGAAGAGTCGACGATAACAAAGCTGGTGGTGGCAACAATGATAGAGAAGGAGAAGAAGAAAAAAAATTGAAGAAAATGAAAAGGAGGAGGAGGATAAAGAGAAGAAGATGGAGGAGAGAGGAGGAGCAAGGCGTGACTGGACGCCATGATGACAACAAAGATAGGCACGACAAAGGAGAAAAAAGAAGAGAAAAAAAGAAAAAAGATTACGATGATGAGGAGGAAGAAGAAGACCAAATAATAATATTTATCAATAGATTTTTGCTAACAGACAAACTTCATTGATAATTACCAACAAATTTTTGTAGTCGGTAACTGCTGACGAATTTTGATCATCAGTAATTAACAACAAATTTTCATAATTGTTGGTAATATTTATGGACGAACATTTTATTGATGAGTTTTTGGTCATTCCACAAGCACACATGAAAGAAAAGTATAATTTTTATGAATGTTTTTAACAACACGATAGTCATTCCAAAAAGTTATGAGACATAGGAGAAATTTGTTTATTTGAGAGACTAACAATAAATTATGGTTTAAAGAATGAGCAACAAGAACAATATTAATATTCAAATTGTTTAAAACAAAGACAATTCCTTCTCCGTTGATAGTGAATTTACTATCATATATTGGTTGTGGAAATACATTTTTTATGACATGAGGAAATGATAATAAGGAAGGAACTATCATCAGGGAAGCTATATATGTGCGAAACCTATGGCAGAATACTTGTTTTGGAATTATAGAAATATCTTGGTGAATCGTAATATTCAGCATAGAACATCATCCTAATACTAAACTAATATCCTAGTTAAAGTTGTCTACAATGAATACAACCCTAAAGCCAAATGTCATAAATTCTCCACGTCCTTATTGGGAATAATTACTGGAAGACATGTGAGTTGTGACCATGTATGTGTCCAAATTGGGCACTCATCCACACAATGTACCCTCCAGACAAGGGTCGTCGGAGTCAGAACACAGAATAATCAGACAACAAATGAAAAACCTAACATGGTCTTTTGGCATATATTTTGTCCATATTTTTGGCAATAACCACCAACAAAATTGTTATACATTAATGCTACAGTGTCCGATTAGCTTTTGTTCGATTTTTTTTTTCAATAATAAAATTAACCTGTTCACAATTCAAACAGACAGTGGAGATAACATCTTTGTTTGTAATTATTCGAATAGAAAATTCACTTCCAAAAATTGTCATTTACTAACGAAAATTTAACGGTTAATATTCATATTGTATGTTATGTTTACATATATATGATGTATTAAACTACCAAATAATTCTATTAAAAATAAAACATTGTATATACTATGATATATTAAACTACTAAATAAGACATCATCTCAAAAATTAAAACCAAGGTGAAAATGGAATAATTTTTGTATAATTATAAGATAAACATCGAAGAAAACAAAAAATAAACCAAACCCTAGATATTTAGGTCACTATAGTTCTCTTTCAGAGAATAAGCATGTTGGTCTGGGTTGGGTCAGAATTTTGGTGTTTTCTTCGTCGTTGGCTTGGTGTATATATATATATTCCTTAATTCTCTATTTTCTGGCTAGAATCCACACTTAGGTTAATTGTTTCTTCTTCTGTGTAGGCGTAATGGAAAAACAAGAATAAGGGTCACTGTCTATTTGTTCCTTCTTATCTCGTTTTCTCATTACTGTCACATTGCTTTCCCATAACTACAACTTCGAACCTCCCAAATCTTCTTGTTTTACCTTTCATATTTATATTGTGTTATCTTTCTATCTCTTTCTCTCTCATTTTTCAAAATAATGATATGAAGAGACAAAAAATATTCAAGAGATTTTTCTTAATAAACCTGAAATCAACTACATAAATTAATTTAATACTTTAATTTTGTCTCTCACTTTCTCTATATTTAAAATGAACCTCACAAAAAGTTTGAGACTTGTAATACGTGTATAACATTTGTTTTTTTTTTTCAAAAGAAAATGGAATGTAAACGAATTATTTAAAATGTTACAATCAATATAAAATTAAATTCAAGTAATGATGTGTATAACATAAATTTATAGTTTTTTATAATTTTTATGATAACGTGTATAATTAACAAGCATTTAGTAAAGAATAAATATCATTCATTACTCTATTTATTTTATTAACGCTCAAGACTTTTTATTAAAACTGTCAAAATAATATGGCTGAGCTAAAAATATATATTTTAATTGCGTGTGTATATAATATTTGTGTATGGTCAAAATGTGTTTCTAAACTTTGCCTTTGCAATAAAGTATTGTCAAACACCAATACCTAGGTATATTGATGACGAAGGTTTATATATTTTTCTTGTTATTTTGATAAATGTACATATATAATATTTTTGACTTAGCTTTGAACTATAAGGTTCTCATTGTATGAGATTGAATAATAGGATTATGCATTTATTGATGGATTAATTTCAACATGTGATACATGTTAGGGATGAAAATGAACCAATTGTGTGTATTATTTGAATTCCTCCTGATTTTAATAAAAGTTTTTGTATGAATAATGTATAAATGAGTATGAGTAATCAATTATGTAAATCAGGTATAATACGAGAATAAGTATATACATATTCGTTTCGTCTCGTCTCTGTATTTATATTTCTCTCAATATTTTTATTTATTTATTCAATTGTTATTTAATATTTATACAATTATAATTTCTTTTTTAATATTTAATATTAAAAAAATACTTATATTTTTGACATTAAATAGTTGATAATATTATATCTTAATTAATATTTAAAACGGTAAAATGATGAATACTCGCATAGACATGTATTAGATAAATATTTCTTAGTAATTGAATATAATAAGAATGGAAATGACTTTATCAATAAGAATAGGAGAATCAAACATATGCAGTATGTAGCTCGTTGTCATCCAAATCAAAAGTCATAACAATATATTTTTTCTGTTAAAAACAAAATGTTGATGACAACTTTTCTTGGATTTGTTTAAAGACAGGGCAAATTATTTCTCGCCTCCTTCAAAAATAACAAGTTTTAATTACTTTTTCTATAACAAGACGATAATTTATTTGTAAAGTAAAAGATAATTTCAGAAAGTCAATCATACATATTTAACATATTTTTTTTAACAAAGAATGAATTAAAATTAAAAAAATATTTAAGAGGTGTTCTAATCCTTATACAAAAATTTAACCTGTAAACATTGATACACTAGTTTGACATTATAAGACTAATTATACATATTTAACATTGATTATGTGTTTGGAAAACTTATCTAGAAATATTTCTTATAAAGAAAAACAAATGTATTTATGAATAAAAATTAAACTATATATGTCAATTTACAAAGAATTTCTAATTAATATCTTTAAAATTTTATTTTAAAATTACGAACGAATAATATTAGTTTATAAAAAGAGTTATCTCTTCTATTAGGAATTGGAAAATTTGTTAAGTACTAAATAGAAGTTTCTTACTGGGAAGAAACTGTATTGCAGTGATTCCAACCTCATTAATTGAATAGATCACAATTTCTTTTCTTAGATGACATTCCTCATTCTAAGAGTAATATCACTATTACAAATTCTCATATTACATGAGTTTTTTTTTGCAAATTTGTTAAAAAAATTTGTAAAAAAAGACTTTTTCTATCATTTTCTCTTAGAATTTTAATTGGCAAGTAATTCCTTCGTGAGTAATCATTTCCTGCAAAATTATAAAATTTGCAAGTATTTTCTACAAAATTTGTTGCGAAAAGTGTTTTATACAAAATATTTTACAAGAAAATTGATAGTAATTTCTTGCAAATTTTTTTCAAAGCAAAATTTATAACTATTTTCTACGAAAAAAATTTCAAAACAAAATTAGCAAAAAATATAAGTTTTTTTAGTAGTGTATATTTATTGGCAACCACCGAAGATAAACTGAGAAGCTAAACCCTTTAGAAGAAGAAAAGTCCTAAAATATAAACTCAAATGGAGGTTAAATTTGAATTCAGAACTTTTATCCCAAAAGAAAAAAACAACATTAAAGAGGTAGTTGTAGAACGCATATACTTGTTTTCATTGCAGCCCAATTCCTCTCACTCTTATTCTAATTTTGCTTTTCACAATGTATCCATCATCCTTAGTCACAGCAAGAGTTTTTGGCTTGATAAAGGAATAGTAAGCTAAAAAAGGGAATTTTACCTTAATAAGGTAGACTATTTTAATTCACTAATGATACTTTTTTTTTTCTAGATTTATCTACATATAATGTTGTGAAAAAAAGTTTGATGAAAATCATTAAATTAGTTTCGGATCTCAAAAATAATTTTTTTCTTAGAGAAATAATGGACAAGCTAGAAGGATATATGTTGTCTTAAAAATGAGGAGGTTCCGGGTGAAGGATGTAAACAACTTTAATAAGGCATTTTTAGCTAAATGATCATGGAACATGTATCATTACAAAAATTATATTTGGTGTTCAATATTAGAAGCAAAATATATGGAGATGGAAAGATCTTGAAAAATGGCTTGACTTTGTACATCTAAATGGTTGAAGACACGTAAGAATTGAAGGTGGCATGAACAATCACTATTGGTTTATTATCTACCAAGCTAATATTAATAGAAAAAGCACTATTATAAGAAAATTATTAAATTCGCAACCGATTTAAAGATAAAAAATAATAAATCATTATATTTATTTAGACAGTATTTTATAAACCGAAAAATTTTATAGTTAAAATCATTTTTATTTTTAATAAAAATTATAATTGATGTGTGAATTGGAGTCTAAGTTAGTCTCTAACATTAATTACGAAGGTTTTAACTACTTATTATACAATGGTTTGGCTCGAGGCCAACTCCTTTAACTTAAACACATGCCGACTTAACTTGATTAGGATCCAAGTTGACTCAACTTGACTTAGCTCAGATGCATTTGGCTTGATCTAGACTCAGACTGACTTAGCTCGACTTGGATTGCAACTAACTCAGCTTGACTTGATCAGGTTTTGGTCAAACCAAGTCTGACTTGCTTTTGATCAGACTAAGCTTGACTTGAGTCTATCCCAACTTGGTTGAACGTTCATTTGTCCTAACTTGGATGATGTGGAATCATCTCGACTAGGCTCGACTTGAGTGCAAGTTAACTCTTCTCAACTTGTGACCGAGTCGACTTGGCTCGACTCAGATCGTTTAAGTCAATTTGATTCGTTCGAGCTAACTTGTCTTAGTCGGGCCCAAGTTGAAACGACTTGTCCGACGATTGAAACAACGACTATAACTATAACGGTCCTAAGGTAGCAAAATTTCCTGTTGGATAAGTTTTGACCCACTCGAAAGGCACAACGATATGGGCACTAAGCACACTCAATTCAACCTAACTTGACCTAGTCTAGGTTGAACCTGGACCTGAACCAACTTTGTTTGACTTGGGTCAACTCAACTCGACCTGAACTCGAGCCAACTCAGTTCAATAAGACCCTAGCTAACATGGTTGTACATACTAGGGCCAACTCAACTTTACCGAGGCCCAAGTCAACTTAGTTCAAGTTGGGCCCAAACCGGTTCAACTTGACCTAGACTCAGGTCTACTTGACTTGACTTTAATCCAGGCTTAGGTTTAGTTGGCTAGGTTCTAACCCGAGCTAACTCAACCCAACCTTACATGAATCCAATTGTTGATCTCCTGGCAAGCGTACCAAAAATCAATTGTAGTATAATGATTTTTTAAGTAAGAGTGTCAATCCCACGAGGAATGGATTTAGTTAAAAATAGATAATCATCTCAATCAACATATATACAAAAATATTCATTTGATTTATCATTGACTGTTGCATATAAATAATATAGTAAAAGAGGAAAAGTTTAGAAAAATTCAGTAAAAGAAACTGGGATTGAATTTCATCTATCTCACTTGTCTTTATTTTGGATAAATATAAATATACAACATCTGAATTTACCAATATTGATGCAACACCCAAAAGTCATTTATATTGATTCCTCACATATAAAATTCATAAGATTAATCCCCTGAATATTTATTCCTCACATATTCAATAGATTAATCCAGCATTATAATCAAGTGTTATAAGCAACTGATATATTGAAATATATTCCTAGCATCACAATACATCAAGTATCATTGTTCAGATCAGATTTTCAAAAATACTTTCTAGTCAAATCTAAAAATCACAATCACAAATCTATTGATCAGATAGAATCATGCATTAAGAACAGAACAATAATACCAATATTGAGTAGAAACATAAATGCTATATATAAATATCAGAAGATTACATCCAAGTTTGATTTGATTACATTCAATCCCAAGAGAAGAGTTTAGCTACTCATGGCAGCCATTGAATTCCTAAGAGCTAAGAAGAAACTCAAGAAACTCTAAATCTTGTGATGTTCGTCCTTCCATAGCTCGGCCAAGATGTGTATTTCCCATATTCGTTCCCCTCTTGGTTCTCTGCCTCCAGTAACATATATATATATACATTGCACGAATTTTCGCTTCAGCCAGCTAACTCTCGCTTAAGCGAGAAGGCACTTCATGCTAAAGAAAGCTCATCTCGTTTGAGCTGAAATATTCTCGCTTAGGCGAGAAATGCGTAACTTAAATGCTCCCTCTGCACGAACTCTCGCAAGGCGAGGTCTGTCTCGCTTAGGCAAGACTGACGATAAGAGATCTCGCTTGGGAGAGATTGCTTTGGTTTGAGCGAATAGTAGCAGGACTTCTTCTATGTTTCTTGCTTTCTTTTTCTTCTCTTATGTTCTTTCCTCCTCCTACCTTAATTAACCTGAAAAATACACAAAATAGAGATCAAATGATTTTTCTTAAATAAAAACTTAGAAACATGTGATTGAAACTCATTTGTCTTAGATTAGGGAAAATCAATATTATCTAAACACAAATTATAAGCGATAGTGCCAGAATTCTGTATGAAATTTTCTGAATTTTTGGCACTTATCACCGACCTAGTGTTATCTTATAACTTGAAAATGATGTTATTTAATGTAAATTGGGTAAAGTATTACAATTATAAAACAAAAAAATCTTGAAGAACTTTGGACAAAAATAACCTCAAAATCAACTACAAAAGATTATTAATTAATATTAATATTTTTAATATTTAATAATGTTTTTGATATTTAAATATTTTTTTAATTTGGTAATAATTGAAATACTTTATCTAAATAAGAAATTTTAAATTTATTATATTTGAATTGTCTTATCCAAACAAAATCAAAAACAGAAATAATTAGAATAGTTCAACTTAAATTCAATGAATTTAAATGTTTTAGAAATTGTAAAATACCCTTTACGAACACAAGGTAAAATTAGCCTATATGTAAAAATTAAAATTGTATGTTTATAAGATTAAATAAAAAAACTTCATTAATTTTTATTTATATTTTTCTTTTTGTTAAAAATACTATCCAAAAATAGTCTTAATATGTTACAAACTAAATAGTACTCCCTGGTTGACTTTTTTGTTCTTGCTTCAAGAGTAATATTTAACTTAAATCCGAGGTTATGTACATATTTGTTTTAGTGGGAAACCAAATAAATGTTTAGAGTTTGGAAATTGAGAAGAAAATAAAAATAAAAGTGATTAATGGATATTTGATGATAGAAGAAAACAGAAAGGAAGAATGTGGATGATGGAAAAGTGATGGGAGTGGCAGAGAAAACATGAGAACCCACCATTTGTGGACTTGAAGGATAAAAGCTATAGCTAGATAGCACCATCAATCAAAAAAACAAGGTAATAACATGTATATGCATGGACCTAACATAGTGATCATGATGCATTGTGGGTTTTTTCTACAACCAACACCCTTAACTGTCAAATAAATCGATACTTCTTTGAATTCCTCAACTTAAAAAGCTTCATGGCTATGATATCATTGTTTTCTGAAACTAGAGGCCATGGACCACAATGGAGGCATCTTTTCAGATGTTCAATTACCATTGTGGGGGCCATCATCTATTATATTACGTGATTTCTATGCTTTTCTTTTCTTTTTATTTAATCATCATTATCATTTTCTTATATAAAAATAAAAACTCATAAACACATCGTTTTAAGATTTTGGACCGAAAGTGGTGTCAATGTCTTGTATGGTTGAATTCAGATCTCATTGGTATTGTATCTCCTCAATAAACCTCTCTGAAACCTAACAAGTGATATTAAAACCGATGATTAAAATCGATTTAGACGAGTGTAATATTCATATCTACAATACAAGTTCATCGGTTAATATTAACTGGTAATTCGATAACCGCTGTGAAATAATAGATGTAAAAGTTTCTAACCTTGTCTCTGGTCGGAGTGAGCTTCCGACAACATAAACATTGTAAAACTTAATTTGATCCTACCAAGAGATAAAAATGGAGTGCAGTGGGAAATTTTGGTTTGTTGAGTTAAAGAAGAAAAAGAAAGGTGGACCCTTTTGAAATGTCTGGTTGACCACCGTTTGTTAATCTTCCACATGTGTTTCCATCATCTTATCATTTTCCATAGATTTTAATGGATTCGCTGCGATGGATAACGAGTGGTTGATCATCTGCAGAGTCCATCAATATAGATTCGTGGTTCCCGAGACATAATTCCACACATGATTACAATGTGAAAAGAAGTGGGTCGGACAAACCACAAATCATTAATTATATCTTTGTCTTCCATTAATGACATGATTTGATATTCAAAAGCAACCACACTGTTACTGAATCATAAGTTTTACCTCAAACAAAAATGCTACCAAATTTAACTGTCTGTAACATTTTTTTTTTTTTCATAGTAGTAACTTTGATTTACCTGTCGCTGTTAGGGACAGAGAATCATGTGAGGTGGAAATTCATTCACATTTGTATGTTGTTTTGAGTTTGACATTAAAAGCAGTACAGTATAGTATCTGCATTTGGTAGTTGTAAGTTAACGACGTTCACATGAATAATGTTCCCTTCATTTACTTCAATCACTGAACATTGGTCCACATTCATAAATCCAGATGGTGACACTTGACACTGCTCTCTCTATTCCATAAAGTGCGTCTAACTCAAGCTTTAGTGGATTTATGCATTCTTACCTAATGCTTCAACCTCCTCCTTCTTAATCATTATTTTCTATTTTTTACTTTTTGTCACCAATTTAGTAGTTTACGAAAACTAGTTTTCATTTCATTAGTACTCTCTAATTCACTCGTTATTCTGAAATAGCAATAGCCTTGATTTATTGTTAGATAATGTGAAAATCATACAACATCTTTTACTTTCCAACTATACCCACAAAAACCATAGTTAGGAATTGGTGGATGGATCCCTTTAGCATTATCATCATGAGAATTTTTTTAGGTGGTGTGTATAAGAAAATATGCAGTAATCATTTTGGTGGTTTTGAGGGCAAATACCTTCTCTAATTATTAAAGTATGAAATTTAAGTTTAACTTAGTATATACACGGTGAATTTGACTAAGATATATAATAAATATAAATTGATGGTTGAATTTTTCGATAGCGGATAATACAATAGATCCAATAAGCCACAGATCTTGCTAAAATAAACTTTAGATTTTTTTTTAGTGAGAGAAGTTGAACTTACAACCTTTCTATCTTCCCTTCTAAACCACCCAAATCAACATTATTTTTCCAAATTACAGGTAGGAGATCAAACTCACGACTTTTTCTTTCTTTTCCTTCCATCTAATGACTAAATCACTTTATTACTCCTAATTAACTTGTAAAATAAGACTTGTATCAACGTGAGATCTCCGACAATTATTATATGATGATCATGATTACATGAGTCACACATGTTATTTATTGGATTAGGGAAGAATCTTGGTCTACTAGAAAGAAATGTTTGAATTTGGATTCTCTGGGCTTTTTTGTACTGTTTATCTATTGTGCCTTCATAATACACTGACTACCACTAATTTTGACATTTTAAAATATATTAAAAAGATATTTAAAATACTAATACAATATATTTTTAATGCTCAGCATAGAATAATACCAACAAACTAGTAGAGAATCTGAACTCAAAATGTTTTTATTGGGTTTTACCTACACCTGTGAATAGAAATGTGTGAAAACCCTAGAGCTAGTTCATTTAACATTGCATTCAGGCACAGTGGATGCAGCTGTTCTAAGTCATTTTACTCTGTATTTGAACTTTAATGAAACTCGTGTGAACTGTGTAATGACAAGAACTGTCAACTTATTTGCAGGTTTAACCTAGCCATTTTCCCTTCTGAGCAAGAATCCAGTGGATCAGAGCTGCATGTGTTGTCCAACCTTGAAATTTTCTTTCTCCCTGCAGTAGTATATATAGATATATAGTGTACGTATTTTTACAGTAGACATACATATAACAATAAAGAGTAGGGTTAATTGGAGTTAAAAAGGAAGGGTATTGTGAAAGAATTGTGGTCCTGGAGGTTTTATCTTGTTTTGCATTGGTTTCGTCCACACACTAAGCTACTTGACCTTTTGTTGAATGGTTAATGATGTGGGGTAGGTAGGGTTTGATGTGAAATGGGTGAAACAAAAGGTTCCATATATGATGATCGGAAAAGGATAACATGCACCACACACGCATAGTCCAAAACTGTAAAGCTAGGTTGAGGACAAACCATGAAAGCAATCATAACTAGTTATGGAAGACTAAACATATATTCTGTCTTCACCTATGTCTTCTAACCCTTTCTTTTATATAATCTCTTTCTCTTTTGCATTTCGGGACAAACACTTGCATCAAATATATGTCTCCATTCTTTGTTTCAAAAAGGTGGGGGGGTATACCTATGACCAGGTCGCAACTTCCAATCCTTCCTTTTCATTCTCTCAATAATCCCCTCATTCACTTTCTCTTAATAACATCCTCATGTGACTTTTTTTCACCATGTATTTCAATCAACATTTTTTTAGTTTTTATAAAAAAAAAAAAAGTAATGTTTTATGATGAAAAAATAGCATAAAGAATTTTAAAATAAATTTATAGTGTAGTTTGAATATTTAAATTGAATCACTTTAAATTTTATCTAAAAAGTAATAATAACTTTGAGTCTCTCTTTTTATTTAAATTTGAATTCTTTTTCTCATACTTTTTTGAATTTGAATGCTTGATGGGGTTTGTTTTTTTTTTTTCTCTTTCTCCAATATATGCTTCCAAAATATATTTATTAACATTGATTTTTATGTTCTAAAATATATTAAAAAAATTATAATATACCAATATCAATGTTAACAATACAAAACAATTCAGTAAATCTATTTTTTTAATCACACTATATCAATAAGACATTAAAGCATCATCATTATATTTTTTAATTGATGCTTATTAGAGTTTTCTTAATCATTGTTAATGATATTATTTTTCGGTGAATATTAATCAAATTTTCTATATCGTATTGGTCATTTTGTTATTTATGTTTGATGATAATTGAAATACTTTGTAAAAAAAGCTAAAATTCATTAAATTTGATATTTGAAATTAAAGAGTGTATTTGAATTTCCTATAAATTATAATTTCCCATAAATTATAAAACTATCTAACCAAAGGTTAAGCCCTTCCTTGTGATTATCCAAATATAGGTTTTAATTAAGATTTTCCAAACTCGGGTGGTATAATTGGTTAGAATTTTCTGAGTTCTAACATTTCAATTAACCCATTGTGTACACTTCACACTAGTAATTAATTCATATTACTCCAAGTCGAATGAACTATGAGTGTAAGTTTTGGTTTGAGAAGGACTTTTTGGAAGAAATTCAGAAATGGGAGACAGAAGAGCTAGCTAACAGATTCTCCAAATATGCTTAATTACAACTTCATTAAACCAATTAGAGAAAATTATGATGAAGTTCCTATCATGGGTGAGTTTGAGGAAAAAGTATAACGAGTTCTTGAACTGTATCTATAACTTTTCTATACTCATTCTTTGGGAAACCTAATTATTGACATGAACAAAAACAGTTCAAATGGTGGTCCTGAGTTTGTTTTTGTCTCCTCTTTTCTTAATTCTGATAACGAGTTAAATCTCAGCATGAGGTAAATAAGGTTGTTGTGTAATATATATAGTACCATTTCCATCTTTTAAGATATAATAATTTGTTCTTGGCATGATGAAAAAGGATAGAGTTATTACATGGTTCATGAGCCATAAGATAATTTGCTATAAATTGAAGAGATATTTATGGTATATTTCAAGTTCACAAGTTATATATATGAAAGGGTTTTCTTGATTATGTTATTGATGTAAAATGTTTAATATTTTGGTTAGTTATTAATTTATAGTGATTAAGTCTAGTTTAGGTTTGAACAAAGGATTTATGAACATTATATAAAGCAAAATTAATTGTGTTCTTAATAACTAAAACAAGCTTAGGTTATTGCTTCCGCACTTCCACAATCATTAATTGCACTCCCTCTCTAATAGAAATAACCAAACTATCTTTCGCCATTGTAATATACATCATCATTGTGGTATTGTCGTCACTTTCATCATCATCGTTGCCGCAAAGGAAGAGAAAGAGAAAAAAAAAATATTGTAGAAAAAGAAGAGAAGAAATACAAAAGAAAGCTAACCCTTAATTTGTTCCAAAAGCCCTATTTTGGAAAGTTTTTTCCGATATATATTTAACGCATTTAGAATATTTTGTTTCAGAAATTTAATTTTTATTTTGAAAATTCTGATAATTTTGTTCCAAAAAAATTTTAAAACATGTAATGAAAAGTTACTTTTTAAGAAAAGTAAAATGTTTATTTTCAAAACGATGGTGCGCGAAGAAATTATGGGTTGCAGGAAGTAAACACCATCTTAATGTATATAACTGGGCTACACAACCATAAGGCCCTTTTTACATGCATCTTTCCTGTTTCATTCACACTTCCCTTATTTTTCTAAATAATGTCTTTTTCTTTACCAATATAGTACAAGATTTCATATATTATATTTATTGCTAATACAATTTCGATAACTTTTTCATTTTTTTTAACTTGTTTATATTATTGTTTGGTATAATAGTTGATTTGATAAAGTTAATGATTATAATTTAGTATTTATTATTATAATAAATATTAAAACAATAAAAATAAGCCTTTTATAATTAAATATAATATTTTTCAAATAATTAAAATGATTTGTGTAATTTATAAAAAAATTATCGTGATATTGTTAAAATAATTAGAAGTTTTATAATCTAAAAAAAAAGAAATATTAGGCTAGTTTGGAAAAGGAGATAAATAAAGTTAATTTTTTTCTTCATATTTTTCTCTCTTATAGAAATATTATAAAAGGAAATGCCCAAATCCTTATATTAGTCTAAAGAAATATATATCTGGTAGATAAAGTTTATACTTTTGTTCATGCACAACCTGGTCTGCACCATAGTGTAGAGTTAAGTAATTAACTAAATATTTAACTATTGAATGAATGTGTTATTGATTTGGGTTTTGTATTGGTGTTACTGGGCTAGACCATAGTTATATCCAACCCATTATTCATCACATTTCTTCATGCACCCCCATTATAGAAATATAGGCCTTCCAGAGTAGAGGTGGGTGGTGGAAATTTCATATCCAGAACAATATATATTTTCCAGAAAAGGAAATTGTAGAGTGTCTTCCAAAAAGATATTTTCAGAATTGATCTAATATGTTTTGGAAAGCAAAATCGGAAATTTACATAGGATGTAGGAAGAAATTTGACAGAGTATAGGAAGAACATTTCTATCTTTTTTTTGAGGTTTTGAATGAATATTTCAAATCTTATTTATAAAAAGTTTATGTTTTTCATGATTGGTTTTAGGGAATGTAAATTCCTTCTCATATTATATTATATGTACTAGTGATATATATATATTTTTTTTGGAAATGAGATGCTAAAATTTGAGATCTTTCATGCATAAGTTGACATTTTTTTTAAGGTGGTGGTGAATACCGCTAAAAGTCACTTTTACACTATTGATATTTCTTTTTCTTTTGTTAGATGTTTTAATAGACTTCTCTCTTATAATCAAGGATATCTTTTATTTATTTTCTAAGACATGTTTTTTGAACATTTGATTGATAAGATTTGTAATAAGCTTGCTTCTTAGAAAATAAGGTTTATGATGGGGAAAACTCAACTAGTAAATTCAATGATCGTTGACTTGTTGTCTAATAGTTTTTAGGTTTATAAATGGCCTATTAAGTTTCTTCTTAAAGTGGAACAATGATTCAAAATTTTGTTTGAATTAGGGATACACAAAAATAAGGAATGTTCACTATTAATGGTCTATCTTGTGTGGTTCTAAGGTGAAATGGTAGTTTGTAGAACTTGGAAAAAAAATTAAAAGGTGTCAAATTAGATTTTTTTCAAATTCATTATGTGTAAGTCTAGGAACTTTAGAGAGTTAATTTTCATTGTCTTTAATTTTTGGATTCTCATGAAATTTCTCAAGTTTAATTGACGTATATACATTATTTTTATTTTCATTACAAACCTTCCTCTTAAACAAAAAATCAATTCTTTTAGTCTTTATTATAATTTTTCTAATATAAATTTATCACCTCTCACCTATATAGAAAAGGAGAAATTTATCATCGTCTAGTGATACACAATAGACAAATTTATCACATACAAGAGAAAAATAGATTATTTAAAAAAAGTAGAACATGAACTTATTCAAAAAAAGAAATTGGTCGGTTCAAAATGTTCTTTAACTCCTCAATTTCACCGTGATAAAATTTTATTTTGAAAAGGATGGAAGATTGAATGTGAAGATTGAAATAGAAAGGGAGAGGTGACAAATAGATGAAGATATGGGAGAGAGAAACGAAAGAAAAAAGCAGAAAAGGAAGGACTGTGTATGAGGTTTTAAAAGAAAATTAAAAAAAAAGGTAATATAAATAATATAATAATATATAAATATAATTTTAAAAAATATATGAAAAATTAAATGAAATTTTGTTGGGGGAGTTTTTGACTCCCTGATATCGCTGTCGTTAGGCGATCAAATTACTACTACTTTAGCAACTTCAGTATTGCCAGTTAGTAGTGAACAAAATAGTTAGGGTTAAGATAACCCTGAGTCGTCTCACAACGAATACGGAATTGATATCAAATATCTGATTCTCAAAAATGCAATTTAAAACTAGCAACTATAAAAATAGGGGGGTTTTGATATGCAAAGAAAATGACACGGAAGATTGTAAACACAGTAATAGTAAATAGGTCAATTCCACTGCTTTTTCTA
>Ga0214543_1001384_pt1 | contig 46563 bp, 26 predicted proteins | sample CNSS2metaG_FD_160094 | JGI IMG/M metagenome (GOLD analysis project Ga0214543, IMG submission 160094) | Root nodule microbial communities from cowpea collected in UCLA plant growth center, Los Angeles, California, USA - CNSS2 | ecosystem: Host-associated > Plants > Roots > Nodule | place: USA...
GCAAAGTTCATGAAGGAATTCCTTGGCAAAAAGAAGAAATACATAGAAGAGGAAACCATTGAAGTGCAAGGGAATTGTAGTGCCATTATTCAGAAAAATCTTCCTCCAAAATTCAAGGATTTGGGTAATTTCACCATCCCCTACACCATTGGAAATCAAGATATGGGGAAAGATCTTGTTGACTTAGGGGCTAGCATTAATCTGATGCCCCTATCTATGCTTAAAATGATTGGTGGTCTCGAAGCCAAGCCAACAAGGATGACCTTGCAGCTAGCAGACAGCTCCGTCAAATACCCCTATGGCGTGGTGGAAGATGTGGTGGTGCAAATAGATAACCTTAAATTCCCAATTGATTTTGTGGTGATGGAAATGGAGAAAGATGAAGGGGTACCACTCATTCTTGGGAGGCCATTCATGAAGATAACAAAGGTTGTTATCAATGTGGATGATGAAACGCTAAAATTGAAAGACCAAGATGAGGAGGTGACATTCAATGTTCTTGAAGCTGTGCAAGAATCAACTAATGAACAAACTAGTCTTAAGGTCGTCAATGAAGTCTTATCTGTGACTAGTAGACCTTGACAAGCTTCAAAGTTGCTTGAAAAGTGCTCCAATTGTTTCTCTGCGAAAGTGAATGAAAAGAAGGAAGAGAAAGATGATGTTCGAGTCCACCACCACTCTTTGATGGGAACTAATAAGCTTAGACTTGGCCAACCAATTGTGATGAGAAAGGAAAATTTGAAGATTTCTCCTAGAAGATTCAAGTCAAAATGGTCAAGGTTGTGGGTTATTAGAGACATCAAAGTTGATGAAAGGATTGAAATTGAAGCTCCTTATTCTAGAAGGACTAAATTGGTGACTAGTGATCAATTGAAGTTGTATAAGTGTGAGGTTGGGAAGCAGCACACCAAAAGCACCAACCAAACTTAAGCGTCGTACCTATCAGGCTCGTGACGTTAAACAAGCGCTTCCTGGGAGGCAACCCAGCATTCTCAACCTTTTCTCTTATTTCATTTTGTTGCTTTAAGTATTTTTGAGAAATTTGGTGTGTTTGTGAAAATTGATGTCAAGTTGAGCATGTTTTTCTCTTTGTTTTAAGTCATGTGTGCATCAACCTTTTGATGTTGTTAGTGTGGTTTTAAGGTGTATTTTAAGTTAGTCTTAGCTTGATTTTTCTTTGAATACATGTTTGCATAAGTGTTGAGTGTCAAGGTTCAAAGGTTGAGAGAAAAAGCATAGAAATCAAAACTCTACAGTTTCAGTGCTCAGACTTGATTTCTGGCGCTCAGCCTCAGTGGGGAAAATACACCTCTACAGCTTTAGCGCTTAGCGCCGATTTTGGGCGCTCAGCGCCACACCAGAAAACCAGAAAATCCTGTTTTTACTGATACAACGCTAAGCGTTGGTTGGGGGCGCTCAGCGCCAGTTCGGGCAGCAACTTTGGCTCATTTAGACTTGTGTGCAATGTTTTTGGGCCCAATTTTACAGCCTTTGGTTTCACTCTCCCAATGTTGAGCTCTAACTCCTTTTTTCCCAATCCCTTTCAAATTCAAACCCTAACCCATCTCCCAATTCCAATCTCTCAAACTCAAATCCTTAAATTTACATTTTTTCCCCAAATGTGCCTCTCCCAACGCTTACTACCGCTCAGCCCTGCCTCACTTGCTTTCCCCATTCAGTTCGCAAACCAGAACCCGCGCTCACCTCTAACCTTTCTCACTTTCAATCACTACACGAACCAATACAACACGTTCGAACCACACTTGTGTTGCAACCCACCACCACTCGTGCACACGATTTTCGCCCACCTCTCCACCAAAAATCTCGAGCCATCATTGCCAACCACTAACACCACAAACCACCATTCAATTTCCCTCACTAGACGCTACTCCTCTCACAGCCACAATCTTTTGCTAATTGAAACGAGCCAGGGTCTTTTGCCGTCGCTCTACCCCTCAAATTCCTTGAACTCTCGACACTCCTCACATTTGCATCTAGCTCAAAGTATAATGAGTTTTATTTTTCAGTTGGATTAGTGGTTGTTTCTTTAATTTTCATTCCAATATCATGTTGTTTGGTCTAGATTAGATTAGGGGTGTATGTGTTGTCTTTTCCTGTTAAGTTTTTTTTTTTACTGTGAATTATGTGTTGCTGTTGAGATGGGGCTGTTACGCCGCTGTTGTGTGTGATATGCACTGCTTAGTTTTTCATTCACGTGTGATGTTGTTCTACCAAACTTTTCTTTTGATTTTGCCATGTTATGTCCGGTGAAAATGTGTTGGTTGAGTCAAATTCAGGACCATATTCTTTTGTTACTACACTATAGTGTTAGCCAGTGGTCCTCTGCTGGGGTTGTGAGCTGTGTGGTCCTCTGCTGGGGCTGTGAGCTGCATTTCTGAGCTGCATCTTTTATTTGCTGAAGAAGTCGAGGCTAGAGTCGCATGGCCTAGGGACCAGGCCAACCCTTCTAGAGGAGGAGGAACGACTTCCTCTGCTGTAGCTGATGATGAGGAGCCTAATGATGAGGAGGAGCCCGGTGATGAAGAGGAAGGGTCCGATGATGATTCTTCCGCCAAAAGCGAGTATAGCGTCTCATGAGATGCTGGGAGCTGAGAGATGACTCTCTTTTGCAGGACTTGTTTTGTGAATAGTTCTGATTTTCAATTATGCTTTTAGATTTCATTTTAAATTTCAGTTTTAACTTTCATTTGATAGTTGTTGAATTCTGTAGCTTGGTTGGTGAACTAATATCTTGCATTGACTTGGTACTTTTGATGATCATCTTTTGTGCTTGTTATGAAATGATGTTGAATTTGCTTGTGAGCATAAGCTTGTGGTTGTTCTCATTTTGATATAGTGATGTTTGATTTTAATTGTGATCAATGATTTTGGCATTTGTTGACAATTGTGGAACCCAAAATACCCTGTGAGAGGTTGTGCCCCAGAGTTGATTTGTGTGAATGTCATCACTATGAACTTATAATTGATTTTTGCTTGAGTTCATTTGCTAATCATTTACTTGCATGCTATAGATGATCAAGGCCATCTTTCTTTTTCCTGTTATATAATTGAGCCAATCCTTTGCAAGTTGATTTCTTGTGCAAACTCTTTGAGTCTTCTTTGAGCCTTAAAGACAAAATGTGTCATTCCTTGAACCTTGAGCATAGTGAAGATTTTGACTACCTTACTTTGCGCTTGAGAGAGCAAATAATTGTTAGTCATGAGTGTGGTTCAAGTTTGGGGGAATTATTGTTGATATATGGGAGCATGAGAAAATTTGTAAAGTCTTTGATTCAATTCATCAAAAAAAAAATTGATACAAAGAATAAAAGTTGGTGCAAGCAAGTTGGTAATTGGTTTCATTTGTTCAATGGAGAAGGGAGAAAAATACTTTCATGATTAGATTAGTTGCTCTCTTAGCTCAAGGTACTTTTGTTATCTTGAAAAACCAAATTTTCTTCTTAGCCTAATCACGATACAAGCCATAAAAGCCCTTGTGATGATAGCATGCTTGTGAAAGTTTTAGCCATTTTGAACAAAAAACAAAATTAAATTGCATGACATTGTAATGGTGGAGAGAATGTTGTTTATATCCATACACCAGTGGGCTTGAGTGAAACACTTGTTCTTGTGAGAAGTGGTTCCCATTGATCAAGGAAACATTTTGCCATGATTGTTGATCCCTTATAAAATTTTGCATGCACTTGTGAAGCTTTTGTTTTGTGAGCACCATAGCTTTAGCTTGCCTTGCTAATGAAACACATGTGCTTTCAAATAAGAGCAAGCACAATTAACATCTGTTTTGGTTGTTTAACTATGTTCTCTTGAGTTGCTAGCTCATTGCAATTGTGTTGTTCATCTAGGCCAAGTTACCTTTTTGCTTGAGGACAAGCAAGGTTTTTAAGTTTGGGGGAGTTGATAATGTAGATTTTTACCATTATCTTGGCTATCTTTTGCTAACAAAATCAATTCCTCTTGAGCTTTTAACCCACTTAACCCTCACTTTTACTTTGCTTTTGTGAATAAATACAATATGGGTTACATAAATATAATTATACCACTAATCCCCATTTTTGTGTCCAATTTAATGATAGGAAGCTTTTATCTCAAGTCAAAGAAGTTGTCAACCAGAGAAGAAAGAAGAAAAAAGCCAAAATTGAAGATATGAATGTAGCAGAATTCAAGGCTGAGCCTCATTCCTCTCGCATTTTCAACGCTCAACGTCAGATTCAAGGTTGAGCGCCATTCTTCTCGCATTTTTTAGCGTTGAGTGCCAGAATCCAGCGTTGAGCGCTGATTGGCTCGCATTTTTTGGACGCTGAGCGGCACTTGTGCTGATGTGACAAAATTTAACCTATTTCTTTTGGATTCTCGAGGGAAAACTATCTTTGGCAGTTTGGGACGTGATTTTTCACTCTTTGAGAGCTTGGAGGTGTGCTAGGACTTGTGGGAATTATCCCTTCCTCCTCCTTGTATCTTCATCTTCTTCCATCTTCCATTTTGTAAGTTTGGGCTCTCCATGACAATGGAGAGCTAAACCCATTTTGTTGTAGGTAGATGTAACCCCTAAACTCTCTTGTATTTGGCAAATGCTTTGAATATATTATATGCCTATTCCATTAAATGCTAGTATTCTTGTTTCCTTGCTTAATGCTTGCTTGGTTTGATCACCCATTGCATGATACTTGGTTCATTGGGTATAGGAAAATATCTTTTGAAACCTAGAAATGAAACAAGATGCTTAATGGAGCTTGTGTCTAGGAATGGAGCTTGACCCATTGGTTGTCTTAAACCCTAGTTCATAAAGCGGGTTTGTTGTTAAGAGTTCAAAGGATTGACTCTTAATAAGGAAACCTAGGCTCATTCTACTAAAGGATTAGAGTTTGAGTAGACTTGTGGGTTGACATTAGTATATTAATGGAAAGGGTGTGCTTTCTTTTATATGCATGGGAGTGAGGTCGGTGAAATCTAACCCCCAACAATATCATTCCATATCAATTCTTGTCTTTTCCATCGTCTAAGCGTTTTAATCACCAAAGTTCACCTTTTATATTTTTTATGCACAAATTTACTTTCTTAAATGAAACTCAAAATATGGATTCATTCTTTAGTTTAAATTAGTCATTAATTACGCAAATATTTAGTATACACGAGTCTCTTGGGAAACGATATCTCGGTCTTATTGGTTACTACTTGCGTGACTTGGTTCACTTGTCAAAGTCTTAACAGCGCCAGCTCAGCAGGTCCTTTACTACGTGGCTGTGATGGTAGGCATTGGGGTTGGGTTCTATTGTAGTCCTAAATGGAATTGGAAGGATGGATTTTAGGATGTTTTGAATGGTTAATGGAAGAAAAATAATGTATGAACTAAGGAGTTGACTTAAACTTAGAATTGAGTGAATATTGTATACTTGAGCTGACTTGGAGCAGCTAAAATTATGGGCAGAGAACATGACTTGTTTAATTGTAGTGTCAAGGTAAGACTAGTAGGAATTGTATGAAAAATAAAGTAGTAGCACTTTGGACTATTGGAGAGGGGGCATAATTAATGGGACATGGAAATAACTAATGGTGGAATTGGTCTAAAAGTTGAAGTAATTCGTGTGGGTTGATCTGTGTATTGGGTACTGTGTCTGAAGTACAAGAGAGGTAAGTCTCAATACATATAAATGATGCGTTTCATGGTTGTAGTCTAGTGCTATAAACATAAAAAGAAAGTTTTAAAGTGAATACTTAGAGATTCAAATCTGTAGAGAGTTAAGGACAAGTCATAATGGGGTTGAATGAATCTTGTGGGCTTAAGCACTAGGTGATGCATTAGGGAACTGGGATTACTTGGAAAAATCGAATGCAGTGGAAAAACCAGTATGTCTCGCAGTATTGGTGCATCGCCTAGCGGTGCCTTAGAGTTGTCAGGCGATAGTTGTAGGTTCAAAGGGCTACTAGTATGCATGCACCTGGCGGTGAGGGGAGTCCCGCCAAGCGATGACTGCAGTAGTGACGTGTCCCTTGCTAAGCGGTCTGGAGGCAGGCAGCGCCTGGCGCCTCATGAGCACCACTAAGCGGTTTTGCTGCAGTAGATTGGTGTTATGCTTGCTATGATGTGCGTGATCTACATGGCTTCTAGGATATCTTAAAGGTCGGCTTGCTGGTTTTCCTTGAGTTATGGCTCGGAATGTATCCCTTGAGTTGAGCTCGGGATAGGGGTTAAGCACGTGGCATTCCTTGAGTTGTGGCTCGGAATGGCATCCCTCGAGTTGAGCTTGAGATGGCAGATGAACACAAGGAACTCTTGAGTTGAGCTCGGGTTGGCGAACTATGTTCGTATTTGGGAACTCCACCTGGCGTGTGAGTGTGCTAGTTATGGCCAATACAGATGGGTGCAGATAGATTGCCCTCCTCAGTAGTTAGCTGACGAGTTTGGTAGTCTTGGGACGTTGCGAACTATGTTCGTATTTGGGAACTCCACCTGGTGATACGGTATGTGATCCGTAGCATGGTTTCCCCCACGTGCTCTATCGGTTGTGGCCGATAGGTATGGCAGCAAGACATCTTGAGGTACTCACTAGAAGACGTAAAACACGATTAACATGATTGTGGCCATGTGGTATGGAATCAAAGGAAGGAATTCCTTTGTTGTGATTGTGTGATATATATATAATTGTGCTATATATATATATGTTTGTTTTTTTAGCTCACCCTATCTGCTTGTGTTTGACGATGATCGTGTACGCGGTACACGGGAGCAGATGATGTTGTAGGTGGATCTAGTGAGGCTTAGAGTCGGAGCGGGGCTAGACTTGGGAAGAGTTTTTATCATTTTTTTAATTATGTTTTGGAACAGTCGTAGTAAATTACATTATTAGACTTGGTTTTTATTATGGATTTTATATCGAGTTATAATAGAGATTTTGAGAACATTTATTACTAAATAAAAGTTAAAATTTCCCGCGTTTTTGGGAAATGGATTTATAATTAATGAGATTTTATTTTATTATTTAAACCCGTAATATCCGACAGGGATGCTACACTAACTTTGCACTATTTCAAAAGATTTACAAAGTTTATACTCTTACACTTTCAAAATAAGCAAAGCACACACCAAAGACTCTTGAATCACACAAAAATCACAACAACACAGCAAGAACCCTTTTGCAGACTTGGAAAACCACCAGGCACACACACAAAGCTTGAGAAAGATCAAACCTCAGTGGTAGCACAGTCCTGCCTACCACAAACACCTTCTCAAAGCTATAAACACAAGCCAAAAGCTCCAAGAATTGATGCAAGATTAATCTTCAACAACTGCAATCTAAATGATCACGAAAGAGAGAGATTTCCAAGGTTTCCAGAACAATTTCACGCTAAAAAATGATCAAGTTACCTCTCTTTCGAAAATCACAACACTTATAGTCAAACTGTTACAAAATTTAACAAGTTGATTTACAAATCAATCGATTGATTTCACTTGACTTAAGCGAAATAAGTCAATTAAAAAATAAATCAATTGATTGAATAAGTCACAATTTAAGACTATTGTAGCTAACCTTTTAACTTGTTGAAAATCCATTCAACATATTAAAAGACACCTTTTAACCTGTTGAAAAACATTTCAGCAGATTAAAAAACACAATAAAGACCAAATACATCTAACTAATGCTACAAAGTCTACAAAGTGAATTACAAACATCAAACATTCTTTCCTAATGATTGATCCATGTGGAGGGCACACGTTCAAGGCTTGTTCAACTTGAATATCATTAAATCTTCATAACTTCATCATTTAAGGCATGATTCCAAAGCAATGGCTTCAAGTTAGTTCAACAAAGCTTCATCAAATCTTCATGAGACATACCACCCGGTCTTCACATGTCAACAAACTATATAGTGATTAAACATTATCTAATATATGCCAATTATAAGTTGTGATTATATAATGTGTTGATTAGTCACTGTGAAGTAATCTAAGATATATTTGATTATTATATCTAATTTGTGCTTTGAATTAACATTTATCAAAAGTATATTTGTGAAGAAGAGACAAAACAAGTATGAAAGTAAAGACCGGATGAAACGAGTAGATAAGACAAGTCAAAGAGTGATTAGACGACACAAGACAGAGCATAACCAAACAAGTCAAAGTATAACCAAATAAGTCAAAGTTCACAAATAAGTCATATTGACTAGACGAGTGAAGTTAGTTAGACAAGTCATACTAACCAGCTGAATAAAACTGATCAGACGAGTCAAGAAAGATCAAACCTTGTGGAAGTCAAACCAATGACCAAACAAGTACACTAACCAAAAGTTTTGAATAAAAGTTGACCAAACGATACAAGTGTTAGCACTCTAGCAAGCGTACTAGGTTGTGCAAGTAGTAACCGGTAAGACTGAGATATCGTTTCCCAAGAGACTCATGTAGGACTACCTAATCGCGCACTTAATAACTAATTTAAACTAAAGAATAAATCTATAATTTGAGTTTTTGTGCAAGAAAGTAAATTTGTGCATAAACAAGGAAAAGGTGAACTTTGGCGATTAAAACGCTTAGACAGTGGAAAAGACAAGAATTGATATGGAATGTTATTTGTTAGGGTTAAATTTCAACGACCTAATTCTCATGCATATAAAAGAAATCACACCCTCTCCATTAATATACTAATGCCAACCCACAAAGTCTACTCAAACTCTAATCCCTTAGTAGAATGAGCCTAGGTTTCCTTATTAAGAGTCAATCCCTTGAACCTTTAACAAACAAACCCGCTTTATGAACTAGGGTTTAAGACAACCAATGGGTCAAGCTCCATTCCTAGACACAAGCTCCATTAGGTATCTTGTTTCAATTCTAGGTTTCAAAAGATATTTTCCAATACCCAATGAACCAATTATCATGCAATGGGTGATCAAACCAAGCCAACATTAAGCAAGGAAAAAAGAATATTGGCATTTAATGGAAGAGGCATGTATATATTCAAAACATTTGCAAAATACAAGAGAGTTTAGTAGTGTCATCTACCCTTAAAAAAATGGGTTTAACTCTCCATGATTACAAAATGAAAGATGGAAGAAGATGAAGATACAAGGAGGAAGAAGGGACAATTCCCACAAGCCTTAGCACACCTCCAAGCTCTCAAAGAGTGAGAAATCACGTCCCAAATTGCCAAAGATATGTTTACTTAAAGCAACCAAGTAGAAATAGGGAAAATCTGCCATGTCAGCATAAGTGGAGCTTGACCTCATGTAATTGGCGCCCGATGTTGGCCTCTTAGAATGGTTTGGGCTTTCGGCACCCGACGCTAAAACTAACGCCCGACCTTGGCTTCCTGGACTCTCTGGTGCCCGATCTTATACACTAAGACCTGGCCTTGGCCTCTTAGGCTTCTTTTAATCTAGGTTTTTGATTGCTTCTCATGATTGTAGTTTGAGACAAAAGCTTCCTGACAAAAAATTTATACAAAATAATGGAGATTAGTGCTAAAATTAGATTAATGTAACCCAAAATTAATTATTTACAAAAGCAATATAAACTCTAGGAATAAGAAGGTTAAAAGCTAAAGAAGAGTTGATTTTGTTAATAAAATATGGCTACAATAATGGTAAAAATTAACATTATTAACAAGAAAGTTGATTGAGCAAAATTTGCAAGAGAATTAGATGATAGATAAGAAGAAACATAGAAGTGAGTCTGGTACATTATTTAGTGAAGGATATTTAAACATAGAAAAGGAAGATTAAATAAAAAAGAACACAAAATACCTTAAGATGCAAATCAAGAATTAGAGGAAAGATGATTGATTGAAGATAAAGAATTTTTGAAAATCAACTATATTAATGATTGAAGTCATAAAGAATTGAAGATTATGAATGTAGAAGATTATCTTATATGATTCAAATTCATCAATCTAAGAATTGTTCATAAACAACCATATATTCTAAAAAAATAAAAAATAAAAAATATTTATGAAGAATATTTTGAAGATTATATACAAAGCTACAACGGTAATAAGGATTGAAGAATGAAGAAGTTTAAATCGAAGAAGAAATACAAGAAAGGAAAGAATGGATAAGTTAAAGAAATAAATACTCCAAAAGTTATTTCAAGACTTTCCTTATGCAAAGCGAGATGAAGATATTGGTTTGAAAAAGAATTAAAAAGAAAAGATTCATGGATAAAAATACATCAACGATCATATTTTTCAAAGTAAATATAAATACCAAAAGCTAGATGAAGAAAAGAGATTGTTGATCGAGAAAACAAGCACAAACAAAATTACAATATACAAGTGATCAAGAAATTTTCATAGAAGAAGCATTAAGCTTATAAAATCAAATTCAATTAGTTATGAGTGACATTGGGTGTATGATTAACATTTGTAACATTCTTCGCATAGTAAATTATATCATGTGAGCTTTGATTGGATTCTCTTACTTTAAGAGTGTTTTTCATTATTCTAATTGAGAGTTCTTGACCTTAGAGAGAGATTGAGAATTATACCTAAAAGGGTTTATGCTTGTAACCTGGAAAGGTTGATACACATGATACTTGAAGATGTTGATACTTATGTTACCCCAAGATGTTGATACTCGTGGTGTCTAGAGAGACTGTACTCATGTTGAATCTAATTGGGATATTTGATTAGTGAAATTTCTTAAACATGTTGCTTAAGAGGCTTAACATAGCCCTTGCATTAAGGGTGAACCAGTATAAATTTTGTATGTAATGTTTATCCTTTACATTATTGTTTACTAACTGATATATGTGCAAAACGTATGAAATATCTGCAGGCACTATTCACCTTCACCTCTTCTAGAGCCCTCTTGCACCAACATCCATGTCTTACATTATGAAACTTTATTAACTTTACAAAATTGTAAAATAAATGTGAAACAAAAATTCAAAGATCGAGGAAGCTTAGTAGTTATTTGAAGAGGCTCCCTTTTTACACACTCATAATACTTCACATGCTAATTATGATTGTTGAGGCCTATCATATGGCTTTCATTGATGTCCATTGGCCTTCCCATTTTGTTACCCTACTTTTTGGTGTTGTTCCACCCCAATTGGTGGAACTTCTAGTCTCTCTACTAGGTTTGCCTTCTTCATTAACTCGTACCATAATCCTTCTTCAAAAACTCGTACCATAGAACCTCGCCACGCATATTCTTGCACATACATGTCTTCATATTTGATCTTCATGAATTCATCCTCCTTTGCAATTTAGCACTACCTGGAAAATAATTTTCCAGAAATCTCATTTTGAAATCCTCTTAGTCTACAACTTCTTCTCTTGCTTCCATCATCTCTAACATTCCCATCCACCAAATTCTTCTTAACCTGATAACAACTAAGAAGAGAATACCATCTTCCTTCCTTCAAAACTAGTGATTTCTCTAAAGATTTTCTCCATCTCTCAAATCCAGACAACAACTTAATCTGGATTGGCACTCCTAGTGAACTTGGATGGGTTATGTCTCATAAACTCACCCTAGCTAGTTTTCTCATGTGGTTGACCATTATTTCCAACAATTGCGCTGATTTTGCAATGAAACTCGATGGCTCTTAACCATCATAGAACTTTGCAACTAAACTACAATGACCATCATTTCTATGGATCATGAAATTCAATTAATCTCCTCAGAAGGTTGGGATCAAGTAACAAATCCATGAGGTGTTCTGATAACACATAAAAGGCCTAAAAATTATTTCAAACAAAAACAAAACCTCACTTAGAAACAAACAATCGATGCATAACAGAAACATTGCTAGTTCACTCCCCACAAATTACCTTGGACTTAATTACTTTGATACAAAAAATCACTCAATTTTATTTAATACAGTGGTTCATTTAACTTTTCCTACATCTCACAATGCAGACCAAACAAAAATCCTTCATCGCTAACCTACCTTCAATTCATACAGAAGTTATAATTCCTTCATCCTCACAAACAAATCAAGCACCACATAACAAACAACAAGACATTTCTACATTAGAACTTCTAACTCAAGAAACTATTGTTGATCTTGGCAACCTAACTATTATTCTTAGACAATTACCAAGAAATGCAATTAAACTTTCGTATCATAGAGACTGTGATTGCAATCTTATGCCAACAACATTATTTACCCTACGCAAGAGTTTTCATCCTATCACAAACTTAGAGAATCCTATAAACATTTCACATGTCATATTACGTCAACATATGAACCAATTGTTTTAATGACCAAGTACATAAGTTTCTTGCATGGAGACTTGCCATGGGAGCTAAAACCAAAACCCTAAAAGGTACCTCAACCTAGACTCCACCATACTACCAAAGGGAAAGAAATGCATTGGTTCAAAATGGGTACACCTGGTTAAACAGATTAAGGATGGACATGTAGATAAGTTAAAGGCTAGATTAATGATTAAAGGTTACATTAACATTGATTTTAAATACAATTTCTCACCTATAACTAAATTGACCAAAGAAAGGACCTTTTTAGCAATAGCAAACACGAAAAATTGGCATATAGTGCAATGTGACGTAAACAATGTCTTAAATGGAGGTGTTAACGAAGAAATTTGTATGACTCCCACAACTAGAAAAAATTCGGTATGTGGACAAGAAAAAAATATATGGTTTGTACTAAGTTAGCAGGAACTGGTTTGAAAATTCACAATTATTAAAATCTCATGATCTTAGCTGGTCTCTGAATGATTATTCTCTTCTCATTTTCTTGTTGGAACTAATTTCATTATTTTACTCATGTATATAGATGATATAATTGCATTAGGTCCAAATAAAATCAAAATTACAAAGACTATATACCTTTTACAAAAGTTGACCAAATTGTAGATGGTAGGTGATTTACAATATTTGACAGGACTTGAGATAGTAAGAAATAAGAAATTTATTACCCTTTGTTAAGGGATTTATTTCTTGTAACCTATAGATGATACAATTTTTTTTGCCAACAAACCTACATTTTTACAAGTGGATACACTTACGAAACTAGCTTTGTTAAAGTAGAAGGGCCCCTATAATCCAATGGAGTTTTTGATGATAACAAAATAATCACTCTACCATATGAGAAAGTCTTTGGTTAGAAGTGAAACAATGTCAGATGATTAAGAAAGAACGTCTAGTTGTTATAATATATTAAAGTGATTGATGAATATGTTTTGCTAATCAAAATATATAATCCGTACATATGTGTTCACATGCTTCATTGTTCATATTCAACTATTATAAATATTAGTATAAGATGGAAGTATAGCAAATGGAAATGCCGAGTTTTAGTGTGTTAGCATTAGACGAGTCTAAGCAGTAGACAAGTCAATGTGTTAGACGATACAACAAAGGCAATCGCCAAATATAAGCATTAGATGATCCAAGTTGTTAGACGACCTAAGTCTTTAGAGAACAAAAAGTGTTAGATGACTTAGGTGTTAGATGACCTAAGATTACTAAAGTCATTAAACAACCAAAGCGTTAAATGACCTAAACGGGTTAGAACACACTTTGATATTTTGCTAAGTGTTTTAATCTCTGATTGATCATTTTAATTGACATTAATATGACCATTTGAAAAAACATAATTAATTATACGAGCTATAACATTCAAGAAAGTTATTTTGTGATAATTACATTTTGAACAAAGAAAGTTTTTAATCAAACGTTCAAATGAAATGAATATTAGGAGATGATTGAGGAATGATCTGTTTGGTTGATTGAGATATATTATTGCTCTAACAATTTAAATGCAAAAGCATATTGCACCAAGTTTCCTTCACAGGACAATTATGAACATTGAAAAAAGAGCATAATCAAATCAAGATTTAGCTCATTCAAGTAAGGAATGAAGATATCCTAAAGAGCATCAATGGATTTAGAATTGAGCTATTGAATAATGACATTGAAGATTCAAACTGAAGTATCAAATTAAAAACTTAATCAAGTCATTTCTTATCAAGCGAAATCATGAAGATCGCGATGAAGAACTTCAATTCAAATCTCTACAACTATCAAATGCCATAACTATATAAAGGATGCAACACCACACAAGAAGATTAATGAAGCTGTTTCAATAAGATTAAAGTGCAAGAAATTATGTCAATATTGATTAGTGAATTGAGTTGAGAGCGTACATATTGTACATCCTTCACTAAGTGAAGTTGTAACTTGTGAGTTGACTTGTGCACTCCTTCTATGAGAGTGTTCTTTTGATTATTCATTGTAATTGGGAGTTCTTGATCTCAGGGGGAGATTAAGAAGGATACGTAGAGAGGTTGAAATGGTTTGTAATCATGTACTTGTAGAGGTTGAAACTCGTGTAACTTGGAGAGGTGATACTCATTACTGATCAAAAGGTAATTAGTGGAATTTTTTCGTAGGTTTCTTAAGAGATTAGACATAACCTAAGTGGGAGATGAACCAATATAAAATCTTTGTGTGCATTTTCTCTATCCCTACTGTTTACTTTGAATATTTTGTTTATTTGAGTATTGTTTGAATTTGGTTACAGACTCTATTCATCCTTTCCTAGAGCCACATTACACCAACAAGTTTTAGATGTTAGATACCTATTACTAGATCCATTATTATACATGCAAAAGTAAAAATACTTCTTATTTAACTATTGTACGTTATTGGTTGAGATATTTCAAAGGCACAACGAGAAAGACTATTTTGTCCAAACGGAAGGAACTTCCGTATGATAACATATTCTAATGCACATAAGACTAGTTGCCTTAAGAAGATCCACAACATGATATGCAATTTTCTTAGATGATGCTTTAATTTTATGGAAATCTAAGTAACAACCTATAAAAGCATAATATGGACTAAATGATATTATTTTTATACATCCATGTTATATGTTTGTCCACCATTCCTTACCTCCTTGAAAGGTTTAATATGAAAGATGTAGACTATCATTATATTTAGGACCTACCGAACAACAAATTCATTAAACATATTGATATCAAAGTTGAAGATCAAGTGGTTGATATATTTCTTCCTACTTAAGAAGGAGCTTAATAATACTTGTATTAACATTGGGTAGATTAATTTTTTCTTTTCCTTTTATATTAGAGTTTATATTCCTTGTTCATAGGTGTGCTATATATTCCTTCTCTCCTTTACATGCTAACAAATATTATATTTATATATATAACATAAAGTTCACATAATTTTATTTTAAATATCTATGTATAGATAAAATTAAAATAATAGATATAATATGTTGAAGGTGGGTTTTTATTGTTCTAGACATCATGAAAATCAAGCCCAATGTACGCTGAGCCCATCATTTTGTAATATTTGAGAAACTAAAACTAGGTCGCAGGTCCCATTCGCAGGATCCTGTTATCTCTAGAATCTTCCGTGATAAAGGGAAAAAAAACCCTAATAAATAAATAATAGATACAACTAAGTTTCAGTTGCTTGTTCTAGCATTTTCCAAAACCAATATAAAAGAAAACAGAGTCCCGAGAGTAGTTGTCTGAATTCGCTACTTCAATTCCTATTCAGTGAAACAATGGCTCAAGACTTGACGTTGGATTTGGAGGAGCTTCATCACCTCCACAGCATCGCCAAAAGACCTCGAACCCTCTCTTTACTCTCCTCTGAGATTCGCAACCTCGAGAAGGTTCTCAATTTATACACACATTGCAAATTTCCCTGATTTAGCATTTCTCGTTCATTGTTTCGATCGTTGTGAAAATTTATGAGGTGATTTTGCAGATATCATCAGATGCAAATGCTGCCCGCGCTCCTCAGATTCCTACACCAATTTCAACCGGAGCTAAGGTGTCACCTTCACCTGCACTGAACTATTCCACGTTAGCATCGTTCAGTTGGGATCAGGATGGTGACAAAGTAAAGGTAAGGAGTCGTATAATTCTATCTGTGGAGATATTGGCTTGAATGGTTTTAAAGTATGTATCTGAATGTCATTGATTGAAATGGTGTTTTCTACCCGTGTTCATCTTTTGATTGTTTCAACCATTCCTCTCCATGGTGTGTTGTGTTGTGCTGTGCTTAATGAGAAATTATTACATGATCTTAACTACCGTGGTCTCAGTTAATCTCACCGGACTCGTAGTTGAGTTGTAATTGTTCTTTCTCGTGAGGTGAAAGTCTGGAATACATGTTACATTGAGATTGGTCGAATCTCGACTGTGTTAAGTAATTGGCCACACTAGGATCCTTGGTGGTCTGGAATTATCTAACTCGTTATGAATAGGGTCCATTTTCCTTTGGCTAATTATCAAACTGAGTTTCTTGTTAATTTACTCTAGTTAGCCACACGCTAAATCACTAAGTTTGGATTTTGAGTGTATCAGAAAATTTGTTTGATGGTATTGGAGATAACCTGTGTTCTTCTCCCGGGACTGTTAGGCATATATTTTAAAGAATTTCTTAGGCCCACACACATGGTGGTGATGTCGATCAACGAGATGGTGGTGCAGCGGTTGAATCATGGGAACACAATGAGGTCATGGAGTTTGCCAAGGTGAAGAGACCTTACCCTTTGAGAATTTTAATGAAGTTTAGGCAAGGTTGTTGGAGTATGCATGTCGTATTTTGGAACATTGGAGAGGGAAGGGAGAAGAAGGGGTTTGAAGGGATGAAGAGGAGTGATCTTGTTTGAGCAGTTATAGAGGCCATCTTGTCTGTCTTTGTTGGTTTCCGAGAAAGAATAAATAGAATGGAAAGATAAAAGGGAAAGTTCAAAAGGGTTATTTGTGATGTGTTTATAGCAATGGCAGGCTGTTTAAAACTTTCAAAATATTGTTTATTCACGTTAACCAAGCTAAAATAACTTCAGGCTTTTCATATGTTTGAAGTAGCAAAAAAATTGTGATCTTCAGGGTTTTTTAGCATTGGTGAGATAAGGGAGAAGATGGTGGTTTGAAGGGACGAAAGAAGTGTTTGGTTGACTTGATGAAGAGGAGGGATTGTTGTAGAGCAGCAACGGAGGCCATCTTTTCTGCGTTTATTGGTGTCAGAAAGAATGCAGAGATCAGATAGAGAAGAGGGAAAGTTGAAAAGGGTTACTGGAAATGTGCTTATAGTGATTTCAGGTAGTTTAAAACCACAAAATTGTTTAAACTCGTTAAAAGATAAAATAATTATTGGTGGTTTTAAACCATAAAAGTGCGGACTTGCAAGTTTTCTAATGTTTATAGTATAATGGAATAAAAGGATCAAAATGAACATGAAAGATAAAATAAAAGATTAAATTGAAATTTTTGAAAGATAATAGGATATAAGGAAAGCCGTCATTCGGCATTCCTGTATCTTACAATGGCAGAAGGCTAAGATTCCGCCATATTGTGGCATATAGCGCTGCTACCATTTAGCATCATTGATTTCAAGTTGATTTTATTTAGTACTTCTGAAAATTAGAGGAAGAAGATTAGAGGTGTCGAACAATGTTGGATAGAAAGTACAGTTATCAAGTTCCATTTTGTTCTAAGCTTAATAGCATGTCTTAATGCACGTTTGCTCCCCCTTGAACATGTGTAAGATAGAAGCAAGAAACCACTGCTTCCGTGTCTTTCTCTAAAACTGCTGCAATTTCACACATCAATAACCTACAGCAAAGCACACACCGTAAGTTTGCAGCTATAATTTTATCAAAAGTATCAAATTTATCCTAATGGCTATACTTGTTTTATTTGTTGTTTGACAGATATATGTATTAATGGAGGGAATTGATGAGAATAAGATTGAATCTGAGTTTAAGTCAATGTCATTTGATGTTAAGTTCCATGATGTTCAAGGAAAGAACTACCGTTGTGCAATATCGAAACTGCATAAGGAGATAGTACCGGAGAAATGTAAGGTTCTGGTCAAGCCCAAAAGGGCAATCATCACATTAGTGAAGGCTTCCAAAGGAAATTGGCTAGATTTGCACTTCAAAGAGGACAAGGTAGTAAGATGCTAAGATTAAAATCACTTTTCCCTGTTAGTCAACGTGATAAAGTTGTAACTTTCGTGTTGATGTTACAGCTAAAGCCAAATCTGGATAAAGAGAAAGACCCAATGGCGGGAATCATGGACATGATGAAGGTCAGATTCTGTTTCATCTTTATTTGGCTTGAGCTACTCTGGTTTTAACTTTATGCATGTATGCATATACCATTGGAAACATTCAATTTGACTTTTGATTATACATGTAAAATTGCAGAATATGTATGAGGAAGGGGACGATGAGATGAAGAAAACAATTGCAAAAGCATGGACTGATGCTAGATCTGGGAAAACAGCTGACCCTTTAGGTAGCTACCGTTGAGCAACAAACAGAGATTAAGATTCTTAGTTCCTGTTTCTTGAGAATGATCTGCTCTATTTAATTACAAGATTTTGTTATAAAATGAATGCTTGGCCCATGTTCATGGTACTTGTAGAAGTTTAGATGTGCAGTTAATTGTTACCTAAGTTCTACTTTTTCATATAATGATGTGGTTGTGGTCTGATGTTGCTCCAATATTTGCTGTGTGACTCACTACATTAAATGAATCTTTCTTTCAATTTCTTTTTCCTTTATTTACAATTATCAAAGTCAAGATTTTACTTAAAATGATAGTACGGTATAAATTTGGCGATTAAAATTATTTTGAAATGATGTAATTGATGTTTTTTATTTGTATTATAAAATTAGGATAATGACACAAATTTCATAAAAAGAAGGTTGATTACAAAATTCAATGTAATTGAAATATAGATCAAAATTATTTTGTTGATTTAAAACAACTCTTTTATTTTTTCTAATATAATATTTGTATTATTTAAGATCATCTAACCTCAGCTACAAAAATTAAGATTTCAGAGTGGTGGCTTTTAAATAAATTTATTTGAAAATAGATCTCTAAAATATAATTTTTTAAAAAATAAAATAAAATACAATTTTGTACAATTAAAAGAGTAAATAATTAAATTTGAAAGGGGTCAAAAGAAATAAATTTAATAAAAGTTAAATCACAATAAATAAATACATGAAATCTTTTATTTAAGTTTGTGTACATCATTACTTTATGTCTTAGAATTTATTTTTATCAAATTTTTCAATATTTTTTTGAATATAGATAATCAAACTATCAATTAGAAATTCATCTTTGTGTTTATTTTTCATAATTTTTATAGTTGAAAAATATTTCTCAGATGTAAAAGTTGAAAGTAGAATTAATATCAATTGAATTATATGATTAATTAAATAAGTCAAATATTTTATTGTTTTTATCAATCTTTGATATAGTTTAGGAAGTTGTTAATAGATTTTTTATTTCAAAATGAAATGTAACATCAAATTCATAATGTAATTTTTTTTAGGTATAAGCTATTATTTGAAGGAAGTTTTTAGGTGTAAGTTATTCTTTGCAATAATTTCAACACTTTGTCTATTGAATACCTTCTCAATATATTGATATTGAGCCATTAAATCATCATAAAATTTTTAACATGTTTTATGTATTGAATTATGGTGAACTCATTCACGATATAAAAATGTACAATTCTTTCCATCCTTTTCTTTTTCCAATTTCTAAATCTCACTTTAACAAAAAAATTTCTTCCATTATGTTAATCACTATAATTATTATTAAACAAGTAGTAAGGTGAATAAAATGCATCATCTTTGTGGGGGTGAATATTCTAACTAATTAAAAAACTTTTTAAACTAAGAAGATTGTAAGTGTAGATGATGATTTTCAATATTAGAAGGTGAAAACATTATCTTAGTAGGTTGATAAGGTCTAATTTTGATATAAGCTCTAGGATTTTGTCACATTGGTCAATTACTAAATAGAAATATGTTTTCCTAGATCGTTCTGTTTATTTGTGTGATTGATGGAAAAGTTGGAAAGTTACTGGTTTAGGAGTTTCAATAGTATTTCTTTTAAAATATGCATCAATTGTAGGTGATTTTCTCATAATGATAAATAAAAATAAATTGAAAGAATAAGTTAAACATTCATGAATTAAAGGTTAAGGTGAGAATATTAATATGACAAGAATGAAATATTATTTTACTGGTAGATTGTAGTATATCAACTAAGAAAAGTTGTCATAGTATTTATGCTCTCTATAGATTCTCTATAGATGCAAAAGCTGAATAGAAAGATAAAATATTATAACTTGTAAATCACTTGAAAATGTAAGATACACAATGACTTCTAAACAAAGGAATTGTATTTAGTTTCTTAAACAAGTTTTGACTTTTATTTTATTATATATAATAATATAAAATATATAAATCTATATATAGCAGGATCCACACATGTTCTTATATATTCGTCTTGTTTAAAACATAAGTTTAAATAAATGGTACTGAAATATAAATTTTAAAAAGTTAATTTTTTTTTAAATAATTTTAATTTTCTAGATCAAAATAAAGAAATAGAAAAAAATTAAATTTATGTATTTAATAGTTATGTCTCGGAAGAAATTAGTTAGTTGATATACTTCTATGGTGTGAAAGTAAATTTCTTTTGACAGTTTGAATGATCTTTTCATGTTGTTACAAACATATTTCAACCCAAAATTGTTACCATTGGATTAGTTCGTATAAAATATATAGAAAATAGTTTATGTTAAGGAAATGAAAAGATTAACATATCAATGATTAAAGTTCATCAGTCAATCACTTGATACATTTTTATGGTGCAAAAGTAATTTTCTGTGGCATTTTGAACGGTTTTCCAGCCTTCTACAAACTTATTTGTAATCCAAAAATTGTACCGTTGTCATTGACATGAAAGCTATGAAAAATAGTTATGTCTCGGCAAAGGCCATTTGATATACTTTTACGGTGCGGAATTCATTTTTGGTGATCTTACGAGATTCCAACTTTTTACAAACATTTGCTATTCAAAAGTTGTAATGTTGAATTCATTCGTATAAAACCTATAGAAAATAGTCACGTCTTCAAAAGAATCATACATTGCTCTTTTGAGTAGCTTTCTCAACTAATGGAATACATCGCTATTCAGAGTAACCTCCCTACCTATGGTGGAGTAAATCATTCCTCCGAATAACCTCCCCGATTATGGTGGAACAAATCGCTCCTTCGAGTAATCTCCCTGACTATGGTGGAACAAACTTAGACTTGCGTAGAGTCCTACAACCTCCCTAACTATGGAGGAAAGAACTCAAACTTACACACAGTCCTACAAACTCCTTGGATATAGTGGAACAAACTCAAACTCATATAGAGCCTTACAAACTCCCTAATTATGGTGGAAAAAGTTTAGACTCACATAGAGTCTTACATTCGTTCTGATTATGGTAAAACAAATCACCATGACATATTCCATAAAAAATTATACATGTTTTCAAAAAACATACCTTTTTAACTCATGTACCCAAATACTCATGCAATTCATAAAACTCAACAACATTTGTTTTTCAATTCTTTTCCCTTTTTTTGCTTTTCTTTTCTTCTTTTCAATTTTCTAGAGAGAAATGTCTTTTTTTCCATATTCAAACTTAACAACTTAGAAAGAAAATATAATAAATAATGCATGATATTTTGATGAAACTTTAAATCTCATGTATTCAAAGGAAAAGTGCAACCTAGGAATCATGTCAATCTCATAAAACAACAAAGAAACATAATAGAAACTTAACACTACAAAACTTCCTAGTGATAATTCTCTTTAATTGTTGTTCTACCCTCACACATAGTTGAACTAAGTCATTTAGGTAATTATAAGGAAAAAGTTCAACTCTATCCCTACTATCATAATTAAGGTCACTCTAAAACCTAGCAATTGTTAACGTTGGTTCCTCTCTTTTGCTTCACTCTTCAAGTGTTTACTTTCTTTGTTCAACTCCAATGTATGTCTTGGAAACCTCCCTTTCACAAATCCACTAGGAGAGAATCTCTATCCAACTCCTCTTACCTTTAGAATGTTACCTCGAGATGTTAGTGAAACTCCAAAAGAAACACATAATCCAAAGACATGATCCACTCAAGAGGTCAAAGGAAACAAAGCAATAAAAGCTCAATTTGAAAAGCTAAACTCGAAGAGAAATAGATGAGAAAAAACAGAAAGAATTCCGAAGAGAGGACAAACTAGAAATAAGGCACAAAAAACTAAGGACTAAAAGGAAAACATAAGTAATCGTGCTAGAATGGATTAGGAAAATCAAAACAAACTAAGAATGAATTGATGTTATTTGTCTTTAGTCTTTTTAGAAGTGAAGAAACAAAGGATTCAAGGAAGATCCCCACTGAACAAAAATTTAACCAAAGAAGGTTATATAAGTATGAAGGTTCACTTCCGAGAATAAATTCAATTTTAATTGATTTTAGCTTTTGTTTTGATCAATTATGTTACTATTTTGATCGATTAAATTGCACTCTCACATTTTTTTTTTCAATTATTTCCCTTTCTTTTGGCTTTTCTTATCTTCTTTTCAATTTTCTAAAATGGAATGCCTTTTTCCATATTCAAATTCAACAACTTAAAAACATATGATGAAAGAGCAACCTAGGAATCAAGTGAATCTCATAAAACAACAAGGAAACATAACAGAAACATAACACTACAAAACTTGTTATTGATTTAAGCACAAGTATGAACTCAAAGATGTAATACAAAAGCACATACTCAACAAAGCCCAAGATATTTTGTAGATTTTAGATTTCAATGATGTAAAACAAAATTAAAAAGGTTAAAGTAATAAGTAATGACAATTTGGACTAAACATGACATTAGACAAAACATTCAGATCATAAAATTCAAAAAACAAAATGCAAAAAAAAAGAAGAGATAATGAACGAATAAAGTTTTAAATTTGAAATAATCGATTAAAATGACTCAACAGAAAAAAAAAAACAGAAATTGAACAATTTAATCAATTAATATGACATTTAATCGATTAAATGTGAACATGTTGCACACTATGTTGTTTCAAGAAGAACTAACAAATTTGAACAAAAATTTAAAGATAAGATGAAATGAATGTTTCACTCAACATAAACACATATAGACATGTAAGGAAAAGAGTAAACAACATGGAAGAACCATGGCTTATGAAGTCAAATGTTGGAAAGTAGCTCCAAGCACTTGAAGTTGCTCAATGTTAAACTGCAGAATCGATGAAGAACGAGATTGTTGGAAGTGGAAACGACTTGGATGAGGGATTAGAAGTGTTTGGAGAGTGGATTGGAGTATGTTTTTAAGAGAGGAGTTCTAGGAAGGGAGAAGAAAGACAATCCTAGTGAATTTAGAAACAAGAGAACTGCAAATTTGGTAGAGTTTCTCTATATAAATTTCAAGTTAATTTTACAAGGTTGAGCACTCCTGTTTATAGGATTAGGAGCTTACCAAAGGCTTAACAAAAAGAGAGGGAAATTTTGAAAACATGTAAAAAATGCAAGCTAGCTCCAAAACATGCATGCTACAAGTGTGACTGACCAACTTGGCAAGTTCATGCTTTTCATATTACCACATGTACAAACTGCAAGCTAGAGCTCTCAAAGCAAGTGTTCTAGGGTTCCTTAGGGTCCAAATAAAATCGTAATCCTCTTGCCAAGGACTGGTCACACAAGAACTTATGCTAGAAAGCTAAAACTACACACTTATGAGACATTGCCTGATTTAATCGATTATGCTATTTACATAATTGATTAAATTAAGGCTATCACACTAAAATGGCCAAAATACACAGCCAGATACAAGGCCTAATATAAAAAATGACTTATTTTACATTTTTATAAGACTAAGAAGATGGAAGAAATTCTTGTATTTCACTTTTCAAATGTTGAGTCTTCCTCCATTAGGCTTCATCTTCTTCAATTTTTTCAAAGATGGTTTTGGTGGTTGGATGGTTTTCCATCAATTTTTTTTCATCTGACCTCATAATGTCATTAAGAAATTATAGAAGTACAACAAAATCATTCTAGAGGCTTAACACTCCATGGGAAGCATAAGATCTGCCTTGATATATTTCCCTAATACTTTATATAGAAATTGGGCTAGGCCTTTTTCTGCCCTTTTTTGTTGTTGTAATCTTTGTCTATTGATGTAATCCACTCCAAATATCTTTTATATAAATCCAATATCTCCATGATATATTTGGTTGTGGAGATTTAAAAAGATTTAAGAAAGATTTGTCAGTTTTGAAGACATTTAACAATTACTATCTCTTGATATTTTTATATAATTAAATATAATATATGTTTTTTAAAATTATCAAATAAAATATTTAATTTAAATTATCAAATAAAATATCTAAATATATATTTGCCCTAAATGATCTCTTATCATAAAAATTATTGCATTATCAAGGCCCTTTCAATTGAAAATGATAGAGAAAATTGCATAGACAATTTTGTGTTGGTTGCTCCCCCTTTCTCACTCCTTTCTCACTAGACACCAAAAACTTGGATAGGCATCAAAAATTGGGGTTAAGCATCACTCTAAAATCCAGCCAGCTCGTTGGACGCATGACCATGATTTACACCTATTTATATAGTCTAAATTTATCTTATTTGTAATAATTGTGAAACTTCCAACACTTTTAATAAATATCAATACTAATGAAAACAATTTGTTATATATATATATATATATATATATATATATATATATATATATATATTTTGATATTTTTTAGTTTTCAATTTTCTTTAAAGTTTTTAATTAGGTTTATGTTCTTTAAAAAAAATTCTTTCATGTCCTTTTATATTTAATTGAAATATTAGTTTAATTAGTCTTATATAAGAACATTTTATACATAAAATATTTTAGATTTGATGCATCAATATTTCAAAACCAAGAGGGGAGGGTGAATTGGTTTCGCAAATCTATTGTTGTTCTTTTCACTTTAAAATAAGTTTTAAATGAAATCCTTAATCAATTGACAAGATGAGTTTAAGAATGCATATTGTTTAACATTTATACTTAGCAAAATGTAAAAGATAAAGAAAAGAGAGCACAAGAGACACCAAGTTGTATACTGGTTCGATTCAATTGAATCTACATCTAGTCTCTAGCTATCGGTACTATGAATACCACTATAACATCAAGAGTTAGGACAGTACAAGATCCACCTATGTACTTCCTACACCCTAGATACACACTCTTGAAAAACCCTTCAAGAAATGCAAAGTAGTAATGCTACATGCAATTACTAACACCTATCACAATCACAGCGATAGAAATACACAGTTTCAAAACCGAGAAACCAGAAATTCAATAACAAAAAATCAGTGTTTCAATGGAAGACTAATGATAAAAAGAATACACATGATTCTATGTAAAGCTTGATATCACAATCACATAATTTTCTTGAATTCTTGATGAACAACTTGAGAAATAATGAAGAACCAATGTAGATTTCCTCCAAGAACTCTCCAACAATCTTTTTCTTCTCTTTGGTGTCTTAAAAATGTCACTCCAAACTGGTGCAGTAATATGTTTTTAAAGCAAACTTGTTTTCTAGTTTATCTAGTTGATTAGGTTATTTAGCTAATCAACTAGGTTATGATATTGCTCAAGTTCGTGTTCCAGAATTAATCTAGTTTGACTAGATTAATATTCTAATCAACTAACGCGACAACAAAACAACACATTTAACCATCACACACATAAGACATGACCTAATAAATTAGAATAACATTATAATCAACTAAGTGTGAAGGATTTAACACCTTTATCTTGACACACATCAAGTTCATACAAACATTTATGTCCTGTTTGAATTCCAGCTATTCTAGACTATCATTTTCCTATGGACATCACCCAAAAAAACATAAATTCTCTTTGAAAAATAGAAACAAAATAATTATTTTATGTAAGGTTAAAATACCTTTCTGGTCCTAATTTTCGTCAAGTTTTTTCAAATAAGTCTTAATTTTGGTTTTATGTTCAAATAGGTCCCAATTTTCGTCAATTTTGTTCAATTGGGTCATTTTTGCTAACACCGTTTAAATCATTAACGACCATGAACAGTGATTGTCACATGTCACTTCGTGGTTTTTTTGAATTTTTTTGTTAATTTTTTTAATTTTTTTTAAATGTCCACATGTCAACCTAGTAGCGTGCCACGTGTCACTTTATGATTTTTTTGAATTATTATTATTTTTTTAAAAAAATTCAATTTTTTAAATGTCCACGTGTCAACCCAATAGTGTGCCACGTGTCAAAGTCAATGTTCTATATTCAATTTGCTCCTTATATTTGTTATTTTTGTTCAATTTATTCCCAATTTTGTTTAAAATTGACAAATTTTGTCCCTATCGAAGATGTGACCAAATTTATGTTTTATATCAAAGTTATAATGATGTGAATTTTAATATATTATATAAAAATATTTAATAAAAAATGTGAATTTTAATATAAAAATTAAATTTTGTTTCAATTTGGAGAGGGAGCAAATTGGTTAAATTGAACAAAAATAACAAATATAGGGACTAAATTGAACAAAAATAACAAATATAGGGACTAAATTGAATATCGGACATTGACTTTGACACGTGGCACGCTACTGGATTGACATGTCGACATTTAAATTTTTTTAAAAAAAATTCAAAAAAAGAAATAAATAATTCAAAAAAACCATGAAGTGACACGTGACACACTACTGGATTGACACGTGTACATTTAAAAAAATTTTAAAAAAAATTAAAAAAATAAAAATAAAAATAAAAAAATTCAAAAAAACCACGAAGTGACACGTGACCGTCACTTTTCACGGCCATTAATGATTTAAACAGTGTTAGCAAAAAAGGACTCAATTGAACAAAATTGACGAAAATTGGGACCTATTTGAACACAACCAAAATTATGACTTATTTGAAAAAACTTGACGAAAATTGGGACAAAAAGATATTTTAACCTTTATGTAACTTAAATATAATGAAAGTTTTAAGCAATTTTCTTTTTAATTTCGAATTAAGTTTTAACATTTTTATTATAAAATTCTAACAATTTTATTAAGTATGATACGATAATATACAAACATAAATTAAAATATTATTTTATAATGCATATTTTAGATACACAATATTAATTAATTTAATAGTTATTTATTTAAAATAATCTACTATTAGTATTTTTTTTACATATAAAAAAAACCATAACATTATTATGTTTATGTTAAATAATTAAAAAATACATATTAAATTTATTAATATATTGTATAATTGATTTTTTTTAATATCATTTAGCATATTTTTTAAAAATTATTTTTATTTAAATATTTTGAATACATTTATTTATTGAAGAAAAAATAAATATTAAAGTTAATCAAACTTATAAAGTATATGTTTTTAAAATTTAAATTAAATATAACATAACGTCAATAAAATAAAGCATTGCGATTTAAAAAATGTAATACATTAGAAATTCTTTAAAATAGAGCTTTTATAATATATACTTGATTATTTTATTATTAAAAGACTTTATTATAAATAGAGATCATTTATATACTAGTTACCATCTCTCTAAAAAAAAAATCCTCTCTTAAATTTTTAACCCTCTACTTATTTGTTTGAAATTCAAAGTGTATTTTAGGATTCTGGGTGACGAGGCATACCTTTCCATCTAATTACTTTGTTGAAAAAATTAAATTATTCCTTTGCTCTTTTTAGGGTCGCTTGGCTCTTAGGCTTGCATGTGTTTGATGTAGACTTGTATGTCTAATATAGAAACTCTTGATGAATCTATATTCTATTAGGTTCATTATGATATGATTAAATCATTGATCTAATTCTTTTTTATGCATATACTACTTTCTCTGTGAATAGGAATGCTTAGACACCAAGAGAAAATTGTATTGTGTTCTTATTCAGGTAAGGAAAATTAGTTGTTTAAAATTTATTATGCCTTGGTATGGAACTTTGGTTTAATTTTGATTTGGGTTCATTGGATTTGATGTATGGTATGAATTGGTTGATTAAGAATATGAATTGAAATCATAATTTGGGATAAATGTTAGAGTGTGAAGCTTTTGAATTGAATATGGTTCTTTTTTAGAAATTTGGTAACTTTGGTTATAGATAAGGGATTTTTGTGAGACCTTTGACTCTTTAAAATGGTGCTTCTTGAACTAAGGGAAAGTTAAATTGTAATAATATAAGCTATATTTAGTAGTGAATAGTTCAGAAAAAGTCAAATTTATCAACTAAAGCTCATTGGAAATCACGAATTTCTGGTGCAGTGCCAGGCACCCCTGTAGTGCCGTTGGGCGCCAATAAGTCATTAATCACTAACTTTTCTTGCATTGGGTTAGACTTTATGAAGTGAACTTCCCTTGGAATCGAAGAAAGGATCTATCTAGAGTAAACAATACGCCACAACCTTGTTAAAATAGCAATGCTTATTTCTCTATTTACCTTCCTTTAAGGAGAGGCATTGTTTTTAATTTATTTATGTATTTACTATATTTATTTACGATATGTTTTGGTTATAATATTTTTAGTAACTTTAATTAGTATAAGTACATGTACATCATTATGTAAATATCAATCACATACAATCAATCAATATACAAGAATAATTGTTAAGGTGTTGGACACCAAAAGTCTCTCCCTTTCATTATTTAATATTCAACATTTAATGCATATTTTCTTTGCAGTTAGGGACCGTTGTGAATATTGGTCAGTAACATATAGATAGAGATTACAATGTCCATATTTGTTGATCTAAGTTCATGACAAATATTGCATCTCCAACTACCTTTATAGAAAAGTTGAACAACGACAATTGCGATACTTGGAGCATGTTTATAAAATACTATATGCTTGTACAAGACTTATGGAGTGTTGTTAGAGGTGACGAAACAATCACACCGACTAATGAAGGAGAGAAAAAAAATGGGAGATAAAAGTTGGAAAAGCTATATATGTATTTTCTATCATCGTGGAGGATGAGTTCTTACAATGACTCAAGGTCTTGAAAACTCTGAAAGAGGCTTGGAATACTCTTTTTATTGTAGTTGTACTATACCTAGGCGGTCATGATCGATATGGCTAACTACCCGGTTCGAACCCCTACGACTAGTCCTATCATAAAAAGAATAGACGGTTAGTTAACTGAACAAGATAACAACACACATAACGGCTAAGGCCGCCTACTCTAAAGAATAACGCATAAGTAAAAGTCGTCAACCCTAAACTTAGGAAATTACAATGGGCCTTCTAGTGTCATTTCACAAGCATACGACTTGGGCTTGGCCCAGGCTCAGTCGAAGCTTGAGCATTGGCCCAACGCAATAAAGAGGTACCCAACCCATAAAGGAGGTAAAACATAGTGAATATCTCTATAAGTACATGTGGACCCCAACAAATTAAAGGTACGCTTTCATTAATTCACTAATTTGTGATTTGACCTTTGAGAGCCTTTGCTGACTTGATCGCCGGAGTCCTTTCCTCAAGTAACCTTCTAAGGGTCCAATCCGCCAACATTAGAAGAAGATGCATCAAAACCGAGGAGTAACTAGTCCGAAAAGTAAGTGATTGGGGTAAGATATGATTTGTGTTTCCTGATATTCTATTATTGTTTCCGCGGGAACAATAGTTATTGGAGAATGAACTCATGTCGGTTCAACAAGGTGACATGACAATGAATCAATATTTCACCAAGCTAAAGTCTATTTGCAATGAAATTGCAACACTAGATTTGGAGAGTGCAATTAATGATGGAAGAAAAAGAAGAATTATTATTCAAGGTTTGAATTCCAGATACCACGAGATTGTTACAGCTACTAGAGAATGATCAAATGAGCCTACTTTGACGGAGCTAGAAAATATTTTGTCTAACCAAAAAGCTTTAGACAAAAAAATGTCTAAGGTGTCCATAAATGAGAAGGATAAAACACTCTTTACCGAAAATAAAATGCCTAAAGAAGTCAATATAGTGACCAAATTCAATAATAAACGAGAAAGCTCAGGGTGTAGAGAAGGTTGGCAAAGAGGTCAACATTGTCAATAAATGAGGAGGATAAGGCACTCTTTACCAAAAATAAAACGCCTAAAGAAGTCAATACAATGACCAAATTCAATAATAAGAAGAAAGCTCATGGAGTATACTAGGTTGGCAGAGAGGTCGACGTGAAGGAGGTGCACAACGAAGGGGAGCAAGGAATTTTTAATATAGAGATGATAAATATGAAAAGAAATATTGTCATCAAGATGATTGATGTTACAAGTGTGTATACCAATTCAAAAACGTAGTAAATTCGATAAAAAATAGTTTGTTGTTTATTTGTTGGCTATGATTAGGGCTGGGCAAAGCATATTGAATTGCACTGAACCATTCAAAATTGTACTGAACTAAAAAATAGTTCGCCTGAACTGCACTGAACTGAAAAACAGTTCAGACAAACTGAACTGAACTATCTTTTTGCCTAACAAACTGAACTGAACTGCACTATACTATAATATGAACTAAACTATTATAAAATGAACTGTTGTACAAACTGCACTATTTTTAAACTGATCTACACTATTTTTTAACCGTTTTTTTAACTAAACCACATTAATTTTAAACCAAATTGTAATATTTTTTAACTAAAATGTACTTCATCATTTCAATTGTTAATAAATTATTACATCAATTTAAATTATTGAATTTTTTCTTCAAATTTTTTTTTTATTGTTTTGCTAATAAACTTAACAAGTATATTAATAACGAATTAAGTTAAAGTATTTTCTGCTATACTTATTCATGTACAATAGTTTGAAATTAATGTTTTTCTGTAAGTAAAGAGTATTTAATGTATTTACAATATTTTTAAATTTAAATAAAATATAAATTTAGTTAAAACACTATATATTTAAAACTATAAAAAATATATTTGAAGAAAGAAATACATAGATAGATAAAATAATATAAAATTATATATAATATCCCATGATTTTGTTACATACTAAAGCGATAATAAAAATAAAACTTAAGCTATTATCTATAAAAATTAATTCTCCCACTGTTATAACCTCTTCCATGAATAATAGTAATTATGTGATATATAAGAAAAACACATTTTCAAGAGGAAAAAAGGAAACTATAATTAAAAGAGGCAGATTTTATTTTGTGTTCGGTATAAAAAAAATATATTTAGAAAATAAGTGTTTGAAGTATTAAATTTTCTTTATTATAGATAATTACATTAATTAATATAAATTATATATAACAGTATTTTTAATAAAATAAAATAAATATTACATACTATTTTTTATAAAATTAAGTAATTAATATCAATGAAACTGTAATTTATAATATAACCATACAATTGTTACTTAAATATATTATTATAATATAACCTAAAAAGTGTTACATATTTTTTCTTATTATTGTACATGAAATGAAAAAAAAAATCAAAGAGCAAATTTTGTGCACAGTGTACATGAGATGAGGAAATATAGTGAGTGTTGTACATTACCAGTACTAGCTAAGCGTGAAGCACCGAGAAAAAAACTAAAATGCAGTTCAGTTCAGTAATAAAACAGTTAACTCATTTAAGTTTGGTTTTTAAAAACTGTACCAGACAATAGTATAGTTCAATTTTTAATACAACCAATTCAGTTTATTCTAGTATAAAACACTACAATTAACTGTAGTTAAATTAATTATGCCCAGCCCTAGCTATGATAATCAACGAAAAGGATGGGGATGTTGTTATATAACAACATGACGTTGTTATGTGTCTAGAAATATAATATTTGATGAAGCATCCTCTTGGTGGTCTGCTGAAGCAATATTATTACCGGATTCTAAGGAAATTAAAGAAAGTACAAGAGTAGTTGGGGGAACAATTAGAAATGTAGAAAGATCCTTCAACACAAGAAGAGATTGTAGTTGCTGATCAAGAAGGAGGAAGGTCACTAGGTAAAGGGAAAAACCCTTGGCAAACTGCAATGCACATTGCATCTTTAGAAGAGGAAAGACCAAGCCAAATAGAAGACGTAATGGAGGAAGTACCTCAATTACAACATAGAAAGTCAATGAGAATTTGAAAGCCAAATCCAAAATATGCTAATGTAACATTAATTGAAGATAATGGTGTGAAAGAACTAAGTACATACGAAGAAGCAACTCAGTTTAAGGAATGGGTAGAAGCTATGGTGGAGGAGCACCTAAAGGCACTAAAACAAAATGAAACTTAGGAGTTAGTATCACAGCTTGAGGAAGTAAAACCCATCTCTTGTAAATCGTTATATAAGGTGAAAACTCGTCCAGATGGATTAGCAAAAATGTACAAGGCCCATCAGCACCACCAATGCCATCAACATCATCAACACCACAATGCTTAGACTATTCACGAAATTGTTGTCTGATACCATTTCTATCTTTTGATTTAGAATTTTCAATCTTTTGACCAAATAATGTATTAATCGATGATACAAATTTTTGCACTAAGATATATTCATACTATTACAGCCTATTTTTATATTTTCATGTTGTTGATGTTCTAGCCTAAAATATTTTTCTTTCACCATCTAGGTTATGGGATGAAAAACTTGACACCTTATTCACCTTATCCAACCACATCAGTCCCAAGTTTACTCGACATAAAAGAATTAAGACTTTTAGGTTTGGTAGTTTTTATTATGAGTTTATTTGTGTTTGTAATATGGAAAAAGTATCGTGGAGGTAAAGTTGTGCATCCTTCGAGAGATATGGAAATGAATGGTAGAGTATATAAAAAATTTATGATGTATAAGTGTGGAAATATAATTATTATGTATAATGTGAAGATATATCCAAAAGGAAATGAATTTGATAATATGTGTTAGGGTTTTTCAGTTTTTTTTTGTCATAATAGTTTATAGTGTCAATTTTATATAATAAAAATTATTTCAAAATATAATAATTTGTAGTAAAAAGTCATAGAACAAAGAAAAAAACGAAAAAGTTATGACTTTTGGTTGAAATGTGTATAAAAACTTCTGACAATAATTGTTCATTACTAATGGAATGGAACAAATGATTCTTGTAGTGCATTAGTTTGTTCTCCACTTTTTACTAGGGGTGACAATGCGGGCCAGCCAGGCCCGTTTAGGCCTGACCCACATTTGGCCCGCACAAGGCGGGCTGCCCTGCCGTACCCTGCATTTTAAATGCGGGCTAAAATGTTTGGTCTGGCCCGCATAACTGCGGGCCCACGGGCCAGCCCACTTCTTTATAGTTTTTTTATTATATTTTAATTTTAATTTTTAAAATTCTTATAATAAAAATTTCAATGTTCAAAAAATTAGGAAACTTTAAGAAGTTCACAAAATTAAGCAAATACTTTAGGGGAGTTTGATAATAAATTGATAATTTAACATTTTTATCATGTTCGTACTATGATATACACGATCTATTCTTTGAATTTTAGCACCGTAAAAAATACATAATACTTGTATTTTTCAGTCATATAAGAATTTGAAACGTTAATGCAAGAATCCATAAAAAATGTAACTGATATACACAAGTGCAAATTTTTTATTTTTTATTTGTTTTGATTTTTTTATTTATGCGGGCCTGCGGGCCGGCCCGACGGGCCAAGTCCATATTGCCACCCTTACTTTTTACTAAGCGGTGAAGTCTCCACAAATGAACACACAAGAGTGAAGTGACACAGTACCAGACCTGACACACAATGATAGCCTATTCAACTTTTTGAAAGTGATTGACTATTTGGATTTGTTCACCACCATTAAATTGACAGTGAAGATTACATTTATTGAAATGAATGCACAAGACTAAATGTCACACTACATAGAATGGAATGTATAGATTTATGCACCAACTTTAAACATGTGTTGAAGATGTAGTCCTTCGTAAGATTGAATGTCACACTATTCGAGACTCGACACACACTAATGACACATTCAGCCTTTTTCAAAGTTATGAACTACATATATTGGTGCAACATTTTAAAATTGATGGTGGAAATTAAATCATATGAAATGAACGAACATGAACATCTTATGCATAAGGGATGTTTCAGACAAGAGATCCTAATTATCATGCGGTTAAGCGTGCTCTTGTTCAGGCTTATAGAAGTTGAATTTTATTATCAACACCACCATGCCTAGGCTACTCATGTAATTGTTGTCCAATACCAAAATGAGTGCAAAAGATTGGATATCATATTACATAGGACCTAATGAACTACATAGATTTATGAACCAACTTTAAACATATGGTGGAGATTTAGTCTTTCATAATGAATGCACAAGATTGAACGTGACACTATACGAGACTCGACATGTACTAATGACACATTCAACATTTTTTAAAGTTATGGACTACATATATTTGTGCAAAATCTTTAAACTAAAGATTGAGTCTTATGAAATAAATGCACATAATGTAGGTTTCGGAATGAAAAACTTGACACCCTTGTCATATTCTCCAACCATAATAGTCCTAAGTTCGCTCGTCATGTAAGAATTAAGACATTTGAGTTTGGTATTCTTTGTTATGCGTTTTGTGTTTATAATATAGTATAGGTATTGTGTAGGTGGAGTTGTGCATCATTCAGGAGATATATAAATGAATGGTAGTGTACAAAAATAAATTATGATGTATAAGTGTGGAAATGTAACTATTATGTATAATGTGGAGATATGTCCATAAAGAAATGAATTTAATATTATATTTTAATGTTTTTTTGCTTTTTGTTATAATAGTTTATAGTGTTAATTTTCCTTCATCAAAATTGTTTCACAAAATAATATTTTATAATAAAATATTTTATAATAAAAAGTCATATAATAAAGAAAAAATGAAATAAATTGTAATTTTTATATTTTTATATTCCTAATGTTCTAGCCTAAAATATATTTGACGAGAGTTCTTCTTTCACCATGTAGGTTATAGGATGAAAAACTTGGCACCCATTTTACATTTTCAAACCTCAATTGTCCAAAGCTCACTTAACATAAAAGAATTAGGAATTTTGTGCTTGGTAGTGTTTATTTTGTGTTTATAATATAGTCTAGGTATCGTGGAAGTGGATTTGCGTATCGTTTGATAGATACTTAAATGAATGGAATGGTACAATAAAAATTTATAATGTATAAGTGTGGGAATATAACTATTATGTATAATGTAGAGATATGTCCACAAGAAAATGAATTTGATATTATGTGTTAATGTTTTTTAGTTTGTAATTATAATAGTTTAGAGTGTTAATTTTACATCATAAACATTGTCTCAAAAAAATAGTAATATATAATAAAATGTCATAGAATAAGGAAAAAAATTCAAGAAACTTTAATTTTTCTTTGAAGCATGTACACATACTTCCGAAAATAATTGAACACTACCAATGGAATGCAATGAAAAGAGTCACATGGTGCATTGGTTTGTGCACCAACTTTTACTATATGGTGGAGTTTTCGCCAACGAACGCATGAGAGTGAACGTGACACTCTACGAGACCTAACCCACATTGATAGCCTATTTAGTTTTTTGAAAGTGATGGATTGCATATATTTGTTCACCACCATTAAACAAACATTGAAGATTAAATCCACTAAAATGAATGCACACGATTGAACATCACACTAACATTAAAGTTTCAACCTCTTTGAGTGTAATCAACTGCATAGATTTACGCACCAACTTTAAACTGGTGGTGAAGATTGAATCCTTCGTAATGAATGCACAAGATTGAACGTCATAGTATATGAGACTCAAGACAGACTAATGACATTCGACCTTTTTAAAACTTATGGAATACACAAATTTGTGCAATATCTTTAAACTAATGGTGGAGGTTGAATACTATGAAATGATCACACATGATTGAGCGTCTTATGCATAAGGGACATTTAAGATAGGAGACCCTAATGATTTTGTGATTAAGTGTGCTCCTATTTAGGCTTATAGAAGTTGCATTTCATCATAAACACCACAAATGCCACCAACATCATCAACACCACCATGGTTAGACTATTTATATAATTTTTGTCCAATATCATTCTACCAGTATGATCAAACATTTCACCACGAAAATACATTCATATTATTACATTCCATGTTTTCTATCTTCATATTGCTGATGTTCTAGCATAAAATTTATTTAAGAAGATTTCACCATGTTTTCACCATGTTTTTTTTATGATTTCGTTGTGTATAAGATTAGTATCCTAATTAATAGTTATTAGAGTTAAATTCAATTGAGGTATTTTTGGCCTAGGTTAATTGGTGAATTTGTTTATCAAGTGCTGACTTGGGGTTGTTGTGTTTTTATTAGGCATTTTTCGATATTGTTGCTATGGAATTAAGTTGAAACTAAACCTAAAAACTCAAATGTTTTTTAACCATCTCTTATATCATTTCTACACTTAACCACCACAAGTTGTCAACATATACTTCATTTGATTCCATTCCACCACCTTTTTATCTCTAATTAATATTAAAACAATGAACAATCATATACTTTTTTTAGATACATAACATTTTTCTGTTAAACCTTTGTTCAACTATTTTTATAAAAAATCATAATTGTTTAAATAAAAAATTAAATATTATTTCCTAATCTCTTTAAGTTGACTCATCAGTAAAAGTTGGTAAATCAATAATGGCCTCAAAACAGAAAACAACAAATAAACATTATACTTAACAACAAAAGTATCTCTAGTGGTGGGAGAGAACCACTGATGGCATAGTCTTTTGTAGGTGTTTTCTACGACATTGTATCTAGTCTTCTTTCGAGTCTTCTCGCAACACTTTATACAAGTCCCAACTTCATTGAATTGAGACTATTAATACATCACAACAATGAAGGTCACTCTCATTGTTTTCTTACTCTTTAGTTCTCTTTTCTTCCTTCCCACCTCAACTATGTCTAAACAACTCAAGGGTAATAATACTCTCAAACTCTCTATACTTCCTAAGTTCTTATAATTTATTTGTGTGAACTTTTCACTACAAATATAAAAAATTAATTTTGTTTATTTTCCTTTTATTTGTTTATTTTTCTTAAATTTGAACAGTAGATGTAAACATTGTAGCAAGCAAGTTAAGACAATTTTATTATGTGAGAGGAGACCACTAAAGTTAATGTAGTGATATACACTCTTAGGCATAAGGGGCACTTCAGATAGAAGAACCTAATAATCCTGTTGTTAAGTGTGCTCCCAGTCAGGCTTATAGATGTTGTATTCCATCATCAACACCTCCAACGCCACCAACATCATCATCAACACCATGATCAGACAATTCACATATTTGTTGACCAATATCCAAAACATGCAATATTCGAATGAACTAAGTATATTTTTACTTATTGCACATGCCATATAATACTTGTTATGTTAAACTGTGGAGCTACATGGTTTGTGCTCCATCTTTTACTTCATGGTGGAGATTGAATATGTACAAATGATTGCACGAGATTGAATGTGACATTGCACGAGATTGAACGTGACATTGAACGAGAGAAACCATGCTTTCCTTTGACGTTAGTTAATTGAGTGTCAAACGTAAACAACTGCATTTTTTTAGTTTGAATTGGTGCCAATTTGATGTCGGGGCTTCTAGGAGCCCGTCATTAAGGGATGTCGGTCTCCTATACAACCGAAATTCTTGGATGTTGGTATTTGCTCTTTGATGTCAATTTGACATCACCTGGTACAATGTTAGAGTTTGATCAGACGTTAAAACCTTTTTTTCGTGTTATTGTCATAACCTATTCAACCTTTTTGAAAGTGATGGACTGCATAGATTTTTCACCACATTTAAATTGATGGTGAAGAATAAATATTCCAAAATGAATGCACACATATAACATTCATAGTACTAGACCTAACATATAATTATTAACCATTTTGGCTTTCTGAAATTGATAGACTGGATAAATTTAAGCACCAACTTTAAACTCGTGGTGGAGATTGAGTCCTTCTAGTGAACACATAGGATTGAATGTCACATTGCATGAGACTTGACACGCATCGATGACACATTCAACATTTTTTAAAGGGATAGGCTACAAATATTTGTCACCAACTAATGGTAGAGATTGAATACTTCGTAACAAACACACACAATTGAATGTCACCCTCCAAGACACTTGACATGCATTGATGACACACTCAATGTTTTCAAAGTGATAGACTACGTATATTTGTTTACCATCTTCAAATTGATGGTGGATATTGAATCATACCAGTGAAAGCACATGATTGAACATCACATTCCACAAGACCTAACTTACTAAATTTGCTTCTTATAACTTATTTGGGTGAATTTTTCGTGAAAATATAAAAAAGTTTTTTTTTCCTTTTATTAAATTAAGTGAAGTCAGTAAGTACGTTAAGGCAATTCAATAAGAAAAGAAGTTAAGAGGGGTGAGGTGTGCAAAGAGTAAGATCATCATGGTAGATTTGTTTTAGACAATAATGAAAATGATTGAGTGATATATATAACATGCATGAACACATTAATATAACACCTTTTCTTATATTCTTTTAATGAAAGATGCAAAGCATCTTGATATATATATATATATATGTGTGTGTGTGTGTGTGTGTGTGTGTGTGTGTGTGTGTGTGTGTGTGTGTGTGTGTGTGTGTGTGTGTGTGTGTGTGTGTGTGTGTGTGTGGGTGTGTGTGTGTGTGTGTGTGCGTGTGTGTGTGTGTGTGCGTGTGTGTGTGTGTGCGTGTGTGCGTGTGTGTGTGGTTCCTTTTGGCAGGTTGCTCCATCTTGGATTACCATTACTACACTTGTAATACAATGCGCCACAATTCTTCATTCTTTAAAGTTTATTGATATTTTTCAATTCACATATTTCTTTTCCAAACACAAAATCTCCTACCTAAAGGTTAAGAGTATCTTATAAACTATCAGAGATTGAATTCATCATATTTTGTATTTGTTGATTGAGTTTTAACTTTAAAGATATCAACAGCATTTAATTTTTATGTTTAGTTTAGTATATATTTTTTATAATTAGCATTTAACTCTTTTTTTTTGCTTGAGATTGGGTTTCAAATAGTTTAGTTTATTCACCTATTACTTTAGAAAATGTTTATATCATTTTTTTAAATTAAAAATAAAAATTACTTATATCCTAAACTTATCAAGTAGTTACATATGCCACTAAATTTTTTTAATTCTTAAATTTCCTAACAATTACAATTGCCACGAAAAAAAAAATTAATTCTTACACTTAGTGACGGTTACAACTACCACTAAAAAAATTTAAATTTCTAGACTTACTAGCAGTTACAACTGCCACAAAATATTTTGACTTACTAGCGATTACAACCGTCACGAAATATTTTTTAAATTTACTTAATGGTGGTTAAAATCGACTTTAAATATTTTAGTGACGGTTGTTCCGACGGTTATAACACATTTATGGTACTAAATTTTATAGTAGTTAATTAACTAACTATAGAGAAAATAGTGGCAATTCTAACCGCCACTAAATAATAAAGTGAAGTGACATGAAAATTCAAAATTTTAGTAGTGACTCGTGAACCAAAATTCATTACTAACTTTTATTTACTATTAATGGTAAGACAAAATACTATAAAATATCTATCAAGTTTAAACGTATATAGAAACAACAAAACCAATATATATTTTTTCGTTACTATACTAAGATATTTTGGTGGAAAGGAGTTAAAACAGCAAAAACATGCTCAAGAAAAATCCATGTAGCAGGATAAAAAAGAAGAGAAGGAGAAGGATGTTAAGTTGGAACAAGACAAAATTCCGTTACCATTTCCTTCAAGAATTAAACCAGTTGTGGGAAAGAATGAAATTCATCAAGAGAAGATTTTTCGGTATATAGAAATTAACATGCCTCTACTGGAATTGATTAGACATGTTCCAAACTATTATAAGTGATTGAAGTCATATCCAATGAAATAAAACAATTTATATGAAGTACTTGGAGTTCTTCTAAGATAATTTTTCAGTGACCATCATTTTCGAACAACGATTCCAACACAAACAATGGGGTTTTTTTGGTAGATTCAACAAAAAAACTAAATCAAAATGCATCAGTAAGCAATGGAACAGTGATTAAAATTGAATTGACTTCCTTATTTGAATGCAACTCCACCCACATACCAAGTTAGGAAAAGTATGCTTTGTTTCACTTTTATTTCACTTGAAATTAACCAACTAAGCGGAGATTAAAACAAGCTTCATTACGCAGTTAAGAAAAACATACATCATTTAATCACACTCATTGATTAAGCATATGTGAGAACATCCAAGAACAACAACCCAGAAACATTAAGCATGAATAAATGATGTTTTAAATGTAAACACAACCCGAATATTAAACATGCCTAGAATTCTGTTTAGTCCAATTAAATGATGAAGAACAAACGGAATAGTGGAATACATGAATAAAACCTCAAGGTTTCATTGCATTCTCCTCAAAAAATCAATTACAAAGTTTGGTTGGCCATGGAAATGGACTTACAATAGAAACAAAAACAAAAATGCAGCATAAAGTGTAAGGAAGGAAGGAACATATGAAACTCAGAGAAGAAGACAACTCCCAAAACGTGATTGAATGTAGAGAAAATGAAAAACCTTAAGTTGGGTGGTGGTTGTTGTTCCAGAACGTAAAAACACACAAATGTTGGGAGAGAGTTGTTCTGAAAACCCTAAGTAAGAAGCTTTCCTATGTGGTCACATCATATCCCATTGACGTGCCACTCCTCTTTTTAGCCCAAGATTAATGCCCAAATAAAATGCTTCACACTCATCCTAAAGATAATTAATAAATACAAATTATACCAAGTGAATTAAAATTAATTGAAATCCAAATTACTGGCTTAATAAACCCAAATAATGAAAATGTACTAACAATAGACAATTAGGCATGAATGAACAATTAAGATCGGTACATAAAGCTAAGAAATTAGGAAAAAATAATAGCTCATCACAAATTTTCTAAAAGAATTGTGCACCTATAACAGTTTGAGAAGACTATAATATAAGGCAATGCCAACATTATCTCAGTCCAAAATATCAAGCAAATATGGAGATCCTAGAAACTTTATTGTACCGTGCACTATAGGTGAATTAACCATAGCAAACACCTTGGTAAATTTTGGATTATCAATTAATGTCATGCCTTAGTCAACTTATAAAATGCTTCATTTAGGAGAGCTTAAGCCAACAAATGTAATCATCCAATTGGCCAACAAAAGTATAGCTCAACCACCTGGGTGATTGAAGATGTTCTAGTAGATCTCTCTGGCTTCAAATTTCAGGGTGGCGCCCAACATTACATACACATCGCCCAGGGGAATATCAGAAACCAATGAGAATAGACACCTCAATTTGCTTAATTGACTCTAATTGGTACATTTATCCCTTTTATAGATCTTAATTAGTACCAAATCAATTTCAAAATGCACCATTAAAAGCCAATTGCTTAAACTCAAGTGCTCATTCACAATTCAACCAACAAATCAACATCAATTTCAATACACACATTACATTCTATCATAATTCTCATTACAATATTCCCCTAATTTGGGTTTTTCACTCAATCAATCAAAACTTCATTCAATCATCATGCAATCACATCCAACATAAACATACAATTCAATAGCAAGTACAATAAGCAATAATTATTACTAGCTTCCCTTACCTGAGGTAGAAAATTCACCAATTCAAAGTTGTTGACATGAGAAGCCAAGGTGGTTTGCTTCTTGAAGATTTGATAAAGATTGAATGAAGCTCTTTTGAACTATCTTGAAACTATTACCATTGGAATGAAGTCTACATTGATGAAGGAAAGGAGATTTGATGATATTCATGTTGATCAAGGCTGGAACGTGTGCTCTTCATGTAGTTACATCATTTAGAAAGTGTATTTTAAGTTTGTAATTCATGTTGTAGACCTTATAGCATTAATTAGATGTTTTTCGTCTTAGGTGTGTCTTTTAATCTGTTGAATGGTTTTTCAACAAGTTAAAATGTCTCTTTTAATCTGTTGAATGGTTTTTTAACAGGTTAAAAGGTTGGCTGCAGTAGTCTTAAACTGCAACAAATTCAATCAGTTAATTTATTTTTTAATCGACTGATTTCACTTAAGTCAAGTGAAATCAACCGATTGATTTGGAAATCAACCTGTTGAATTTCGTAACAATTTGACTATAAAAACTGTGATTTTCGAAAGAGAGTTCTGTTGATCAGTTTTGAACGTGAAATTGCTTTGGAAACTTGTGGAAACTCTCTCCTTCGTGATCATACAGCTTGCAGTAGTTGAAGATTGATTTTGGATCAATTCTTGGAGCTTTTGGCTTGGTTTGAACCTTGGAGAAAGTGGTTTGTGGTAGGTTGGGATGTGCTACCACTGAGGTTTGATCTTTCTCAAGCCTTGTGTGTGTGCCTAGTGGTTTTCCAGGTCTGCAAGAGGGTTCTTGCTGTGCTGGTGTGATTCTTGTGTGATTCAAGAGTCTTTTATGGTGTTTTTGCATATTTTGAAAGTGTAAAGGTGGATACTTTGTCTCCTCTCTTTTCTAACCTTTCTCTCTTGCATTTTCTTTTTAAAGTTTCAAGAACTTGTGTTTTAATCATCCTTTTCATATTTTTGCATGTTTTCATGGCATCTGCAGCATTGAGCATGTTTACATAATCATTTGGAACCTGTCTTGATCAATCTTGTGCATTGTTACTAGTTTAAAACTCGAATTTGTATTTATGCATTTTTCCTAGTATTTCGGTTGATTATACCATAACAAAATTTGTTTAGTAAAATCAATCGATTAACTCTATTTTTGATCGATTGAAAGTGTATAGTTCAATATTGTTTGCATCCTAACTTGGTGATCTAATTGATTCAATTAAAGGTGGTTTTTAGCTTTCAAAGATAGCCTAAATTTTTAACTATCCAATTAAGCCCTCTCCCACTTCTTGGCATTTCAACCATTTCAAAATTAACAAAAGTTGCTCCGTAAAGCTCTATTTCTCACAAGATTATTTAACTATACAATTAAAATCCTAATCAGGGATATAAACATATCCTTATGATCACAAACAAGTAAATATTCATTTTGAGTTATTTTGCGTCACATGTGTTAAATCATAGGTCACATGCAACTCAAAACGTTTTTTGACCTAAATAAGGAGAAAAAGCAAACTTACCCTATTTTGAACTTTAACCGGTTAGATTTATAAAATTCTTTACTAGGATCATTCCTAAGGTATTTGGTTTTTAAAAAGATGAAGAATGAGGTTAGAATTCTAAAGAGAAGATAGAGAAAAAATTTAGAAAAAAAAATTCTAAAAATATGATAACTTTTAGAAAATAAAATTCAATTCATAAAAATTTTGTTTATAATTAACTTTGATCTTTTATTAATAAAATATTAGAGTATCATCATATAAAAATCACCAATATTTCTGAAGTATTTTTTACGTCCTTACCGTATATTTAATAATTAAAAGGAGAGATGGATTATTTAACTAAATTAAAATAAAAGAAACAGTGTATATCAATAAAACAAGTACTAAAATGAAGAGGCAGTTTACTTCCAATTTTTTGAAAGTTTTTTCATTTAACTTCTGAAATTTTGAGACGCACAATACTTAAGTAAATTTAAAATAAAAGATTTATTTAATTTCATTATAATATTTTTCAAAGATCATTGAAACTTTCACGTATACTGAACCATAATTAATATTATTAAGAACCTCTCCCATTCCTTTTGAAAAAATATTTGACACATAAAATATTGTTGTTATGAATATTTTTATTTAGAATATTTAACACTTTATCGTGTTCAGTGAAACAAACATGAAAATATGATTTTTAAATATTGATTGATCAAATTATGCTAGTTATGTAAATATTTATTTCTTAATATATATTGTAAATCTGTATAATTAGTGACCTGTTATTCATTAATCTAATACATCGATCCATCCAATACTTAGTTGATTTTCGCATTACAAAAATTTATTTAACTTTCTTTTTTCCATCTTATTTTCTTTAATAAATGTTTATGAGAAAGTATAAATAACCAAAACGTAGAACTAGAGAAACAAAAAAAAAACTATTTAGTTGAATACAGATGTTGTAAGCGAAATACGAATCTAGAAATAACTGACAAAATCTAGGAAAATGATAAATAAACAAACATATTATATATATATATATATATATATATATATATATATATATATATATATATTATTTTTTATATTCAACTTTAGGTAAACACAGCTTTCATTAATTTCTATTGAAATGTCCAGGTCAATCAAGATTGAGATGGTTATTGGTTTGATATTTTTCTTTTTATTACTGATTGGTAAATTTTCTTATAGGATTGGGAATATTGTGACTATTTTATTTATTTTTTCATTAATTTAGACAAATGTTATTTTTTAGTTAATATAAGTTCAATTTTTTTTGTCAATATTAATATTTTTTATTTAATAGTATCAAATACGATTTTTTTTATACGGCGTCGAGTTGATGTTAATCAGGATTGTTTGTCAATTAATTAACATCAATTAATTTTAGTCTATGTTAACATGTGTTATTTCTGAATTGATATTATTAATATAATTTATTTATCAATATAGGTTAGGATTATTTTTGGTTTGTAATGTGTTTATATTTTCTTTACCGTATTGATAACACAATTTTTCTATTGATGTGTATCTAGGTTTTCTCTACTAATATCAGTAGGACTACTTTTTCAATGAAGATCAGTAGCAATTATTTTCTTTTGTTTTAAAAGATTTTTTTTATTAACGTCATAATCTGAAGAGTTGACTAGTTATAATCTTTAAATTTTATACTTTCTTATTTTAGTGACAATTTAAATACTTTAGTTAACAAATTTGAATTATCCTATTTAAATAAAATATTTTAAAAATTAAATAATTTAAAATAATAAAAAAATTAAATTTAACATGTTTAATTATTAGTTCAATACTTATCGTAGACATTTTTTTTCAATCCTCACATTTCAAGTTTAACCTTATATGAACCAAATAGGAACTAAAAGTTGAATCTGAAGTTAGCTCAACCTCGAAAAAGAAAAAGAAAAGTTAAGGTTCTTTTCATATATCAATAAAAATTTCAAATTTAAAAATGTTAAAAAATTAGAAATATTCAACAAAAACGAGAATATATATATATATATATATATATATAGTTATGAATTAATGATTCTTCATTAACTTGATATATTTACTCATATGATTGATATTCATTACTTTTTATGTAAATATTTGTATTAACTAAGTTGATTTGTTTCTTTTATGGATAACATGTTGTATCTATAAATAGGAATCTTCCTATCAATAATAATACACATATGAGTTGCTCCTTATTCTTTATTATTTTCTTCTCTTCTCTATTATATATTATTCTCATTCTTTCTGTTATTCGCTTTATTTCATAACACGTTATCAACATGATGCTCCAACCTAGTGGAAGTTTTTTCTCTCTAACGACAGTGCTCTGCGTGTCTCAATCCAGGCTCTTTCTAATACTTTGTCAATTTATAATTTTACCTTATATATTTCCTCTTGTGATAAGAATTGTTTGACTTTATCAATTTTCATCTTCGTCTTATTATTTTTATTTTTATTATGACGGTGATTACTATTATTATTTTGATGATTGTTATTATTAATATTATTATTTTATGTGCTAGTTCTAAACACGCGAAACGTTGCAAAATTTGGATTTGTGACTCTTGATATTACAAGGAAGAATTCCTTATATTGAATTTTAAATGTTGAGATACATTTAGATGCAATGGACACTGGGATACCAATAAAGCATCTAAGCAACTAATTTGCTCATACGACAAAAATATTGTGAAAAGAGATTTCATAAATATTATGAATTTATTTCATGCCTATGTATGGCTGGCTGGACAAAGCAATAAAGCTTTTGATGAAAAATCACGAGATCCGCCTAATCTGCTCCATTCCCAGAAGTGAATGCAGCAATAAATATTATGAATTTATTTCATGCTTTTGTATGGCTGAACAAAGCAATGACCTTTTGATAGAAAATCATGAAACCTGTCCAAATGGGTTCTGCTCCATTCCTAGAAGTGAATGCAGCAACATTTGATTTATATTTTCATGATCGTGATCGTGATCGTGATATTGATTATGGACATGGTTATAAAGAAAATTTCAAAGACACATTTTGTCACCAGAAGTGGCACAATAATGTGAAAAAGGGAAAAGGAAAATGTGAAAATATTGACAAAAAGATGAAAGTATATATTATCATTACGGTGGTAAAGGCCATTTGAGTTGTACTTATTGTACACCAAAGCATCTTACAAATAATGAGAAGAACATAGAAACACAGTTTGCTTATGAAGATGGTGATTCTGATTATGGCCATATGGATGCTACTCATCTTGATATTGTTATTTTCTTTGCTAAAGCAAATGGAAGCATTGATCACCTCATTGATTATGAGAGTGTTAAATTTTTCTTTTGTTTGATAATGTGAGACATCGATGTTAGTATTATTTATAGTACTACAAATATATTTGAAGACTCTAGAAGAGCTATTATACTTCTACTAAGAAGTTGAATAGAAACTTATTAAGTTTCAATGATATTTGTCTAAATGGATATTATATTGAGACAAACAATGAAAAAGATATGA
>Ga0214543_1001387_pt1 | contig 46527 bp, 19 predicted proteins | sample CNSS2metaG_FD_160094 | JGI IMG/M metagenome (GOLD analysis project Ga0214543, IMG submission 160094) | Root nodule microbial communities from cowpea collected in UCLA plant growth center, Los Angeles, California, USA - CNSS2 | ecosystem: Host-associated > Plants > Roots > Nodule | place: USA...
GGGGGGGGGGGGGGGGGGGGGGGGGGGGGGGGGAGGGGGGGGGGAGGGGGAGAAGGAAGCTTTGTGGGGTGGGGAGGTAGGTCAAAGATTCTCAAGAGTGTGTGCAGTGTGTGCAGCGTGCAAAGGGAGAGGGAGAGAATCTGCTTTTTTTTTATTGGGGTGCGGGTAGAGGGGTTTTGGGGGTGCAGTGTGGTGAGGGGTGTGAGGGGTGCAGGGGTATTTGGGGGTACGCAGTGAAAACAGACACAGTAATTTTTTTTTAACCAGGGGCAACGTTGGAAATAAAGGAGGTTTTGGAGGTACAGGAGAGTTTATTGGAGGTGCAGGGAGAAGCTCCCAAATATTTTATAAATATTTTTTGAAAGTTCGGAGCAAAATTTATAGTGTGTGTTGTCATGTCAACACGTTAAAACTTAAGGGTTAATATGACTTATCATAAATTCAAGATATGTGGGGGTTGAAAAATAAATATTCAAGGTACTTACAGTAAAATAAAATCTGACCTATTTGTGGCTTGGTTCATCAAAATTAAACAATTTCTCATCTCTTTTATGAATAGATGCTGCCATGCAGAAGCTCGTGAGCTTTAGAACAATTATACTTTATTACAATTCATTTTAGATCAAGTGTTATTTTACTTTTACATATTTTAATTCTTTCTCTTTTACCTTGTTATGTGGACAATAAATATTTTCACTGCCTCTATTAATTGGGAAAAAATTGTTTTCTCAATTAGATCATATTTTATTCGTATTTTCTTCCACCCAGTTATTTGTAGCAATTACTTAGGTTTCAATCACATGTCAGGTAAATGGAACTATCTTCAACCATATTTGATTATGTGTGTGAAACAAATTGAAAGTAACGTTTGATTTGGTCGACTTGTTTTGTATTCGCATATTGATTTTGAACTTAGTGATGATATAAAAAAGCTAAAATGAAAGATTGGGTTAAACTATGTTTTTGTTTGGTCTATAAATGTGTTATAAACTTATTTGGAGGGTTAGAATGTGTCGATATCCAATAAATAATAATTTTTTTTTTCAAAATATTTTTAAAATAAAAGTTTAACTAATTAAAAAATTAGTAACTAGGAAGTAGTAAAATAAAAAAAAATAAAAAAAAAAATAGAAACCTTAAATTTAAAAAAAAACAGAAAATTTCCGGATAAAACTATAAAAATAAACAAACAATTAAAACCTTTACCTACTATTTTTATTTTGACGTCTCATTTATGATTCTTTCTGTTAGGAATCTAAGTGTGAGTCTAGGTCCCACATTAGCTAGAAATGAGAAAGTGGAGCATTATATAAGAATCAAGACCCATAAACCCATTGCCTTAAGATTTTTGGTTGAGAGTGGTGTTCTTTCTTACTGTATTTGCAAAATTTCTTTTATACCTATAAAAAAACTTTAAATCCTAAAAATATTTTTGACCATTAAAGTAAAGTCACACCACACGTATTATATTTCTAAAATTTTTTGGATATCAACTTTCAAAAATTAAAATATATTATCAGAAATTCATTTCGAGAAAGATGCTAAAGAAATTGTTAGAGGTGTAGGGATAAACAGCCTACATTATTTTCATGTTGAGCTAATAGTTCGTGTCCACTTTGCCATCCAGACCATACTATTTTTATTTCTAACATCCTCACCCCTTTTATTTCTTTTTACGCCCCACTCAAAATCCTAATTCATGATTGGAACTTCGACATGTGTCATGTGTGCATCACTAAAAATCCACTGCACTTTCATTCTCTCTGCACTGAATCCAGATTTTCTGGGTATTGTTGTCTTGTTCAGAATTAAAAATACACAATATTAATATTTTAAAAATCTTTTAAATATATTTTAAAACTTTAAAAACAATAGTAATAATATTTTTTACTACTCTCGCACCCTGTTTTTTTTTTTTTCTGCTTTGCACCCATTGCATGTTTTATAATTTCTGGACTGAGATCTTTATTTTACTTTTGATAATCCTTGTTTCACTTTTTAAACCTTCACTTCTTTTACTATTTGGCACCTCAGTTTTCATATGTACACCATTTAAAAAAATAGATATAGTAAGATAAAAGTAATTTTTTCAACTTTTACTTTTTGGTATTTGTACGATCATTCTATCTTATAGTCTCATGACACCCTTCTTCAAATCATCCAAAGATAAAAAATGTATAAAATTTTTAAAACAAAAATATATCAAGACTTAAACAATTTTATTTTTATAAGAATTACGTGATTCCTGATTTTTTTTTTATTTTTTTTATGAATGGAAATACTTTGTGCAAGGTCAATCCTTATCGAATTCGTAAAAAACAAAAATCGAATAGTTTTCTAGAACTAGATAACATTGATTTGTTATGAATGAAAATATATAGGAGTGAGGTAATCCTTGTTAAACATAAAATTTGTAAAAAATATTTTTGTTTATTTTGTATAATCTTTTCTTCTTATTTATGAAAAAAATTCATATAGTAAACTTTTTTGTTGTTGTATATTTAATTAAATTTACCGTTTTTGAACGAACATTGTAGGGTACTACCACCTTCCCTATACATAATCAACTCACGAACTCAAAATATGATTTCACAAACCACACACTTATTTGTGGTTTTTTTCGTAGTTTTTTAGATTAAACTATAATGGCAACTCTCTCTATATATTTGAATGTATTTTTTTCACTGTTCGATTGTGATTTGGTTGTAACAAAATAAGTAAAGTGCCACGTGCACAAATAATGGGAGCAACATGGCATATGATGGAGGAGGGGAACAACATAATAATACCCTTGCAGCAGAGTTAGTTACACATAATCACTAGGTGTCAACAAATCATGATTATGTGGGATTGAGAAGGAGCAAAAGGGTGAGAAAGAGAAGCAACGAATTAGAAGGTTACATGGGTTGAGGAAATTATGAAAAACGTGCCTTTCTAACTTCATGGCCAAGGACTTTTAGGAGTATTAAGAATTAAGAATGTTACATTGGTGCTTTCATTACCATCATGGTCGAGAATGAGGCTCAAGGACTCACAGGCTGAAGTAAAATCGCAACATGCAAAACTTCAACAGTTGATAGAGTCGTAATTAAAATCACACGAGCGAATGTACCAATTACAAAACACATTTGATTTGTTATTACAACACCATTCTCAATCTCATGATGAGTCCTCTTCGACCTCTTCCTATGGTGCTCAAATCTCCCTTGTTAATGTCTTTCCTACGCACAATATTTCTTTGGGGTTTCCTCATATCGATGGCACCTCATATGTATTAGAATGGATTTTCAAGGCTGAATAGTTTTTTGGCTATCACAATATCCCAGATGCGGATAGAGTTAACATTGTTGCGATATATTTCGAACAAGAGGTGGTACCTTGGTTTCGTATGTTGTCTTGGTTAAATGCGATTCACTCTTGACAAGATCTCACTAGAGCCATGAAATCCCAATTTGGTTCATCCCCTTTCAATTGACCTATGGTCGATCTCTTTAAGTTGCAGTAGATAAGGTATGTTTTGGAGTATTATCTCCATTTTATGTCTTTAGCTAATCGATCTTATGGCTGAACCCCATAAGCTCTCCTTAATTATTTTTTTAGTGGATTACACATTGAAATTAGGCGAGATGTGGTGGCACAATGTTCGCCAATGTTGCTGCGTGTAGTGGCTTTGACCAAATTATATGAGGATCGATACTTACCACAACCTAAAGTTTGCAATACCATCCATATACATTTCAAATTTTCCTTCCCAACTCTTAGTACCTCGAATGTTACGGTCGTGACCACCGTTCCAAAGAACAAACAAGCCTTACCTCCATTATTGCCTACTCCTAATATGGCTCCTAGGCAGCATCCCACTATCAAGAAAATTTGTCTAGCCGAAATGCAAGTTAGATGTGAGAAAGGTTTGTGTTCCTTTTTGTGATGACAAGGTTGCATTTAATCATGAGTGCCCAAATCATCAATTGTTGTTATTATAGATGGAGGATGATGAATCCTCAAACAAGATACTTCGTGGGGTGTTGATCGAAGATGTTATTCATATCTAGCATTTTGATAAAATGGGTGATTATGCACAAGGAATAAAGGAGGGATCAAAGGACTTTAAGTTGTGAATTCTTTGTCTCTTCCCCGAGGGTTCATTATGCACAAGAGAGAAAAGAAAAGGTAGGAACCGAGAGGGTGGAAAAAAAGAAAATTCCTCGAGTGTTCCATTGTTTCCAATACCAGACAACATCACCAATCTCACATAGTCACACACAACAAAAACATTCATTAGCTTGTTTTTAAAACTCCTCACACAGTTCCATCACACACGATTTTGAGCATAAAAAGAAAAAAATACAAAAGGAGAAAAACATGAGCGAGTGAAGGAGAGTAGAGCCCGTCAAAAACACCTGCACAAGCTAAAGCTAAGGGGAGCTCCAAGAGTTAATCTTCAACACACTGAATACTTGAGTGAGCATGATGAAAGTATATGTTGTATTTTGTCTCTAATGCTTGAATAACATGTTATGGTTGTGTGTGAGATTTGCTGCATCATTCATTTGGAACATGGATTGCATATGTTGTATGCATGTTGTTGTTTGAATGCTGGGAAGCGATATATGCTTTAATAGACACAATTACTACTTTACCTTCTAACCCAACATAATGGAAAACCACGCTCACTACCTAACTGAAGCCCCACAACTACAGATTCTCTCCATCTATCCCTGCCATCTTCATACTTCATCTTTCCAGCCAACAAGCACTTCCAAATAAGTCATTCCATCCTTCATCCTTCATCTTCTTTTTGGTGTTTGTCAAACCGCTCGCATTGTGTGACACTAATTTTCAAATGATTCAAAAAACCAAAAAGAAAATATAAAATTTCAAAAATTAAAAACATTAAAACTTTGTAACCAAAACTTTCTTAAGAATTACGTGATCGTTGATTCTTCATTGTGAGATACGTAAGAGCAAGGCTAGTCCTTGTTAGGTTCACCTCTAAAAATTCAATCCTTTTCCAAATAACCTTTTTTCAAAGAACTACGTAACCCTGATTTCTCATTTTGAAGGTGAATACGTAGAACCAAGGTCAATCATTGTCGGGCCCAAAAAACTAAAAAATATTTTTGTTTCTTTTTAGTATTATTGTATAATTATTTTTGGGGAAAATTAACATGTTGAAAACCACATAAACTTTGCATGTTTAATTAAAGGTACTACCATCGGGAGAGCGTTGTAGGGTGCTAATACCTCCCCTACGCGTAATCGACTTCCGAACCCTAAAATCTGGTTTTTTGCAGACTTGCTTTATCTTTATGGTTTTTCATAGTTTTTAGAATAAATTATGGTGGCAACTCCAAAATCTCTTTTTAAACTCGTTTCTTTTTTGGTTCGTTGTTTCGTCATGATTTCAATTGCGACAATGGACAAGGACTTTTAGGAGCATTAAGAATTGAGAACGTTACATAAACGATATTTATTTAAGCTTTTTTGAATAGTCACCTCTTTCGTGTTAGTATTGCTTAACTCCTAAGTTGTCACTTGAATGATTACAAATGAGAACTTTAAACTTGAGTGTAGAGCATTGTTGCTCAAGCGATTAGTTCAACGTTTGAGTGATAACTCTCCTTACTCAAGTTGAATTCCAAACCATAAGCGAGAAAGAGGTCACAAATAACCCTGCTCTTAGTGAAACTTGTTATTCAAATGACACATGATTGCTCAAGCATCGCCCTTATAGATCAAATGACTCGTGGCTTGAGCATGGAAGGTATAAAGACAAATCCCTTTTTCTACAAGGTTAAACTCCTTTAATTTCATACTGATATTAAAGATATACAACCTCTCATTCAAACAACACTACACAATTTGAGCAAGGAAGCTTTAATGACTCATAAATCACTTAAGCAATTCGCTTAAGCAACATCATTTTAGAGTCTAAACCATTGTATAGTTCAACTATTCAATGAATATGACGTGATGTCATAAATTAGAGTAAAATTTTGATATTGTAATTGAAAGGTTATGAAGTAATTTTTTATTTTGTGAATGATATAAATTTAATTAAAGTTACATATATGAAATGATATGTAAAATATTATTTGTAAGTATGCATTTAAAATGAACATATACTTAATTAAACTATTTTTAGCTTTGTCAAAACATATGATACAAATATTTTCAAAAATGTTATTTCTTATTATATATCTAATTAATATTTAGATATTTTTGTTGATCAATAAATCACATATATGATTATGATTTTATATTTACATCATGGATATACTTACATATAAATATGGTTATTAAAGAAATAAATTACATATATAATTATATTTATTACACGAGTATGATAGATTTTATAAATAATTTTTAAATATCTTTTTAGGTAAATAAGTCAAACTTAATATAAGAAAAATAATTTGTAAATGATATTTGTACTATTTATATATAATATAATAAATTGGTCATATTTATAGTCATATTTTCAACACCTCAGGTAAAAACATGTACATCTAAAATACATGATTGAATATTTTATAGGTTGTTTAATAATGACTTGATAATAAATGATACAATAAATTTAACAAACAACAAATATGTTAAGTGATATTTGTATCGAATAAATTGAGTTTATTTTTAATTGATGAAAAATCTCATATATATATATATATATTTAAATATTTATAGTTTTTGTGAATTTTATTTTGATAATAGAACAACATGTTAGTGTGTATACTATAGTTATATGGAGTTTTGCATGCTCTCTTATGGGTGCATTCTATTCTCTCTATATAGAAACCAAACACAAGTGCAGAAAAAATGGGTATCTTGACGTTCCCTTTTAGGGTTAAAAAGCCGCATAGTAAGTATGTCATAGGGTACCACCATAAATAAATGCATTCTGAAAACTGGAACAGTAAAAAGGAAGCCATGAACAGTGAACCACTTTAATTCGAATAATAGCATGTTTTTAGTTATACGTGAAGGTGAAAAAAAAATAATTAAATTTAAATTTTTTAGTGGTCTCAATCACATTGCACGCAATGATGAAATATTTTTCGGTTTGTGAAAAAAAAAAATATTGCCTTTGGAACAAAACAAGGCACTGTTTCGTGTCTCCCTGACCCTGATCTCATTCTCCATCGCCTTTGTTACCGACCCATTTTATCTCTCTCTCTCTCTCTCTCTCTCATACATTTCCCCGTTACTCTCTCTCCATTTTCATTTTCTTCTTCTTCTTCTTCTTCTTCTTCTTCAGTGTTTTCTCAGTTATCGTGTGACCTTATCCTAACCCCTTTTTCTGTTGCGGAGGTGCCTCTGGGGCGTTGTGCAGATCAACCCACAATCTTCAATTGTTGTTGGTCTGCTCCTTCTCTCTAAAAATGCTTTCTTTCTTTCTTTCTTTCTTTCTTATCCCTTATTCCCATTTAATATTTTCAACAATACTTTGTGTGCCCTCTTTCATTCCCATCCTTTTTACTCTTTGGGTGTTTCTGTATGTGATGAAAAACTATTGCTTTACCTCAGGGATTCATAAAACTCTATCATCATATCACTCGGATGTTTGCCCTGTTTCCTAATCTTTTTTTGTCTTATCCGTTGCCAAGTGAGGCTCTCCTTACTGCCTGCTGTGATGGGATACTTTTGCATTTTATTTTTGTTTAGCTCGTTAACACGTTTAATTTCCTAGAAATGTGTTTAATTAGAATGAAATGTTGCACTCTATCCTTTACTAGCATGTTTTACTATCCTTGCACTTTCCTGATTTTCGTGTGTAGTTTGGTCTGCTGGAAGAAATTTGTGTTCTCCTTAGTTCAGAGTTGATCATTTTTTCCATTTTCAATCTGTCTGCTTGTTGTTGTTTTTACTGTTAGCTTTGTTTGGTTGCCTTTAACAAATTTTCTGGCATTTCCTAGGTGTTTACCATGGATGGTATTCATGGGGGTGATTCTCGGATACACATCAGTGATGGACAGCATCCTATACATGTGCCATATGTGCAAGAACATGAGCATCACGGACTGCACCATATGAGCAATGGTAATGGGATTGATGAGGATCAGAATGATGGTGGTGATACTAACTGTGGTGGAAGTGAGAGTGTGGAAGGTGATATCCCCTCCAGCCATGGAAATCTCCCTGACAATCACGCTGTAATAATGGACCAAGGGGGTGATGCTGGGGATCAGCTTACGTTGTCTTTTCAGGGCCAAGTTTATGTCTTTGACTCCGTGTCACCAGAAAAGGTGAATCAACTTATGATTTTTTCACTTTTGCATTGACATGATACGGCATTGCTCCTCATGTCTACAACCTACTATGTCTCGACTTCTCAAGCCTTATATGGAAATATTGATTTCCAGTGGCTATTTAAGTATGTTCAATTTAAAGACTCCTATATTGTTGTGCATGGAATATTGATGATGCTTGAGTTATAAATAATAGAATGCATTGATGAAACCATGGTCTAGTAGCACTAGGGTGAAAGTTTGTTTCACAGCCTCTAGACCAGCAATGTTGTAAGCAACCGAGTATAAGAAAACAATAAACTCCATACACCAGAGGTAAGAAGTTTTGCAATGGGATTAGTGGACACACTAGACATGAATGCAATAAAAGGAACGTTGGAATAACACCTGTTGTAGAACAAGAGTGATAGAATCTGTCTTAGGTGGTTTGGATGTGGAGAAGACTTGTGGAACTCTCTTAGTAAGAAGAGTAGGTCATCTAGAAGGTAGCCTTATTGCTTTGCTAGAGAAAGGTTAATGTAAGTGAGAAAATCATAGGTGATGTGATAATTTTTTTTTGTGGTGAATGGTTTGTCTTTTGACATGATTAACTATAGAACATGATGTTGCTCCTGAATTCTTTGCAGCCAACCTTTTGGAATTTTATTCTTTATAACTGCCGTTTCTCGCTGTGAATAATAGGTTTATGTATTTTATAACAATCCCATAATCGCAGGGATTTGTCTCATTAGGATTATCTGTCCATATTTCCTAAACTAATCTACAGCTTCATGTATTTATAGGTTCAATGACCTCATAATTGATATAAAGTAGAATATTATTTCTTCTAAACTTGAGAGTATCAATTAAGAAGTGTTCACTAGTTATTTTCCTCTTACCCTTTCCAGCAGATGCACAGGCGCAAACGTTTATTGTCTCAACCTTCAATAAATTCCATGTTAAATTTATCATTATTTGCAGTTTAACAAGCTTCTTTGTTACGTTTTATATTGTGATTGTACAGATGGCTTGAACCATTAAAAATTTTATCCATTATCGACCAAGTTAGAAACTACTACCAACTCATTGATTCATTGATGAAAATCCTGCGATGTTTTTCCCTCAGGTTCAAGCTGTGCTGCTGTTACTGGGAGGCCGTGAAATACCTCCAACCATGCCTACCATGCCAGTGTCTCCTCACCATAATAACCGGGTATTACTGCATTATTTGGTTGGAATGCAATTGATGCTCTTTTTCTTGTCAAATAATTGGCTCATGAAGTATTTTATTAGGGATTTACTGGTACTCCACAAAAATTCAGTGTCCCTCAGAGATTAGCTTCGTTGATTAGGTTTCGTGAAAAGCGGAAGGAACGAAATTTTGACAAAAAAATTCGGTATACTGTTCGGAAAGAAGTAGCATTACGGTATGGTGTTTCCTATCATTATTTTTTAGATTAAACTTACACATATACTTGTTCGCTTCTTTGGGTTAAAATTGTGACTTTACTGTAGTCCATTTACGTTTATAATTTTGTGTTATTGATAACACTAGAAGGGTGAAAACAGAACCTAGCGGTGAGTTGTTTACTAGAGCATCGTTATCATGTATCGCCTCATTGTAGCTTTTGGGATATCATGTCTAAATTCTCAGAATCCATGATCTATTATAGTTTGGTTTGTTAGGTTTTTTCAGTCTTTGAAGTTTGCCGATGGCAAGGATATTTTTCTGAAAAAACCATAAAAGGTATAACTTTGATAACAAGCACCAATGACGTGGCTTAGGTGTAACTCTGCAATAAATTGGGGATTTGATTGCCAGACAATCCAATGCATGGTAACGTATTGTGCAATACACGATACAAATCATACAATGTGATTATTCTCCCTCACGATACAACTTGTTGAAACAATCGCTTTTGCTCCCGAATCATTCTTGTATTGTGTGAATCCTGATTGTTGTTTGAATTGCACCCTGAGTCGTAGTAAAATTGCATTCGGGTTTTACCACAAACTGGGTCAGGTCATGCGACCCAGTTTGAGAAAACCCTAAATTTACTTTCTTTTTCAGCGTGAACTTAGCGGAAATAGATGCGTAATGGTTCATCTGAGCTTTCCCTCCAACCCTTAGCACAAACTGAGTTGGAACAGTAGGACAGTGGAAGATTGTGAACAATGGAAAAGGGGAATAAAGGAACAGTAAAAAGCGGAACAGTTATCATGAACTGAGCGACTCTTTAGCAACACATGTTGGTGCAGTAATGTTGAAATAGGAGATGAGGAAGAAGTTGAAGACATTGAAGATGTGGAAGAAGTTCTAATAGAAGGTGAAGATGATTTGAATGATGTAGATATTGGAGAGGAAGAGGATGGAATATGAATGATTAGGATATAATTTTTTTTGTTTTTTTTTTTGTTTTTGAGGTTGTTTAGCATGTGTAAGCGACAACCATAGTATGCAGTAATTATGCAGTAGCAGCAGTAACAATGCAGTTTTTTGGATGGCTATAATGCAAGATTTGTTTACTAGCACATAGCCATGGTTATAGGAATGTAATGCAGCAACAACGTTGTTTTTTTGGAGGTTGTGTTGCGGAAATTGTTTAGTAAATACACATAGATACAACCACTGTTTTTGACTATGTGGTTGTTTTGTTATTAATTGTATCTTTGCATTATAAATTTAAGAATATGTTGCACTTTTTGACCTTTGTGTGAATCTTACCATTCCAATATAAAATGGTTCACGATTTAAAATATAAATTCTCTTATACATAATTTGTGCCATCTACCTTCTTTAGCATTCTTAAAGTGATGTAGAAGTGCAGTGAATGCATGATATCTTGCAAGTTTATATGCCTATGTTTGTTTTTTTAATGTCCATATATTTCTAAATCCACATCCTGAGTGGCAATGTTACCTTAATATATCTGCACCACTTTCTGACAAACACAAGTAACTTCTGTAGGATGCAAAGGAATAAAGGTCAGTTTACATCTTCAAAGTCCAATCACGATGAATCTGCATCAGCTGCAACAAATTGGGGGGCAAATGAAAACTGGTCGGCAGAGAATAACGGATCCCAGCAGCAAGATATTGTGTAAGTTTACTAATTCATCTTAGGACTAGAGGGAGATTATGTACATATCATTTAACAAACACTGTTCTGTCAATTTATGTCAGTTGTAGGCATTGTGGCATCAGTGAGAAGTGCACACCAATGATGCGACGCGGGCCTGAAGGGCCAAGAACCCTCTGCAATGCTTGTGGTCTTATGTGGGCAAATAAGGTAAATGAGAGTTATGTTTATTTCTCATATCCATTGCTACTGTTTTGAATATTCCATGTTGCGCTGTAAATTAAATTATTGTCTGAACATCACAAAATTAAGGTACATTGTGGTGGTTTATTTTTGTCCAATTCATATTGACATTCTAATACTTAATTATAATGGCATTTATGCATAGTAATGTAGTGTCAATAATTTGATGGCTATTCAAATATATCTATTGACTGTAATGCATAGTCCAGCTGGTCACACAATGATATTAGATGCTGTTATTCTGTATGCTTATTTCATCTACTTATAAAATAAAGAAACGAATGTGTTTTTGGTCTTATACTTTCGTTAAACATAGTCAAGGTTCCTATTCTTTCATATTTATGAATTTGGTTATCAAATTATAAAAACTCCGTATTTAGTTCCTTCTCTCTAAAATGTCTTCACGGTTTTTAAAGTTAGGAGGTACTAGATGCACATGCTTTACAAGTTTGAGGTCCAAATTTATGAATAAGAAAGGATGAGAACCTTGACTATATTTGACTGAAAGTATTAAATAATTAAGCCACAGTAAATTGTGGAACCTTGATTCCCATGAGTTGGCTGTGCCTTGGCCCTTTGATAGACCATGGAAACGAGAGAAATACTGGAAAACTTTGTTAGCTGTTAAGAGAAACAAAACCTTGTGAAACAATGTCACAAATACTTCAATTTGTTTCACTTTTCCGTTTTCAATATTGTCTCTTGATAAAGAGAAGTTGAAAGTTGTCCAATTTATAAACTATCTCAAGAAAGAAATGAGATTGTGTTATCCCTAGGTAGTAATTTATGATGAAAACGGTTTATAATTTTTTTATTTTAGGGAAGGGTTTTTGATCTGGATTTTCATGATTTCAGTTATTTATTTATTTATGAATTTTTATACACTTTTAAGTATGTATCTTGCACGTGTTGTGTCTTAATGTTTTTAGAATAATTATATCAGATGCTTGTATTTTATATATCAAAGGCAAAAGCTGACCATTGTTGTTGGAGAGGCCAATACCTTATAAACCCCACAATTGGATCAAAACAAAATGTTATGAAGTTTTAATATCGTGTGTATTTATTATTTAATCACGTAAATTTAGGAATCTGTGAATGTAACTCTACATAAAATCGGAAATATAAAAATGCTTTGAGAAGAAAACAAAGATAATACATGAAAGCTTTGCAATGAATGTTTTGGCACTGATTTTGAGAGACAGAATAGATAAAAGATTCTATATATCCTTGTGGGGTATGGACCACAATATGCCAGTTCACTCTCTAGCCTTTTATTAGGTTGAGGAAAATATAAAATTATTAATTTGTTTTTCTTCAATGGTATCTCACCAAAATGAAGTTAAAGAAGTTACAACACAATCAGTAACTTTCTCTTAAATATCTGACCGATTTACTATCTGGAGATGAGGAAAATGTTTCATTTGAAACATATTTCAAATCGATTTAAATTCCGTTGGATTCTTATTCCACTATAAGTATTGCACAAGTTCTCTTATTTTTATTTAGACTAATATCAGTTACATTCAGCAAATTTTTTTTATGTCGTATATTAATTTAGTTTTTTGATATATTCTCATTTTTCTGAACCTTAGGGAACCCTGAGGGACCTATCAAGGGCGGCACCCATATCTGGACCAATCAAGAATGAGGTCAGATACCATGAATTCATTAAATTTCATGCTGTATTTCTTGCAAACTTAATTTTATGACCTTAATTTTCCCTTGAATTGAATATTTACAGAATAAAAGTTTGGAGGCCAATCAGATAGTAGTCCATAGAGTTGCAGGAGAAGCTGATGATTCATCGTGATGAACTTTATTTTGGTCAGAATGGAGAGGGATTTCATGAAATAAGGATGGTGGGAGAATGTTTGCCCCTAGATAAAAAATTGTAGTAGGTGGCTTATTCTACTATGTTTTTAGTGAATGAAAATGTTTAAATGAGCATTCTGTATTTTGTTTTAAATATATGCAGAAGAAGGTCATTATTGCCCGTGACAGCTAGTTCTTTTCTGATATTTTTTCTTATTTTGAGTATGCTGAGCAGCTTCAATGCTCTTCCTGATCCTTATTAAGTTTGAGCTGTGTAGCTGTATTTATAAAAAAAAGAAAATTGTTCCTTTTTCATTTACACCTTTCAGTAATTAGTGATTTTCAATTCACATTTCAAGTTTTTCAACATGGGGTAGCTCGTTACAAGGAGCAGAATATGAAAAGGGAACTATCCCTGGTGTAAAGGACAAATAAATTACACTAATTGAGCAATCAAATTCTGAAAAATGCTACAACAACCTTGATATTAAATCCTTAATTTATCATGATGGGTATATCTATTACAAGTCCTGCTGCGCTTAAACCGCTTTTAGATCGCCTCTTGTTCCTGCAGTTTCAGGCTACGGTCTGCCCACATAAAATGAAAGCTTGAATTAGGCATTGAGCAGCGTGAGTTTGATCTGGTGCTCCAGAGACAATAACCAGACCCTCGGTGGCTCCAGGTTTTGGATCATGAATCGCCACGTTTGCACCAGACGTCTGAGGAAAACCCAATGGAACAAAACTGCTATAAGACAACCGTTCAGCAAAACAGTAAGAAATGAATTACTAATCAGATATAAACAGACCTGTCGAATCTGAGTGAGGTTGCCATTCTTCTCCCCATAAACGTGGGTTAAGTACATATGAGGGACGGTGATCTCAATTGTTAAGTTATTTGGATTCTGTAATGGGTGTCCATTCCTGCAAATAACATAAAAACCAGTATAAGGTATTTGGTACAACACCTGCTTTTATAAATGTTGGAAAAACCTATCGACTTAGATACAATATACTGTCACTTCAAAAATATATACTTCTTCCTAAACTCACTTTCCAGGGTTCTCATTTCTGGAGGAAAAACTAGAAGTATCAGCTGTTCCTGGATTTCCTCTGTTAACTGCCTGAAATATAAACCTAAAGCGTTATAAACTTAGTTCCGAAATATTAAGGGCAGGCTGGAGGGAGGTGTTTACACCCCCGTCCCCCTCCTATCCCACCACCCAAAGAAAAGAAAGAAAAGAAAATATAAGATGATTAGACCACATATATCAGATCCCCAGGCATTAAACCCTATATTTGAAAGGGAGACTGACCAGAGGATGCCATGATCTTGGAGAAGTTGGCCCTTCATAACCACGAGGATAGGGAACTCGTTCCATGTTTGGGGGACCACGTCCCATACCATGTACAAATGCATGTTGCTGATGGTCAATAGGCATGGGGGGAACAGTTGAATGGTCGATTCCATGGTGCCCAACTTGATGAGGAGAAGGAGGAGGGTGGCCAGAGGACATCATGTGATTTCTTGGACGAAATAAAGGAGGTGGCATTTCTGGATAGGGTGGCAAATGTGGTGGTGCATTAAAATTTGGAGGGGTCCTTACTGGGAAAATGGTTTCCCTAATTCTGCTTGTTATATGAAACAAAGCATCCTGTACGGATTGTAAGCTCCCAATAACCTGCGATGGAACATAATTTTATTTAATCTGCTAGATCGTACTCGTTGCACAGAAGACCATCAAAATACAAAAATTAAATCTACATATATGCATATTCACAGCAGGATTATCAGCAAACAAGAACCGGATGTCCTTACTTTCCCACTAGCTGCTAAATTATGTGAGTAAACAAAATCCTAGTTAAAATCAGGATCTCACCTCAAATCGGGAAGGGAGGTAAAGAATAATCACACATTGTAAATAGGATTTTACAAAATTCATAATACAATATAATCCTAGAACCTAGATGTCAACAAACGTTCCACAACATAAAGGTTGTTGTGTGGGTTCACACAAAGATAAAGGATGGGTTTGTAACAGAGGATGAATGGAGGAAGACGGACAGAGAACAGCACCAGCTCAGTGAATGAAGGAAGAATGACCTGGAGAAAAAAGGAAGAACAGAGGAAGAACGGTTGGCGATTGCGTCACATAGTGATTAGGTTTCACCAGTTTACCAAATCAAACAAGACAATGGTGTGCAATGTTCAAAGTGAGTCGTGATAGAAATATAAAAGGGGGAAAGTCGTATCAATTGTCCAAACAAGACGCCAACAAAAATGTATAATCAAAGGATTTTAGCTATTTTGGGATTTAAATTGTGATTTTAGACGGATTTTAACTAGGAAATTTTGTCCAGGAACAAGTATTTCTCGACCCACTAGACTAGAAACAAATCTCGCTCGTAGTTGTAACTGGTGCTATGCTAGCTTAATGAGTTTCGCACACAGCACAAGATCAAACAAGGGTTATCCGCTACAGGATCGTTCCCAATGTGTGTAAACGCAGAAGAGCCAACTACTATGCTAGTCCACAGGTTTTTTTAAACTAGGTTTTGAATATTTGTAGGGATTAAAAGAGCAAAATCAAGGGATTTTATGATTTGAATCTGGATTTTAACTACTATGGCACCAACATAAGAAGTTATCATCACATCCTTGTACTCATTACAATAAGCATTTATTTGGATTCTTAAAAAGTGAGAAAGAAAGATTAAAAAATTTGTGGGATCCACAAATTTAGCAATCCGTCCAAAATGCGAAGAGAGAAAGATCTTGTTAATGGCCAGAATACCAATATTTTGTATCTATTTCTTAAGAATATATATATATATATATATATATATATATATATCATATTTGCATTTGTTCTCTTTCCTTTCATTTTCTTTCTTAAACTGGCAACACGGGGTATTTCAATAGCCATATGCAGAAAAGCAACTCGCTTAAAACCTGGGAAAAGTTCACACAGGATTGAAACTAAAGTTGAACGGTAGGATACAAAGTCGGAGTAAGCCAAAGAAAATGAAAAGACATAACTTGGTTTTTCTCAAGATACACTAAAAATTACAGAGAAAAACTCAAATTAGAGTCAAAAGTATTTAGATTCAAGGGGAAGAGAGATAAACGACATTTCCTAATGACTTGGTAAAATGGGAAATTTTGCAGCCTTTATTCTATCTGTCGTACTTTTTACCTCTATTTGGTACAGAGGAAAGAAATGTTTGAAATTCAAGTTGAAGAAAAAATGGAAGAAAATTTTAAAATTTGTTTCTAAAGGTTATCTTTCCTCTTTCTTTTATCTTAATTTTCTCTTTAACCATTACACAAAGAAAATGCATCATATAATTTGAATAGTACATCTAATTAAATGTGCATATAATTCACATGAAAGTGTCTAAAGCACCAAATTACCTGTACAACTTCTTCATTTTGGGAAATGAACTTGACTTGTTCCTTTGAAAAAATGCGTATACTGGCACCTGTGGCCCTTCGCATTTCAGATATAACAAGACCTCCCTTGCCCAAGAGGCAGCCAACCTGTGGTGAACGCACAAGAAGCTTAGCCACAACTGCAGCACTTGGCTCAAACCCAATCTCTGTAAGTCGGCAATGGACACGGATGACAGCTTCTTGTGCAGGGGAATGCTTTTGCTCGAACACCTGCAGAAGATTATATCATGTTTAGCTTGTTTACTTAGCAAATATCATGGAAATTGTATATCAAGTTTTATAATTTTCTGCTACAACACTCTCATAAGCTGCAAGCATGTTTTACAAAGAAAACTACCAATACAGAGAAGTTACCATGATTAGAATAACTCAACAGCAACTCAGAGTAAACACTCTGAAGATGAACCCCAGCCAGAAAAATCAGACAAAGGTTACCTGTTTGATTATAACAAAAGAACAATCATATTTTAGATTTTTAACAAAGATCTCCAGAATAACTTGATACCAGAGAGCCAGCTCACAATAACCTCAACAAGCAACCAAAGTTACAAACAAGAAACTTTCCAAGACATTATAAGATCCAACATAATTTACTCCCATCAAAGCAAAAATTTGCACACAAAGACATAGGAAGATCAACTTTGTGTAACAAGCTATCATACACAGGTAGAGCATTGTGTATCAGACAAATAAACTAGTTGATCTCATACCTCTCGTGCAGATATCACAACAATGCGCTCATCTGAATCAGGTCCAGCCTCAACAATTTGGATAGATGCACCAGTTTCATTCTGCAGAGCCCGCACCACAGAACCACCTTTGCCAATAAGACTACCAACTTTATCATGGTGGCACAACAGCTTGAAGACAACCTCCTCTTCTACAAACATCCTATGAGGTGGTCCAGCACTTTCTGGACCCGGAAAAGAATAACCTCTGGAATGGTGATCAGGGGGAGCATATGAACCAGACGACCCATAACCACGTTGAGGATAACCATCAACCTGAGCAGGACCTGCTCCAGAAGGTTTAAACGCAACAGAATTTGGCCCATTGTTATCATGAAGACATGTTGAAACAGATAAAAGCGCTTTCTTTACTGCCGTAAAGTTTCCTGTTATCTGCACACATCACAAGCCAGAACTCAACATCATTGTATCATAGTCCATAGTAAGAAAAATACCCAAATCTGTTTTAATAAACTTCTCCAAAGCATTTATTAAAGAAAAAAACTAGGTTAAGTGTATAATTTAGTCCCGTGACGAATTCTTAATTTGGTCTCTATATCTAAAAATCTAAAAGTTAGTACCTATAAGTGTCAATTTGGTTTCGTCACCGTTGTGCCCTTGCACACTCTTAATTTAGTCCGTTTGTAGTGTATTTTTAATTTGATCTTTATTGCACACATCAATGGCCCCAACTCAACATCATTGAATCACAGTCCATATTAGAAAAAGACCCAACTCTGTTTTAATAAACCTATACTAAGCATTTACAAGGGAACAAAAAATAGGTTAAATGTATAGTTTAGTCCTTGTAATCCTTGTATATGTAGCGAATTCTTAATTTGGGTTTTGTACGTAAAAGTCTACTAAATCGGTTCATATTCGTGTAAACCCTACTTGATTTGGTCTATGCCACCATTATCCCCTTGCAGCTTAGTTTAGTTCCAAGTAATGTCGCATATTTTTATTTTTGATCTTCACACAAGTAAAGCATCTCATAATTTGGTCACATACATGTATCATTCTTAATTTGTTACCTACATAAAAGTAAAAGTAAGCAAAGTTTCTCCATAAGCTAATCTGAATTACTTATATATCTTAGCCATGATTTGGGCAAGAAGATGAACTTATGTTACAAATTCTGCAAGTGTTTACGAAGAAATTTATCAAACGGCAAAGAGTGCGCGCGTTTAGATTAGATAATAATAATAATAATAATAATAATAATAATAATACCTGAATGAATTCGTCTCCGGTAGGAGGAAGAGGGGGTTGATCCTTGGGCAAAACCCTAATGTGAGCCCCACTCTCTTGCCTGATCTTTTCGACGATCTTGCCTCCTCGCCCGAGAACACAACCAACCTGATAGCTGGGCGCCATCAATTTACACGACACTGTCGAATTGCTGGAATTCTTAGTTTCATCTTCCACCGTTCTTTCAAAAACCCTAATCAATGCAGCCTGCGCAGCCGATTCCTCGCAAGAAACTGCGCCCGCCGCCGCCGCAACGATGACAACAACACGCTCCTCCGCCGCGCCCAAGTCCTCCACTATAATCTTAGCTCCGTCGCCGGCCAGAGCCGTTACGTCCGCCGCCTTCGAGGCCGGACACACGATGCGGAAAACAGCTTCGACCGCTGGTGGCGGCGGAGCATGGCGGCGCTTCTTGCTGTTGTTGTTGGACATCACATCAAACATCAAACTCACTCCAACCCAACAATCACTTCCTCATCGTTTATTTCGCATCCTAGTTGCTATGCAATTTACACGTGTGCACACGCACGAATCTGGATTCGCTGCGTCCTTTTTTCCGCGAGAATATGGAGTCGCTAATCAGATCCGTTGGATACGATTTGAATCTAATTCCTTTATTGCATAAACAAATTTTAGAATGCAAAGTTGGGATTGTTTCTATTCAATGACATTAGTTTTTTTACTTGTTAAACTACATATTATATTACACCATTAAGTTATTCCATTATTTAGTACAATAAAAATATTTATGTCCACTAAATATTTTTAATTTATTTTAAATTTGATTAAAAATACACCAATACCTTAACAATATCTATACTTATTTATACTTATACATACTATTATTATTATTATTATTATTATTATTATTATTATTATTATTATTATTATCTATAACTATATATAAAGGGGATTCCATCTTTTGTGTCCACATTTCATAATTTCAACTTTATCCTTTACAATTTAATTATTTATTAAATTTTTAAAAATTAACAGTTATTTTTACAAGTTTTTATAAAACTATTTACTTATCTCCTTCTTCTTTTTTCTCCTAATATTTATCAACATTTTTTTTTCATAATTTCTCCATATATTTCACTTTATTTTTTATAAATATACTTTTATTTTGTTTATTAACTTATTCAAAAAATACGTACACACTGACGCTATCGCGCCTGTGTTTACGCTAGTTATTATATAAATGGAATTCTTCATTTTGATACACATTTTTTTATATTTATTCTTTAAATAATTATTTTTTAAATTAAAATAATTATTTTATTAATTTATTTTTAAAATAATTTTTTAATATTAAATATATTTTCTTTGATTGTGTATTTTAATTTAACATTTTTTAAATTAAAATAATTATCTATAATAAAATTATAAAAAATATTTATATTTGTTTTTGTAATTATAATGATAATTTTATTATTGTTTTGTCATCATAAAACTTATGAACACACATTGACCCATGTGTTTTCAAGTAGTATTATGTAAATGAATTCCTTTTTTGGTGTTCATTTATTTTTTATTTTTACTCTTTAAATAAATCTTTTAAAAAATTTAAAGTAATTACTTTGTCAATTTTATCCATTAAGTGACTTTTTTTAAAATTGATATTTTATATTTGACATTGCCAATGGGTTTCACCCTACCACTCACGATGTTAGCCTTTAAGCGTCTAAGGCCATTATCCTGCCAAAGACTAGGGCCTCCCGCTACTCTCACCACTTGGGTCAGATTTCTCTACCTGAGACTCACTGACCCTTTAGAGTTTCGGGATGCGATCCTTACTTGAATCCTTATCCTAATATATACACTACACGCCACCATGAAGTCTCCCCATGGGACTCATGGAATTACGCCTATCACACCATCAGAATCATGTTTCTCATACATTTCCCACCTCTTTTTGGTCATTCATCCAATTTTCATGTTAAAGCATCACGAAACCACAACCCATGATGAATCCCATACCAAGCATGCCAATTTCGTTCATAAAATCCAAACACCCAAGCATATTCACTCATATCATATTTAAGAGGAATAATCAAAACAATGCATGCAATAAATCATTTAACAGCCAAGGAAACATAACACCCACTCGCACACTCGCTCAGGCGAGACGCTGACCTTCCTGATGCAGCGGATTCTCGCCCAAGCGAGATAAGATAAAGGGGTCTTCACGCATTCTCGCTCAGGCGAGATGCTGTCCTCACAGAAAACAACGAATTCTCGCCCAGGCGAGACGCGCGACAGTGGAGGCTTCACGAGATCTCGCTCAGGCGAGGCCTTCTCGCCTGAGCGAGACCGTGTGTCGCTCAAAACGGGAAAGGGCCGCCTAGGCGAGTTCTCGTGGCAGGGAGCACTCTGGTACTCTCGCCTAGGCGAGACGAGCTCGCTTGGGCGAAATTAGCAGAGTTCATCACTGTCCACCCACATGCAATGGCGGAAACCGCCCAGATCCACTCCCAAACACACATGCAACTCCATTTCATCCAACAAAAGCACACTATACACGCATACAAACAGACAACGACCAAAAACAACCAAGAATAACTTAAGACCGATGAATCTAGCTTCCCTTACCTCTGTTTTGGAGAGCAACTGAACAAACAGGTTCGAAACTACAGGCACCACAACTCTCGGAGCTAGAGCGGAGCTGAAACATGAAGATCCAGACCAAAACGGGGTTAGGAGATCGAGCCCTAACTTACTCCGAAGTGCTCAACAGCAAGGAAAAGGGGAAGGAGTAGACTAGAGCCCTAGAGTTCGACTTACCAGGAGTACAAGATGGTTACGCTAGCTTGGAAATGGAAGATGGTATGCCCTAGCTGAACTTTGCTTCGTAGAGGGAGACAAGGAGGAGCTCTGCTTCTGAAAAGGGAGACCAGAGGCATGAATGAGTTCTAAAGGGGGTATAGGGGGTCCCTTAGTGGGTGGCCTTGGGCCCATGAAGGGGCCAGGCCCAAAACTTTACTAAAAGAAAAAAGGGGCTTACAAAAACAACTATCTATAATAAAAAAATTATTTATGCAATAAATAAAATCCATCTATCATAAAATTGTAGCTTTTTTTTTAATTTTATTATTATAATAATAATAATAATAATAATTTTATTATTTTTTGTTACTATTAAAAAAATAAATACATATGTTTCTATTATTAATAATAATAATAATAATAATAATAATAATAATAATAATAATAATAATAATAAGATAAGAATGGACGGTATAATATAAGATGAATGATAGAATGCATTTTTGATGTAGTAGACATTTTATTTTATTTATGTTCTTTAAATCTAATATATTTATTTAAAATATCGTAAAAATCAATTAAAATAATTAGGAAAATTTTATAGATAAATATAGGAATTTAAATTTAAATTTCCAAAACCAAAATTAATTTTATTTATTTTAAAATAAAATATAAAAACTATACAAAAACATTCGTAATCATCATCCACACAATAATGTTCCCTATACTCTCTCCAATTAGAATAGCCTCATCATCACAATCACACATTTCACTCAATTCAATTCCCAAAAACATTCAAACCAAATCATCACCACCTCAATTTTCGCCACACCATAAAATGCTCATTTCTAACACGTATCACCATATCACACAATCTACCCAAACAAAAAAAATAATAATATCATCATTCCATTAATTTCTCCCCCTTGGTAATTTTCTTTTGTCACTTTCAAAAGGAAAAGGGTAAATTCATTCTGTGTCACAAAAATTATCGTACCATTCGGATTTTTTCATTATTTCTTTAACGAAGAGAGAAGTGATGGCGAAAGGAGAAGAATGAAAACATGAAATGTTTTTGTGGCTATTGTTTGGTGCTACGAAAATTGAGGCTATTGCTTTGCGCCATGTGGATATCATATTAATCAACCCTCTCCACTTACACCTCTTTTCTGGTCCCACTCACAACACATTCTCATTATAAACTGTGCTCGTGATTTCCTTTATTGTTTTTCAACCCTAATTTTTAATTATGCCATGTTGTGTTGTATTACAAAGAGAAGAGTAAGTTTTTTAATGAAAATGTAAAAGAGAGTCCAGATTCTCTACTTATTTTTTTTTTACTGTTTTTTTTTTAAGCATTAAAGATACATACACTGTGCTGTCATTTTAAATATCTTTTTAATATATTTTAAAACGACAAAATTAGTGGTAATCAATATATTATGGAGACATAATAGAAAAACAATACAAAAAAATTCAGTAAAGAATCCAAATTCTGTAAAAGATGTGTTTAATTTAGGGTTAAATATGTTTTTGGTCCCTCAAGTTTCAGCGAAATTTGGAATTAGTCCCTCATCAAAATTTTTGACCAATTTAGTCATCCATCTTTTAAAATGCATAAATTTAGTCCTTTTAACCAAATTTTGTTAAGTTTATCTGACGTTTCAAGTGCATTTCATGATAATATTTAAGTTAACATTGAAGCAAAAATGTGTCAAACAGTATAAATAATTTAAATACTATCATGAAATGCGCTTGAAATGTCAGATAAACTTAACAAAATTTGGTTAAAATGACTAAATTCACGCATTTTGGAAGATGAAGGACTAAATTGATTAAAAGTTTTGATGAGGGACTAAACCCAAATTTCGCTCAAACTTGAAGGACCAAAAACATATTTAACCCTTTAATTTATCATAAAGTTTTGATGTGTGTTAATATATGATAAAGAGAATATTATGTTTAGAATAGAAAACCTTCAAAATGTGTCTAAATTATCATAGAAAATTGACATGTGTGGTGTGTTAGAGAAGAGATTAGGTTTAGTGTTAGAAAGCTTAAAATATTTATCTAATTTATCATAGAGTTTTGACATGTATTGTGTGTTAATGAAGAGATCTGATTTAGTATTAGAAAGCATAAAACACGAGTCCACTTTATCAGAGTTTTGACATATGTTGTATGTGAAAGAGAAGGTTTGGGTAATGAAAATATGTATCTAACTTATCATAAAGTTGTGACAAGTGTTGTGTGTTAAAAGAAAAATTAGGTTTAGTATCAGAAACTTTAAAACATGTGTCTAATTGATCGTAGAGTGTTGACATATGTGTTGTATATTAAAGAAAATATTATGTTTGTTATTGAAAAAAATTAACATGTGTTGTACGTTAAAGAGGAAATTAGATTTATTATTGAAAAACTTACAAAAATATGTGCCTAATTTTTCGTACCTTTTGTGTTAAATATGTTTTTAGTTATTAAATTTTAATGCAAAATTTGAAATTATTTATGACTGAAACTTTGATACAATTTAGTCTTTAAACTTTGAAAATGAATAAATATAGTTCTTTTAACTTAATAATTTTAAATTTTTTTGACGTGTCAAGCGGTCATTGGAACTAACATTTGAGTTGTTTACATCGTTTGACACATTATAATTCAAATGCCAGTCTAGAACGTTATCTAACATGTAAAAAAAAAAAAATTAACACTTATTAAGTTAAGAAAACTATATTTATTATTCTTAAAGTTTGGAAATTAAATTATATTAAAATTTTGGATCAAATTTTAATTTTAGATTCAAATTTAGAGACTAAAAATATATTTAACGCATACATTTCTATGTATTGTATGTTAAAGCCAAGATTAAGTTTAATATCCAAAACCTTAGTGTATGTTGCATCATAAAATTTTGACATATGTGATATGTTAAAGTGGAGTTGGATTAAATACTTTTTTCTTATCAACTAGTATTAAAAAGCATAAAACATATATCTAATTTATCGTAAAATTTTGATATTTTGGAAAACAATCTAGAAATCACACAACAAACAATTCTCAACATTTAATAATACATTGAATCATATTAAAAAAAAGTTGAGAAAAAAAAACTCTAAAATGTATACACCCATTTCACCAATGGTCAATGATATTTTAACATCCAATAAATTTTTACACCTACTTGATATTATCATTCACTATCTTTTACCATTTTTTTCCTTTTTTTTTACAAATACAAAAGTTTTCCCATTTTACTCATAAATAATTGTTTTCCTTCACCAATTTTACCATATAGAAGAATAGGTACAAATGGAAAAAAGAAATTCTGACACGTAGTTTAAAATGAGACAGGTAGAATAGAAGGAAGAGGGTGGTAAGAACAACATTAGTTTTGTTTGGTGCAATCCATGAATGTGGTTCACACATACCTTACTTATTTATTACGCTTCTTTCGGATCTTGCCACTTCATCTACTACTACTATTCTTTATGATTTAATGTTCAACATTTCTTCATGACGCATTCACACTCTTCCTTTTAAATTTTTCTGCACCTAAGCAACCACTGCAACCACCCTTTTATATTTCATCTTCCATTCAAACTTCAAACTCAAATTTCACCACCTTTTCTACTTTCACATACATAATGAACATGAACTATATATTTATTTGCAATTTTATAGAAAAAAAAAAACTGATTCTGCCAAAAAGTTCATCATTTTCTTAATCTTATTTGATGGGTTGATGAAAATAATAATAGGGTTCGTGTATTTTGAATGATGAAAATGGAACGTGGAGAAGAATCGCTGATAGATAAAATTTGTGGTTGAAAATGCTTGTGACGTGGTTCGTACTCATTCTTCACCATTTCACATACAGATATTTTTTCTGTTTTTTTTTTAAGATTTTTTTTTGTTTTTTGTTTTTTTTTTTTTGTGTACAGAACCAGATATTTTCCACCTCCATCTTAATTACCAACCACTTCTATTTTCTTAGCCCTTATACCCTAACTTTAACTTCCACTTTCTATCAATTTATAAAAAAAAAATTAATTAATTAAACCATTTATTCTGATTAAATTAGTGAAATATATAAACATAAAAAGAAAAAATAAATATTAAAAAAGAGTTCGAGGGAGACGAGGTTTTGAATGCCAAGGATAAAAGGCACGAGAAACAGACGTAGAAACTCAGATAACTGAAAAACCAGAAAAAGTCACTGTTTCAATCAGTTTCAATCAATTTACGTTGTTAAAAGAACACTGCATTATATGAAAAAAAAAAAGAAAAAATAGTAAGAAAGCATTTTTTTTAATTAATATAAGTAAGAAAACATTTTTTTTATTCATTTATTTGATAACGTTATTCTGAAAAGTAATATAAATAAGTGTTTTCTTTTTTGTTACTGTAGAAAAGAAGAGGCTAAGAATAGTGCTGGCAACGAATATTGCTCGTGCTGTAGCTTCGTTATATTAGGTATATAAACATTTTTTCCTCGTGTTTTTTCTTGTTTTAGAAAGGGTGTTAGGCACACAAAATTTTAATTGGTGTGGATACTTCAAATGTTATAAAAGCACGTTTGATTGTTTAATAGGTTATATTTGTAATTAAGAGGTATATTAGTAAAGTGTATACGAAAGAAATAGAAAAAAAAAATGTAAATCAAAGGAAAAAGATTGAGATTTGTTTCGGTTTGAGTTGGATCTAATTCGTGTGGGTGTGTTTTTAACTTGTCATGCACCAATCTGAAAAATAACTAGCTATAAAAGTTGAATCTATCGGCTTTAAAAGTTAAAAATTGTTTAATTTTTCCAAAATGATAAATTTGAAGTGACATTTTGTTTATAGTGAAGTGGATCGATCATGTACCTAAAACAATAGACAATGTTATTAGTTTAATATATTATTACATTAATTATTTCTAATAATTTTATATATCTTACTTTTGACATGATATTGTAATGATTAGAGGTAGTAAATAGTATATTAATGTTTGATTGATAAGATATTTTATAGTTAAGTATGTCCCCGAACAATATTAATATTATATGATTAAATAATAATGCATGGTGGATGGATATGTTATGTGTGCATGCATGTATGGTGTTTAACTGTTACGGGTGAAGATTTGTGGAGCTCACATTTGTAGCCACAAGTAAAACAAAAGGACACAAATAAGCATTGGAAAGCAAAAGGCATAGTTTTTTTTTTTTTTTTTCTTTGGTTACTTTTTTTAAATATGCTATGCTATGTTCTTCACCAGGGGTATTAATATGAGACACTGTCCCTAACATTGCATACATAACACAAACACGCTCTCTGCAATTTTCGCCTTCTTCTCTCTCAGTTTTTTTCTGAAACTCTATTCACCAAACGGAACAGCGATTTGTTGTTGTTGTTGTTGTTGTTTTTTAAATTAAAGTTCGGAGGAAGGTTGTTGTGGCGATGGGCAAGGCTTGTGAGCTTTGCAATAACCAAGCTTCTCTCTATTGTCCCTCGGATTCCGCATTTCTCTGCGGCGACTGCGACGCCGCCGTGCACGCCGCGAACTTCCTCGTCGCTCGCCACTTCCGTCGCCGTATCTGCGCCAAATGCAACCGTTTCACCGGAATCTACATCGCCGGCGCCACCTTTCCATCCACCTGCACCGCTTGCTCGCCGGAGAAGGATCTCTCCGACGACGGCGATTCTCTCCCTTCGTCCTCCACCTGCGTCTCGAGTTCCGAGTCCTGCGCCACGAAGAAGATCAAGGCGACACGCACGGCGGCGGGGAAGAAAAGGAGGAGGAGTTTTTCGAGTTCGGTGACCGACGACGCGTCTCAGGAAGCGAAGAGGCAGCGGGAGAACGTCGGATCGGTGGAGCAGGAGCAGGAGGAGGTGTTTGCAAAATGGAGCAGAGAGATAGGTCTAGGGTTAGGGTTAGGAGAGACCGGTAACCGCGTGGCGTCGCACGCTCTGAGCGTGTGCCTCGGAAAGTGGAATTTGCTTCCGTTCAGGGTGGCCGCGGCGACGTCGTTTTGGCTGGGCCTGAGATTTTGTGGGGACAGAAGTCTGGCCACGTGGCAGAATCTGGCGAGGTTGGAGAAAATCTCTGGAGTGCCAGCTAAGCTGATTCTGGCCGCACATGCGAACCTCGCACGTGTCTTCACGCTCCCCCGCGAATTGCACGAGGGATGGGGCGAGTCATAGCCCAATACATCGAAGTGTATGTTGTAATCCTATGATTAACCAAAGTGTGGATTTCTTTTCAATTTTCTTTTCCGTTTTCGCATTTAGGGTTAGGACACTACAAATAGTTCTTCATTATTAATGTGTATCAATTGGATCAACCAATTCCGAAAGAAATCAAAACCTAGCCACCCAAGCTTCTAAACGTGCTAAATTATGAATCAAAAATTTCCGATTAAGGTTAATATACTCGACCTCATTCATAAATCTTAATCCAACATTTTCATGAATTTGCCGTTTAACTACATGATTTGGGTGAGTGCAAAACAAAAATGAATGTTTGAGATGAAAGGCAAATGCGTGACAGCACAGATTGTTGTTTGATGAGAGACCTAAACAAAATGAATGTTCAGAAACGAAGGCATTGATGTTGGTGATGCAGGCACGTGTCTGAGTTAGTAAAAAGGAAAAGTGGCATGGCATTGGTAGGTGCCACTTGTTATCGAATCGTGGAAGAAATTTGATGTTTGGTTTTGTCAAGGTTATTGAATCGCTTCTGAAGAGGCACCAACCATAATTGATGTTGCATGACTTAGATAGTTAGATAGTAACTAGGAGTACCAAGTTTCAAAACCACACGTCTGCTACGTTTCTGGTTTTTGGTCCCAGCTTTGGAACCCACAGTTTCTGCCTAGTAATAATGCACGTCAACAACCTGTGAAAAACTAGCGGTTAAAAAAAGCCTCAATCGAAGATATAATTCACATATGTGAGGTCTAAACGTGCTTCTCAAAAGTGACACATGAGCTGGGTCTATGAGTAGCAAAGCACTTCGTTGTGGTTGCAGTTTAAAGTTATTATTGCAAGAATCCTACCAAGAGAGAGGTAGTTGGGTTTTTTTTTTTTTTTTTTTTTTTGTGTTTTTTTGTTTTTTTTTTTTTCTTTTTGTTTTTTTTTTTTTTTATCAATTTTTTTTATTTTTTTTAGATTCTTTCTGCTCCAATGGGGTTCATTATGTCTAAACCACATGTTTCACTTACTTTAAATTTAAATTCATAACATTGGTTTTGTTGGCATGGCTCATTCTTAGCCATGATTTGATTTCCTTAAAATATTCATCAACTAATGGCTATAAGCTTTCCATGTTTTTAGTGGCTTAATTAATTGCTAACTTAAGAGAGGTTTTTGAGAAACTTAAGATACCATGCCACTGTGTGAGTAGTACTTACCCAGGTCCCTGAGTTGTCCAAATTCATCGTAAGAGTCAAGAGATAAAAGGTTAAATTATTCAAAACTAACTTTAACTTAAACGAATCCATCATTATATTTTATTGTAGTTTCCATTTAAACCAATCAATCCTTGAAATGGGGTATATCAAACACGTTATCTTTACTAAATATATATAAAAAAAAGTTGTACGTGATATATGCATCATGTTATTTATGATGTGATATTTAAAACTTCAAATTGTGTTGCTTTTCCTCACACTATTGATTCCTCTTAAAAATGTCTATAAATCAATAATTTTGAGATCATACAATTTTGTTAATTTAAACTCAACAAAATATAAATATAAGGAAAAATCCACGTTGATAAATTTAAATATAAATAAAATTAAATTAATTAAATCTTATTCAATACTAAAAAAGGCTATTTAGTAAAATAAACAAGTTTTTATAATTTAATTGATTAAATAAAATTTAACCGATTAGATCTTATTTGGTCTAATAATAAGTAATTACAACATTTAGCAAATTTTAGGGGTTAATTAATATTTGTTTGGGTTGTGTTTCTTGTATTTTTCATACTATTTTTATCTGGTGAATATATATATATATATATATATATATATATATATATATATATATATATATATATATATATATTACATGTATTTTTTGTGGTTTTTAAAAATTATATCATGAAGATGTCATTATAAAAAAAATGGATTTATTGATCATCAAAATCTGTTAGTAAATTATAAGAATTTGTATGTAAATTAAAATTGTTGATGACTTATTGATAATAAAAAAAATTGTCGATAAAATGTTCGTTAATAGATTTATTGACGAATAGGAAAATCCATTAGTAAATATTTATCCATAATTATCGACAAATTTTGTTTGAAGATGAAACATCTATTAGTAAATATTACGATTTGGTCTTTTTCTTTCTCTTTTTTTTTCTTCCTCCCCCTCCACCACCGTCGTGTTCGGTCTTCTTGTTGTCGCCGCCTTGGCCTTCGCGGCTACGACCATTGTCACCATTGCCTTCTCCTCTTCGTCTTCTTCTTTCTTCTTTCTTCTCCTCCTCTTTTTCTTCTCTCTTCAATTAATTTATAACAAATATTTCGTCATATTTGATAATAAAACTGACACTTGTTTTATCAATGAATTTATATATAGAATTACTGACAAACTTTTAAAAAATACAATTATTGACAAATTTACTGATGAATTTTAAAAATTGGAATTACTAATAGATTTAGTAATGGATTTAAGAAAATATAGTATTATCGAAGGATTAAAAAATTCCATTATGAACAAATTTTATCACAACACGGTCAAAACTCAAAGTGAAGATTTTGACGCTCATTTTATCGACAAAATATTTGTTGATAATAAACATCATAAGTTACTGATGAATATAGATTTTGTAACAACCCAAATTTCTTCTAATATATATAGTCATTAAGTACTCAATAATCATAAGGTCTTTGTAATATTAATAATTGGAGATGAACTGATTCATCCGACAATTCTTAAACTAGACCATACTGTATTTCAAAATACATTCAAAATGAACTCATAAGTATATCAAAACATAAAATAGGAACTTAATATAATTTTTCTTTTAAAAATTAAACGAATTATCTAATATATTCTTATACTAATCCTTCAATTTTCCGTTCTAACTCCCGTGCTACCGTCAACTCCTAACACTGCTCCCACATATAAAAATATACGATCATCGCGTTAGAAAGAAAACAAGATACATAAATGCAAAGGTTGTCAAAATTTGATTGTCACTATCATTATCCAGAAAAAAATAGTAACATATCAAACTAATTATGAATAGTATCGAAGTATATTTGATAAAAAATAAGCTTTTGAATCATCTTGTATCGTTTCTCCATATATTACTACACAAATACCTACTTAGTGACTATTCTCTTATAAGCCCAACATAAAAACTCACATATGCATTAAAAAAAGAAGAAGCTTAATATGAAAACAATAATAACTCATAATAAATATTATAAAAATACATCTTTGCTAGAAATCAATCCTTAACTTAGTCTTTCTTATTTTCCCATTTATACCACTTCATTACTTAATTCCAACAACTCATTCAACAATAAATTTTATTACATGAATCAGTCCAAAAATGTAATTAGTTCATATTCATCAATTCAAATACCATGTATTAGTCCACATGGCTCAACCCAATGGCTTAAACAAACATCATTCCAAAATGACTCAACAACAAAATAAATATAGATTCTACTTCCGAAAGATTAGTGTATTGAATGAACTCATGAGACTCTGCACATGTCATACTTACCACCATCCCATTCTTTTTTACAACATGTATTGAATGAACTCATGAGACTCTGCACATATCATACTTACCACCATCCCATTCAACAATAAATTTTATTACATGAATCAGTCCAAAAATGTAATTAGTTCATATTCATCAATTCAAATACCATGTATTAGTCCACATGGCTCAACCCAATGGCTTAAACAAACATCATTCCAAAATGACTCAACAACAAAATAAATATAGATTCTACTTCCGAAAGATTAGTGTATTGAATGAACTCATGAGACTCTGCACATGTCATACTTACCACCATCCCATTCTTTTTTACAACTTGTTATCAAATGGAACTCACGTATTTCCTTTAGTCATGACATGGTTAACCTCTCTAGCTCCCTAAGTATATAATGTCTATTAAGTGAAGTCTCATTTGACTCTCACTACCTAGTTATCTTTCTCTATGTGAGTGAGTTAGATACCAGTTGAATCATGATAGTTTCATATAACAAATTCTCTTCAATACACTTTGACTGACCCTAGATTAGTAATTTTCCATTAGAAAACTAATTTAAATTACTATATCACAACCAAAATTTCTCAAACAAGCATACATCGATGGACACAACTCAATCAATCATCATTTCAAATTGAGGTATGAAAACATCATCATAGATTTCTCTAACATAAAATATTTAAACTCTATAAATTTCTTGAGAAACTCATACTTGTAATTGATTGCACTCGACATGTAATCGATTACCAGAGAATAACATATGTATCTATGTTCCTAATTTACTCATCAATCAAACAAAATTTCAAAATCACAAGTTCTAACTATGTAACTCAAATCAATCAAAATAAATTCATAAATTTTTCAACAATAGATACCTCAATAAACTTGATATTGCTTAATAACCTTAGTAACTCAATTCCTCATATATTCTTCATATATTTAGATTCAGATTTTTCTATGCTTGTGCTCTCTTTAAGCCTTACCCTTCATATAATAATAAATTCATAAGTATAATCATCTCATTGCGTCAAAGACACTTAAACAATCAAACCTAAAAAAATCACTTAGTCATGCAATCATAAAAAATCACATCCAATCAATGAAGTGTTTACTCATCTTACTCTTTCATCACTACTTCCATACCAATTTCGTAACGTGACAACATCAACCATAACTCAACATATCTAAATGGATAAAGTTACACCCCCACTTGGGAACTTCATAGTACAAACCCAAGAATCTCTTTCTCTCACAAATTCTTAACTTTCTCTCTGGATCAAGGGAAATATCATCATTATAAATATTATACATTAAACTTATACTTCTCTTAAGAAATTATAGTTTCTGCAGCAACATTCAAACATAACAAACATACCATCAATTAATATCTTTCCAAAAATAAAACATTAGATTTGAAACAAAAGAAACTAGCTTTTCTTATCTAATAAACTTTGTCTAACTTTACTCTCCTCCCCTAAACGGTGTCACACGCAAAAAAAATCACTCTATCTACAAAATCAAAAGTTCGATCAATGAGACAATATGTAACTAAAAATGAACTAATGTGCAAGGGAAAACGGATTATTTTTAAAGAACGGATAAAATTTTTTAAACCGTTAAGAAAAATTGACAAATAATTTTAATAGAGTTATTTTCGTAAATTACTTTAGTAGTTTTGAAAGAGAAAAAGGAAGTTTTTTTCATTTTTAAAAACTAGATTTAGATTTTCATAAGAGAGAAGGGATGTCTGAAAAAATAAATAAATTTATGGTTCTAACATATTCATTACTGATGAACATTTTAATTGATAATAAAATTTCTAATTTACATGCATTACAAATTTTATCTCTCAATATAATTTCATCAATAATTTAATATTTTTTTCGTAGTGTGTATAAAGATACTACTAGAATTAGATGATAGAAAATAAAAATATAAAAAAGAAAACTTCGAACTTACAAGGAGAATTTTTACGAAAAATTAACAAAGCCAATAATTAGTGTTTTATATTTTTTAATATGAAAATTTCTATTTACACCACGACCGTTCAAAAAAAAAACATTTATAAATTATTTCTTATGTAATTTAAGAGATTTTTTTTCGTCATTTTGAAATCGATGCAAAATATGTAGTGTCCCTATCTTAGATCAACTTTTTGTTGATAACTTAATATAATATATAATATTATAATATAATAATAATAATAATAATAATACTAATAATAATAATAATGGTAATATAAAATTGAAATGTAGTAACTTATCAATGTGAATCAACTATTAAATTATTCACGGTGAAAACTATGAATGTTTAAGAGGTTAAAAGCTTTTTTTTTTTTTTTTTTTAAAGGGGAATAGGTTAAACGCTAAAACAAAATTATATCGGGTGATTTTGTTTTTATTAACAAGGACAATTTTTTTTCTTAAATTTAAAAATATTAATAATCATTTATGCACACTATTATACTACTCAATTGAGTTAGATTCTTTAGCCAATGATCAATAACCAATGGATTAGTTTGGAAGAAGTGTATATTCATATTTAATTATCCAAGCGTTTATAATTTTAGAGAATCATTGAAATCTTATGGTGCAATTATAAATTTATATAATGTTTTTATTAGAAAAAAAGTTACCTTGTTAATTTGCTGAGATTTTTTCTTTTATAAATTGGCCTTAGTAATGTTATTACCTTTAATTTTCTATAAATATAAATAAAAAGATATACATAGTTGTTTTTCTTAAGTACAAGAAGTGTTAATTTCTTTTCATCAGACGTATTTATAATTACTATTTTTCAAGCTAAACTCGCAAACTTATTTTTAATTTATTCTATAATCAATTCTTAAAAAATAGTAAGGTCATTATTGTACAATTACGTTTTTGTTAATTTTTTTTTATTTCAATAATTAAAAATCATTTCGTAGTCTAACAAAACTTTTGTTATAGTAAAAGAAAAGTGGATACACAATAACACTTGTGTTTCTACTGGTTAAATATATGGAAAATGATTTTTTATTATTAAATTTTGATAACTTTCTCTTATAATCTTATGTGATATCTTTTAAGTGGTTTTTCATTTTTCTATTTTCTCATTCTCAATATTTAAAAATCATTTAAAAAATGATACATCATATTATAAGAGAAAGTTGTCAAAATTTAGTAGTTAAAATATCATTGTCCTAAATATATATATGAGATTCACTATTTTGATGTACACAATTTCTTTTTTCAGTTTTACACTTTAATAAGTAATCAAATTTTTAAAATTAAAATAATTACCTTATAAATTATCATTTTTTGAATTTAATCTTTTTTAATTTGACTATTTTTTTTAAACTTAACCATTTTTTTAAAATTAAAGTAACTATCTATAATAACAAAATTACCTATAAAACAAAGAAAAACTATATAAAATGAAATTGTAAAAATTATTTATATTTATATTTATTTTTATAATTATAATTTTATTTTTATTTATTAAAAAAAGTGAATACATGTATGTCATGTTTTTTTCACTAGCTTAAATAAAGAGATTAAAATTTAATAATTTTATTTTATTTTATCAAAATAAAATACTTAAAAAGTTAAATGAAAGTAAATTCGGCCCATTTAATTTTTCTCTAAAAATGAAGAAATTTCCTATAGAAACACAAGGTAGGAGTTGGTGTCCATGATTTTAAACTATTTAAATTAGAAAAGAAAGATACCTATTTCTAATGAATAAGAGGAAACACATTGAAATCATCTAGAAAAATTCATGAAAAAAAGTTACCAAAATGAGAAAAATTACTTCTGAATTAAGAAAACTGTGCTGAGTGTAGAGAAATGGAATCAATCAAACTCAGCTTTGAGCAGAGACAATCTTGAATCTTCTGTTCCAAATTCAAAGTGGTTTTGGCAACACAACATTCCATTTTTTCACCACCTTTCAAAGGTTTTGCACTGGTTTGGTCTGAATCTTCTTGTGTTCACAATTTCAGCAAGCAGAATCTTAAGCTTGATGCCAAATGGCCCTGGCTTTACATCATCAACATTGCCAGATTCTGAGCACAACAACTCTTGTTCTTGTTCTTCTTCCTCAGATTCTGAAACCTCTGTGGTATTATTTGTTTCTGAGTTTGAACACCACTCTCCTTGAACCAACCCATTGGATGATCTGTTAAGGATCAAGTCATCAATTTTCTCCATAACCACATCACCTTCACCGAATGGACGAGCAAATGCAGCACCAGTTTCTACCATTGTATCATAGTGTGACATATCAAGAAATTGAGATTCGGATGGATCAGTGTCCCAGAGACCGTACATTAGATTATTGTCCACAGTGGTGTTTTGGAACTCTTTGGAGTTACACAACACTGTGTGGAAATATGACTCCACAGGGTAAGCCACATTGGTGAAGAACATTAGAAGTTTTCTCGGTAAATTGTCCCACCCTGTAACACAGTACTCCATGAAGGCTCTTGTAAGAACCATCCAGGGTGAACCTATTAATGAAAACTGACATGAATGAGAAACCAATGACTAAAAATAGTGCTTTTTCTTTAAGAAAATTATCAGATTCTGTTTGAAGGTAAACTCACCTCGAAATAGCTTGAAAGCATCTGGGGTATCTCTGGATTCCACAGCAAAAAAAAGTGGACTATTCTTTTCATAATGTAAACTTTGGTCTACCACAATTTGATTAATGTCTCGTTGCCTGCATCATCAGATCATCGACCATTTTGTAAATCTATTAGATGAATGGTGGAGATATTTGAAAAGGCAAATTTTTCACACAGATATTACACTCTCGGTTCCTTTTACCAAAAATAACATAATATAGGTTTTATTTATCTAGATAATACACTTTTACTGTGCTAGTTCAGTATACAGTAAAAATGTACTATCTGAGTAAATAAAACCAACGGTATGCTATTTCAGTAAAAATAAAAAGAAATTGATAGTATGCTATTTGTGTAAAAAATTCTTGAAAAGGCTGGTTCCTTTATTCTGTCATACCATACCAACAAGAAAGGTTGAACACATTTTGATTAAGATCATAATCTACACCTTTTTGAGTGAAAATGATGCATAAGTTAAGAAAGAAACCTTGGTGTCATGCATCTTTTTGACAGCAAGAGTTGTGAATTGTGATTAGATGATTTCTTTGTTGAAGTCAGGTAATGTAGGTCTCTTCACTATAGATACCAAATAAAGGTAACTCCTAACTTCTTTATTTTAGCAGTTAATGTTATCACTATGATTATTTGATTAAAACTTTACTCTTATAATATGCATATAGTTAAGGAAATAAGCTAGACTTTAATGTGATGACTACTTACTCGTTCCGAATTGTCTTGTTAGTGTAATGAATGAAGTTGACGTATCTTGGCAAGAATGTGAAAGCATGAAGGATATCTGCACAGAAATAAATAAAACATAGTTGATTTAGTGTTCCATTGAAGGCACATTGACAGATATCTCAGGCTCTAAAATCAGAGTTTAGGGCCTTGGTTATTACAGTTTATGAAACACCAAGTACTATGTAGGTGTTAAGAAGAAGATCATGAGAAATTGCATATGTTAAATCATTGTAGCATCTTTGATGGATCATTTTCTTTCTAGATCTCAACATAACCACGCAAACTAAGAAAAGGGCAATTCTAATATTTCTTGTAATCTTTAATGAATTCAGAGCCAGCCCTCTAACATTTCAAATTGACCTGAATTTGGAATTCAACTCATGATGCATACTATTAACAGCAAGAAAACTTCAGAGTGCAAGTTTTTATAGCAGGTAAAAATTTGCATCATTGAGACTTACCATCCTGAGTCATGAGAGGATAATCTGAAGCACTTAATGTGATGAACCAGTCCCAATCTGAGTTCAGTTTAAGCAGCAAAGAAGCAGCATGCAGAGGAGCAGAGAGAGCAGAAGATCCCATTCTATTTATGGCATAACTTTTCCCAATGACATTCACATTTCCAAATTCTTCAAACACCTTAATTGACTTAACTGAAAGGGCTAAATCCATTCTTTCAGACTCAGAGGAACGATCATCAAGCTGAAGCAGGTACTGGTTTCTTGGATGGTACACAGCCTTCAACAGCCTCAGCATCTTCTTCTTCTCTCCTTTGGTGCCAAGAATCCAATATGCAAGCACAGGAGGGTACCCTTTTCCTTTTGATACAACATGCTTAGGATTCAAGTGCCTTAACTTCGAAACTGTGGAATGTGAAACATTTGCAGTATTCAATCTTGAAACTGTTCCATACAGCACCAGACACACAACAAAAATCAGAAGATACAGACCATAATCTAATCCCCTACATGGAAATTTGGATGTTCTCATTTGGATGTAAAAAAGGGTTCTAGAAAGATTCAAATTTAGGTAAACTTGGTTGCCATGAAGAAGTTTATCTGTTATGGAAACAGATTATCCTGCAGCAACAAAATTTGCCTTTGATCTGGGGATCTGATGCATGGATGAAGTCCTCAAATGCTGAAAAATCACAGAAAGTGTAAACATGGGAGACAGAAACTAAGGTACATCAGAGAAAAAATTGCTTTTGTTGTATAAAAACATCATATATTACTTCTTCTTTTTTCATTATTGCAGCATTTTGTTTATGAACTGATCTTGAAAAGTGAGAGGAGTAAGGTAATAAATCAGTGTAGAAGGTGTGATTGTGATTGAGAATGGAAAAAGGTGAAGGATGTTGAAACTTGTACCTAACGTTTGAAAACTTGAACTGGAAGGAAACAAAAAGCATGGTTGCAACAGATTTGAAAGCTTATTATGACCCTTTCTGAAAACAATAAGCTTTTGTTGGTTGAATAAATTTGTGAAAATGGTATGTTATGATAGGGAATTTGCATGTACAATTTTTTCCCTAAAAAAATGGCAGTGAAAATGATTAATGAATATTTTGTTTTCTTGTTCTTTGATTTCTTGAAATGCCTCTTGTTAGAACATCAAGTAAAAGATTCAAGAAGAAAATGTTGAACTCACAAGTTAATTCAAATTTATACCGTCTCAAGTTAATTGATATGAATCAATCAAATTCAATTCAAACTCTATAATGACCGATCCACATAATACCAAATTAAATAGAGTATGTGTTAAAACAAACCTAATTTTTTACATATAAAATAAAATTAAAATAAATCATGTCAAATCAAGTTGGATTTTCTTACTACTTATATAAAGAAAATGTAGAAAAAACTAGTTGCAAAATCAAGGATTTGTTTTTTGAAATCAAAAATATTAAATGTTTTATATTTGACATGTTTGTTTTTATTGTAGAATACTCTTATATAGCTTTTCAATTTATAGGCAGTATATTATATTATTGCCTATATTTATTTGGATATATTGGGTTGATTTTTATTATTTTAAGAAAAATTCTAAATTAATCGATTCAATTTGTTAATTAAACCGATTGAGATCAAACTTTTACGGTCTTTCCAATTTGTTTGTTCTTTTTAGGATGATTTTGTGGTTTGAATATTCGTTTACCAATCAAATTTTTTTTAATAAAATAAATACGTTACTTTTTATATCTATAAAATTCATACAAACTTTTTCAAATAGTAATTTTATTTAACCAAATAAATTTTTAATTATTTTTGAGAGAAAAAAAATCATACATTAAATATTTGGACAATTATAATTTTATTATTTTAATTCAAAATTATTAAATTATAAAAATATAAAATTTTAAATTATAAATTATATTATGAAATTATAAATTTTTTAAATAATAAAATAATAAAATGATATGTAACAATGTTGCACCAATACTTTAATTTAGGTTATGTATCCGTATCCGACACATATTCGTATCCGATACTTGAAGATACTTTATCGATATTTATCAATGGAGTATTTAATTTATAAGTCGTAATAGACTATAAGAAAATATGTAAATAATGACAAATTTTAGTGACAAAAAAATAATTAGTCATTATAGTGACCAATTTAGGTACCAAGTTATACCCTAAACGTTATTGGCAACTAAGATAGTTCAAAAAATTATAATAGGTCTCTAAATTGATAAATAAAATAGTTTCTATTATTAATTGATTTCTAAATTGATCACTAGCATTAGCTACCAAGTTTTTTTACTACCAAAATAAGTGTTCTTTAATTAGAAAAATTGTCTCTAACATATTTTTTATTACTAAAATTGGTCATTATTTATGAGTTTTTTGTAGTGGTACTTTTATGATGACAATATTTTTTATGATATATATAGTTTTAATTTGGATTCACACCATAACAACCATATATTTATTATGTTTTTTAAGAATTATTGTACGTTATTCCTATTCATTGTTAATATATCACGTATTGTATCTTATTATTTTCAAAATATATGTATCGATAGATCAGATACATGTTGTATCTGATACGCGTATTGTATTCGTGCCCTATAAACAACAATAAAACAAGTGACAGGTAAGGGTGGGCAAAAAATCGAATTTTTCTGATCAATCCATTTTGTCTATAATCCAATCCATTTAATATCCATTCTATTAAAAATCCAATCCATTTAAAATCCATTTTATTGGATCTGGATATCAATCTAATCTACATTTTATATATTTTATGGATTGGATATCCATTCTCGAAATCTAGATTTTCAAAATGGATAATCCAAAATATCCAATCCAAATTTTCACTTTATATTTTTTATTAGGTTAGGTTAAAGGTTGAGACGGAGTAGCCAAAATTTAGTTGTATTTGATTGAGTTGGTATGACCCTATACAAAATTTGGCCGAATTAGGCCAAATTCTGTCAAGTCGGTCCCGATTGAGATTTGACTCAGCTGGTCTTGGACAAAATTTGGAAGTATTCGGCCAAATCTGTCAAATTATTTGGTGTCAGCCCTATGGAAACAAATTTGGATCCACATCCATTATTTGGATCCAAAATGGATGTGGACTAGATTTTCGATAAGGCTGACACCATAGAATTTGACAGATTTTTTGTCGAGGCCAACGAAGCCAAATTTCAACATGAGATAAACTTGGATGACTTTCGAACGAATTTCGGTCGGGGACGACGTGACCAAATTTGGGCTAAGGTCGACTCAACAAAATTTCAGTCAAGATCGACTTGACTGGATTCGATTGAATTTGGCCAGGGCCGATTTTGCCTCATACGACACATTTTTGGCCAGAGCCGACTTGGCCAAATATGGCCACATTTGGGTCAGGGCCTGATTAGTCAAATTTTGGTCAGGGTTGACTCGACTAAATTCGTCAGCCGGGACCGACTTGACTGAATATGGTCAATTTTTGATCACAGCCGACTAAGTTGAATATAGTCAAATTTCGTTCGGGACTTAGTCGACCGAATACAGCTAAATTTGGGCAAGTGCCGACTTGAACAAAATTTGGTCATGACCAACTCGACTGAATTTGGCCAAATTTAGGTTATGACCGACTCGCCTAAATATGACCAAATTTCGATCGCGATCAATTCTGCCGAATACGACCAAATTCAGACCAGGACCAACTCGGCCGAATTTCGGTCGTGGCCGACTCCGTTGAATACAGCCAAATTTCGATCGTGACCGACTCATTTGAATACGACCAAATTTCAGCCTAGGTCGTCTCAGCCAAATATGACCAAATTTGGGTCAGGGCTGACTCGACCAAATCTCAATCGGGGCCAACTCAATTGAATTCGACCAAATTTTGACTGGAGCCAACTAGGTTGAATACAGCCAAATTTTGGTTGCGGTTGTCTCGGCCGAATACGGTCAAATTTTGTCTAGGTCGACTCAGCCAAATGCAGACAAATTTGGATGGGGATGAACTCAACCAAATACTTCCAAATTTTGTCCAGGACCTGCTGGGCCAACTTTCGATCGAGACCGACTTGACAGAATTCGGCCAAATTTTGTATAGGGTCACGCCAACTCAATCAAATACGACAAAATTTAGAATAGTCAGTCTCAACTTTTATCCTAACCTAACCAAAAATATAAACTAAAAATTTAGATTGGATATTTTTTATTATCCATTTTGAAAATCTAGATTTAGAGAATGAATATCCAATTCATAAAATATATAAAATATATATCAGATTGATATCCATATCCAATAAAATGTATTTTAAATTGATTGAATTTTTAATAAAATAGATATTAAATGGATTAAATCATAGAAAAAAATAGATTGGATTATAAAAAATGGATTTTTTTGCCACCCTTGATTAGAATTTTGTGACACATCTCTTCGCATATTGAATGTCAGAATAGAAAACCAATAAAAAAATATTGTCTGTCAACATCTAAACACTTTTTTTCTAACATCCATGTAATGGTAGCAGACATCTGCAAAAGCTTCAAATTACTGTTGTTGCATAAGGTTAGCTTTCCTATTTTCGGTAAAATAATGTCCTTTCTCTTCCTTCTTTTGATCAATAAGAAACTATTATCTGAAGAAGGATAAACAGCAAAGAAGAACCTTAGTTATACTGCAACCAGTAAACCAAATCACCATTATTTTATGAAAGAATCAAGTATTTCAGTGCAATATTGTGACATGTGCGACGTGGGACGTGAGACATAGGATGTGGGACGTGAGACGTGGGACGTGAGATAGAGGACGTGAGACGGTGAGACGTGAGACGTAGGACGTGGTAAGTCAAACGTGAGACAACGTGGGACGAGAGACGACGTGGGACGTGAGACGTGAGACATGGGACTTGGGACATGGGACGTGAGATGTGGGACGTGGGACGTGCGACGAGAGACGTGAGAAGTGGGACATGAGACGTGGAACGTGGAACGTGGAACGTGGAACGTGGAACGTGGGACGTGAGACGTGGGACGTGGAACGTGGGACGTGAGACGTGGGACGTGGAACGTGGGACGTGGGACATGAGACGTGAGACGTGAGACGGGGAGACGTGAGAGTCGTGGGACGTGAGAGACGTGCGACATGCGACGTGAGACGTGAGACGTGGAACGTGGGACATGAGACGTGAAACGTGAGATGTGAGAGACGTGAGACATGAGACGTGAGAGACGTGTGACATGCGACGTGAGGCGTGACAGACGTGAGACATGCGACGTGAGATGAGAGACGTGAGAGATGCGACGTGAGATGAGAGACGTGAGAGACATGCGACGTGAGACATGAGACGAGAGACGTAAGGCGTGAGAAGTGAGACGTGCAACGACGTGCAACATGCGACGTGCAACGTGGGACGTGAGACGTCCGTAAACACTAAACCTTAAAATTTATATTCATAAACTTTAAACCTTACAATTTAATTTAAAATTTCAGAAGTTTAATAAAAGAATTGTTAATGTATCCATAAATTTGTACTAACAAATTTAAATTATACTCTTGTAAAAAAATGTATTAATAAAAAGAGATTAAAAACATATAAAAGTGAAAGAATAAAAATATGAGGATAAAAGTAATAATTAATGTTTATTTAACACATAAAAATAAAAATTATGAGGATAACAACAATAATTTATATTTATTGAACTCTTAAATGAGCGGAAGGAAGTAGAGGATGATATGAAAAGTTAAACTAAGGATGGGAAAAAATCTAATTTTCATGATCCAATCTATTTTTGCTATGATTCAATCCCATAATATTCATTTTATTAAAAATCCAATCCATTTTATATGATTTGGATATCAATCTGATCTACATTTTATATATTTTATGGATATACTTATGGATAGTATATCCATAATCTAAATCTAGATTTTCAAAATGGATAATCCAAAATATCCAATCTAAATTTTCAGTTTATATTTTTTGTTAGGTTAGGCTAAAGGTTGAGACGGACTAGCCCAAATTTAGTCGTATTTGATTGAGTTGGTGTGACCATATAAAAAATTTGGCTGAATTAGGTCACATTCTGTCAAGTCGGTCCCGATCAAAATTTGGCCCAACCAGTCCTAGACAAAAATTGGAAGTATTCGATTGAGTTCACCCCGACCCAAATTTGATTGCACTGGGATGAGTCGACCTAGACAAAATTTAACCGTATTCGCTCGAGACAACTACGACCAAAATTTGGCTGTATTTAGCCTAGCTGGCTCCAGTCAAAATTTGGTCGAATTCAATCGAGTTGGCCCCGATTGAGATTTGGCCGAGTCGGCCCTGACCCAAATTTGGTTGTATTCAAATGAGTCGGTCACAATCGAAATTTGGCCGTATTCAACTGAGTTGGCCATGACCGAAATTCGGTCGAATTCAGTCGAGTTGGTTCCGGTCAAAATTCGGTCGTGTTGGCCTCAACCAAAATTTGACTGAGTTGGTCTTGGCCTGAATTTGGTCGTATTCGACAGTGTCGATCGCGATCGAAATTTGGTCATATTTAGACGAGTCGGTCCTGACCTAAATTTGACCAAATTCAGTCGAGTTGGTAATGACCAAAATTTGGTTGAGTCGGCACTAGCCCAAATTTAGCCGTATTCGGTCGTGTAAGTCCTGGACGAAATTTGACTATATTCAACTTAGTCAGTTGTGATCGAAAATTGGCCATGTTCAGTCAAGTCGATCCCGGCCGACGAATTTAGTTGAGTCAACCCTGACCGAAATTTGACTGATCAGGCCCTGACCCAAATGTGGCCATATTTGGCCTATTTGGCCAAGTCGACTCTGGCCAAATTTTGGTCGTATTAGGCAAAATCAGCCCTGGCCAAAATTCAGTCAAATCCCGTCAAGTCGATCTCCACTGAAATTTTGTCAAGTCGACCTTGGTCCAAATTTGGTCACGTCATCCCCGACCGAAATTCGTTCGAAAGTCATCCAAGTTTATTCCATGCTGAAATTTGGCCTCGTTGGCCCGACAAAAAATCTGCCAAATTCTATTGTGTTAGCCCTATGGACACAAGTTTTAAAAAATTTAATTTGAATTTATTTTATGAAAAATAGATTTCGGATTTTGAACTTGATTCAAATATTTAGATCTGGATTTAAACTTGATCTAAATATTTGAATCTGGATTTAAACTTGATCTAAATATTTGGATCTGAATTTTTAAAAAATCCAATCTACTTTTTTTGAAAAAATGGATTTGGATCGAAAATCTAATCCAATTATTTGGATCCAAAATGGATGTGGATAAGATCATTAAAAATCAAATCCATGATCGCCCCTAGTGACAGGGATGACAACGAGGCGGGGTGGGGACGAGTTTCGCTATCACATACCCATCCTCTAAAAAAAATTCATCCTTATCTTCACCGGGTAACAGTATAATCTCGTACCCATACCCGTACCCGTTTTCTAACTACTTCAATATTAATTTTTATAAAAGAAAAAAAATATCATGATAAAGGAAACATAATAATCAAATATTCAATATTAGGAGGATGGTTGTTTCTTCGATATTAAATACTTTGAAATAAATTATAATTGTTTACATTTTAGATTAGAATACCAAATAATATTTCATGAGAACCAAAACATTTATTAAATTTGAAAACTGCAAACAATAATGAAACTCACTTGATAAAATTAAAAATTATTTTAGAAAATATAAAAGGAAAACAAATATTCAAATTAAAATATTTTTTAAATGTTTCTTTACTTCAATTTTTTAAATTGTAATGAATATCTTTTTTATATAATAATAGTTATAATACATCACTTGATCAAAATGACACAAAGAACAAATAATAAACATAATAATAAAATTTTGACATGGATCTTGTATCTTTTGAACTCCAATATATGTTGGATAGTGATAATATTCATGGCAATTACATCAAATTTTTATATTGTAGTAAATAAAAATTATTTATACAATTATAATGAAAAAATTACAGTATGATTGATAATGAGTTAAAAAATAAGAAATAATTAGATAAAATATATTGAAATAATATTCTACACGATCAAAATAAACAATAAATAAAAATATTAACAAATTAACAAATGTGTGTCTTAGAAATAATTTGAGAAATCATTGAAATAAATCGCACAAAGGAAATCAAATGTATAATTAAGGGTATGATAAAAGGAAAAATGCCTTAGAGATCTAAGTAAACATTTCAAATATCAACATATATACTCAATTGTTGAAAAATAACAAAAATTGTTTTAACGAAACAAAAGAGAAAAAAATGAATAATAATAAGTAAAACATTTTTTTTATATTACCTTAAATTGGGAGTATTAAACATTTTCATGTGAAAGGAAAATATACAATAAATAAAAATATTAAAAAATAATAGAAATATTGAAGTGTGAGGAATAAATTTTTTTTAATTGACATACATCATTTTAACATAATTACATAAAGGTTATGATAAGATGAAAAATATATTGATGATATGAATGAGTTTCATGACAAACAAAATAATTAAAAGAAATAAAAAATAGAAAGTTATATATATATATATATATATATATATGATTACCTAATTAATCTTGAATATTTTAATAATTTGAACGGGGATGGAGATATGACGGGAACGAGTATTATGGCGGGAATATGTACATCCACATACTCATCCCCATACCCAATTGAAAAAGTCGGAGATTTCTCATACCCATACCCAGCCAATGCGGAAATTCCCCGTCAAGATGATGATGAGTTCCTACAATACCCACTGAAATAGATTTATTTGTCATCTCTAAATAATATGACAATATAATAACCACATAAAGCACTCAACCCGCCACATAACCAAGTTAACAATAAAAACTCAATTACAAAAATTAAATTTATTAAGTACTCAATATATCACAAAAATTATGGAGAACTTTATTGAAAATTTCCAAATTTGTAAGGAATTTAAAACATAATTAAACCTTAATAATATTTATAAAATTTTGAAAATTTTCAGATAAAACATAAACAAAAGACACGCGTGAATAGTAAGCTTTCATACATGTTCATAAATTTTTATACTTTTCAATTAATAAAAAAGTATATTCGAAAATGTTAAAAAAATTTGCTATCACAAAAGATGTTTAAAAGGGTCACATAGTAATTGATTGGGCACGCAGAATTGGAAGTGGTATTTGAGTTGGCAAAACAAATCTCAATCTCAACTCAAGCCCATCAAATTCACCAATCAAAAGATAATTAGCAAAGCAATTTTAATCACTAACCAACCAATCATTAATCCAAGCAAAGCAAAATTGGATTCAGAACAAAAAAATAAAATAAAATAAAAATAAAAAAACAGATAAATAACGATGTATATATATGTATATATATATATATATATATATATATATATATATATATATATATATAT
>Ga0214543_1001389_pt1 | contig 46502 bp, 33 predicted proteins | sample CNSS2metaG_FD_160094 | JGI IMG/M metagenome (GOLD analysis project Ga0214543, IMG submission 160094) | Root nodule microbial communities from cowpea collected in UCLA plant growth center, Los Angeles, California, USA - CNSS2 | ecosystem: Host-associated > Plants > Roots > Nodule | place: USA...
TATATATATATATATATATATATATTGACATTTAGAAGTCTAAAATTTTATTTCGATGTTGACTTTCACGAATATTTTTTATTGGAAGTCAATATCTGAAACTAATTTTAATTTTGAAGATGTAATTTATGAAATTTTATTTTAATAGTCAAAGTTTTTGGAATTTTAAAAATTGTTAGAGGTGCTCGAGATGTAAGAAGAAAGCCCTTGTTAATAAGTCTGCAAACAGACCCTCTACATAGGACCTCAAATTGGGCTTTTACTCCTGCACCTCCACAATTTTTTCATGCATCCCCAAATATTTAAAACAACAATTCTGCCCTTTTGAAAAGTGAAATTGGGATTACATATCCCAGAAACTTTCTGGAACAAGGCTTTTGGAATTTTCAGATCAAGATTTTTAGAACAAAATTTCCAAAACAGAATTTCCTGAATGAAATTTTCAGAAAATGATTTTTGAAACAGAATTTCCAAAATGTATGAAATGTGACGGAGATAGATATTATGACCGTGATATATATACTCAATTGAAAAAGTCGAAGATTCTTTATACTCATACTTATACCCAATCAATGCAAAAATTCCTCGACGGATTTATTTCCATATTTATGTAACATTAGCACACAAAAAAATGAAAGAAAAAAATCGATAATATTTTTTGTTATAAAACTTTAGATGTTATATAGTGATAATTTTTTGTAATAGTTAATTAATTAGGGTAAATATTGAATTTACTAAAATAAGAATTAAAATATATCTTTTTCAATATATTAAGAAAGAAAATACACAATAGCATTAATTTTGTTTGAAATTTGTTAACGTGTTGGTCTTTAATAATTATAACACGTATTTATTAAAAAGAATACATTAATATATAACAAATTTTAATATATATTAATATTAATTTTTTTATTTAATAAAGATAATTATTAAATATTAAAGATCAAACAGTTGTTCAACTACTTTAAACAATAACAAAAGTCAAACAAAATGAACATAACTATAGTTAAAAACTAATGTAAAATAACTCCAAGACTAGAATGTTGAAGCAGTAAAGAATTGTTATATCTATTGCTGCTTCAATTTTCTCAAAAAGAGAATGTCCGTAAATGCAAAGCATTATGGTATAACAAGTTACAAATGTCTCGTCCAAAAAGATAAAAGTATATATGCACTATAAAAAACATTTAATCATTTTAAAATAGAATAATCTAATGATTTTTCAACGCGAAAAAAAAAATCAATAATAACAACAATTGATCATTCCAATCCAGTGTCCCTGAATAATAGCAAAAGATTAAACAGTTTTTCAGTAACCAACAATACTCAGATGAAAACTCAAAAAGTCATTGCATATTTGTTTGAAATTTACGATGAAAAATATATCAAATTGTCTACATAAGTTTTGCCCAATCAGGATGTGGACACTCGTACGTCCATCCAGGCCCCGTGTAACGAAAACAATGTAGCCATAGACCTTCTTCATCACCATCATATCTGCAATTATAAGCTCGACAAGAAAACTTAATGGTCAAGCTATCTGAGATTTACAACAAGGATAGGCAAAAAAGAATCTTCAGAATTACAAGTTTCAAGTCTTGCTAATAGAACAAATAAAAAAAATGATATATTTACATATATTAATTCATAAAACAATCACAAAACAGGAAAAAAAAGTATAAACATTGAAAGTTAAGACAATAATACTTATTTAGTTCAAAAATAATGGAATCTACAACGTCATATTCACTAAGAGCTTTTTGCTACGAAAACACAAAGCCTAGATCAACAACAATAAGCAACGTAAAGCTCCTACTTCGTTCCAATCAATTTTTAACCAAATTCCAATATCCTCATGTCCTGATATAAGCAGATTAATTGTAAAATCTGTAGTGGCATATTCTATTTTTCTCTAATTATGCTCAAATATGATGTAATACTACTGAAAATGCTTGACTACGAAAAAGTCTATGCTCAACCAAATTATTATGGTCTGCCCTTTGCACTTTGGAGTTTAGACAGCAAATATTGTTTTCTAAGATAATGGGTTTCTTACCCTTTGGGTGCCAAATTTGGACAATTTGTACACATAGGGTCGATGCTAAAATCTTCACCAGAATTTTCTCCGCATGCATTGAGGACTTCATCAAGATCTGATGTCAGAGAAACATCAGATATGCGAGCTGATCTATCAGCACTCGACCCTTTGACAAATCGATCAACAGTTTGTTCTGAGATGTACAGCATGTCATTGGCTATTGGGTGCCCTGAATACTGCAAATGAACACGTATCTACACCAGAGGTGTATGTTAAGCACCATATATAAATTATAATAAATTGAACAAAACTAAATGTAGGATGTTTTTGGTCATAATTGAATTAATATTTCCAACTACATATGTCGTGTTAATCTCATCTCTTGTATTCCGTAAGTTGTACAGAACAACGACAGTCATACATTTGCGTGTAAATTGACAAAAAGGCTGGCAAGAAGCCTTCTATACAATATGTTGTCATTGACTATGTAGCATGAATACTAACACGGAAACAATGCACGGATTCGGACATTTCGACATGTGTAGTATTCAAGATATAGGACACAGGAACACAAATTTAAATATTACATCATTATGAATTATTTAATTTAACAATCAATATTTATATACTCAATCATCTATATACAAGTTTAGTCAAATATAATAATCTAATCATATTGTTACCTAATACAAAAATAATCAAATCCATCTATCTAATATCTTAAAAGTAAAAAGTAGTGATCATATAATATTTTTTCCATATTTCTATAGTCATAATAGAAACTAATGCAATAAATTTACAAGTTCATGCATTTAGAAAAATCATTGTATTTGTCCCTATTTTCACTTTATGTTTGAATCATGTCAAAATTATGTCAAAGACAAAACATGTATATTAAATTGGACACTTCACCATAAGGTCGTATGCACGTAGATGTCCAATATAGATTGATAATAGAACTTTTTTTTATTATTTCTATGGGAGGTTAGCAATGTTTAAACCAAATAACAGACATAGAGAGCATGATATGAAGATATTAAATGTTAGCAAAGGCAATCTATTTCTAAAATATGATTTACTTCACTTTGTATTTCATATGAGCAAGACGCTACAATTTATAGGACTTACATTTGGCTTTTCATCTTCAAGCCATAATGTCTCCAATTATTAAGAAAACATAAAACTAATCACCATTAACATCTGAAACATAACACATAAAACTTATGACTTTTGCTCTCCTAAAACATCACAAATGTAATCACTCATAAAGTCTGCTCAATAACTCATAATTTAAGTTTACCCTAACATTAAATATGCAGCTTAATCTTGGATAAAAAGAAAAAGGAAATCTAAATCAACCAACATCTTCCTACCTGATGAGTACGGCCAGTGATAGGTTCACATAAAACAATACTTTGAGTTCCATCAGTACTAATCCGAGTAAATTTTGTGGAGGCAGGCTTCCCCTTTGCGGAGTCTCTGACCTTCATTAAAAAAAAATATTTTCATTCAGATATTCCATAAGATACTTGTCTTTCCACTTATCAAGAACAAATGCCTACTTTTCCTTAGACAATGTTAGCTACTATTGAAACATAATAAAATAAGAATACCCAATATAATCACCAACATTTTGTTTTAGCTGTCATATGCGTCCATGTTTTACACATCAGATCATTTAGAAAAGACAAAGGAATCCATGGTGTTTGTTCTATTTGCATCTCTTACGATGTTAACCTTGTTGAGTTCGAATATCTATTACCTTGGACTCCGATTCTGTATCGCATTGCTCGAATTCTCATATATATAATTTGAACTATGACAAAAGCAATTCTGTTAATAAAAAGCTAAAAGTACCAGCACGAAAAGGCTCCTTTCTACACAAAAGATATGACAGAAGGTCATTGTAAAATGCCTTCCCCTTGCATATGCAAAGAGACTTGTTCCAAATTTGAGACCATGACCAACCAATTACCAAGGCGAAATTTTACCATTACGTCAGGGATTGCCACCAAAAGGTAAGTGAGGCTCTTAAAAGATATTACAAGGCAGCTGCAACTTATTCAGCTGAACTTTAGCTATAAATACCATATTTAAAGTTGAATAGCATATTTTTCAAAGTTAGTTGCACAACATTAGTTAAATAGTCACAAATGTTGATTGATCCCATGGCTCTTTTTTTGGCTTAAAGTTGTACTTAAGAACTCGAAGGAAAGCCTCTATATCAGTCCTAAATAGTAGTTAATCAACTAGATGAAGGTTATATATACAAAATAGTATTAAAAGTATGCCCAGAAAGTTTCATAACAATGGACTATATTCTAGAAAAAGAAAGAAATGTCTAACCATCCAAAAGAAAGGTTGCTTTAGCATTTATCACAGAAGCTATTAATAACTAAAATACCTACATCATAAAAGTGTTTTTCCTTCAATGCATTAATATTATAATTATAAATATAGCACTTTTTCCCTACAAGGATTCGTTGTTTTCCCTTTGCAAATTCGTTAAAATATGAAACATGTTGATCACAAACAAAGTGACATTTTTATAATTATTAGTGCAAACATATCAACTGAAAATGAAAACAAAAAACAATCTAAATGCATCCAGACATTCAATAACAAAAAATAATGTAGGATCCCCCCAGGCCTCACCTCGGTTGTGCTCCTTCCTTCACGTGCATTATAGTCGATATTGGCATCAACAATTAGCTGAAAAGTAAAAACTTGGTCAAATTAGAAAATTATGAAATTTTAACTCAGAATTTAAAAATTAATAATCTATATCTAAAATCTATATATTAGGCAAATTAAAGTTCAGTCCATACAAAAATGACAAGACATCTCAGACTAAAGTTTTAGTTAACCATGACGCATTTGGAATTGCTTTTATTTTTTAAATTCAAATGTAAGGGATCACTATGAATCTCAACATCCCACCTAGGTTGCCACTACAAAATGCAACAATCATATGTCACCATATGAAAAGCTACATATAAAGGAAGAAAAAAGCAATTACAAAAACACGAGGGACAAACCAAACTCAGGCTCAGAAACAAAAAACCACTCCCACGAAGGAACTAAAATAACGAAAATTATGGAGTTGGTACACAATTGTTGCTTATGTTTTCAGATTAACAAAAATAACTTAACAATTCTAAACTAAAACCAAGTCTATTTCATACTTTTCAAAAATATTTCAAGCATAGCCAATCCTATGGTGGATAAAATTGGAATTAACAATTTCAACCTGTTTTAATCTTACCAAGAGCAATATGCACCGATTTTCTCAATTTCACAATAAACAATTGTTCTGCCCAAACCGTTTCTTCTTCACATGCTACACTCGATGTGATAGGTTTCTTGATGGAAGAAACCTAGTTAACGAGGTTCACACACACATAGAAATGTAATCCACACTCAACACACTTGATATACCTTGTTTATTTGATTCAAACCGGTCACACAATTTGTATATTGTCCAGAGAGATAATGTTTCCCTTCCCACAGGACACTAATGATCCTATCTACACTCTCAACAAACCAAAAACGTAACCCCAAGCAAACAAAAGCCAACCTATATATTTTCTTCCTAAGGAAGACTATACCCTCCTATCCAACTAACTAATTTTTAATTTTCTTCCCTCTTACATAAAAATTCCATCTCCTAACATTACCTCCCCTGTACAAGCAACCTTGTCCTCAAGGCTGAAGTCTGGAAATTGGAATTTAATGGTGGCTATATCCTCCCATGTAGCTGCCTCAGGTCCTCCGTCTTGCCATGAATCAAAACCTGTTGAACTGGTTCTCCTTGTTGGCATTGAAACTTTCCTATAAGGGCGAATCTTGAAAAACACCCAATCCCCCATATCAATTGGTGATGGTTTTCTATGTCTATTAGCAAATTTAGTCATTTGTTGTTCTGCCCTAGTTAAATGAAACTTGAGTTGTTTCAGGGCTTCATCGCTAGTTAATAAATCTTATGCCACCGCTTCCGTCGTTGTCTCAACTTGTACAAATCTGTTGAAGGAGGGTGAGTCGTTGTCTCAACTTGTACAAATCTGTTGAAGGAGGGTGAGGGTCTGTTGACATCTGGAAAAAACTCCTAGTTGGTCCTTGGAAGTTAGTATTATACCAATATTATGCCCATGGAATAAACATAAACCACGTCTTTAGTTGTTCAAAACCAAAACATCTTAAATATGTTTCCAAAGTCCTATTTAAAACTTCAATTTGGCCATTTGACTTTGGATGGTAAGTTGTGCTCATGTCGAGTTAGGTACCCTGCAACCGAAACAACTCTTTCCAGAAGAGACTCGGGAAAGTGGGATCTCTATCACTGACAATTGATGTTAGGATTCCATGCAATATCACTGCTTCTTTCACAAAACCTTCAGCAATATTCCTGGCTGAACAGGGGTGTTTAATCAGTATGAAATGCCCATACTTACTTAACCTATCCATGGCCACTAGGATGGCATCATATCCATTGGATTTGGGAAGAATGACTATGAAATCCAGACTAATATCCTCCCGCACCTCATTAGGTGACGAAGCATTTTTATTAACTCGAGTACCATAGGTATGATGAGTATGTTTTCCTAACTAACAAGACTCTCATTGAAAAAACGAACTGTGAGAAAAACTTGGAAGCATTAGACACATTTTGGAACGACTAGGATGACCTAAGCATTGATGTTCAAGATCTTGAGACGCAGTTGAGATACAAGCAACCGATTGTGACAGATAGTATAATCCTCGAGACTCATGTCCTACTCCAACTAATACACCGATCTTGAACATGAACATAATTATTTGTAAAAAGATCAGAGTAATTTTAGGAGCAAGTGAGCTTCCTTATGGAGATTAAATTAAAATGACACCCAAGAATATAAAGCACATAATTTCCACCTAATAAATAGGAATCAATTATCCTAATTGCTAGAATATGTAACTATTAATTTCCTACAAATTTTTAATAGCTGATTACATTCTAACAGTGGGTAATTTCACCATTTTCATCCAATGCCTTTGTACCTCTTCATCTTCCTCCTCAGAATCATCACTACATTCCACTCTTTCTCCCCTTCTAACTCCACGGATAGAATTCTCACTTTTTTTCTGAACTTCTTTCTCATTTCTTGGTCATAGTGTTTCTTTGATTTCTTGAATGTTATCTCTTACTTTTGCATTCATTTGCTGGCCCACCTCTCCAAAGCACCTATTCGGCCTTCCATGATTCCTCCTCCTTGGATTTGGCAGGTTGGACCAATTGATAACGAGGTTCACACGCATACAGAAAACGTAATCCACACGCACAAAACATTGAATATACCTCATTTATTTGATTTGAACTAATCACACAATTTGTACATTGTCTAGAGATAATGTTTCCCTTCCCACAAGACACCAAGGATCCTGTCTAAACTCTCAACAAACCAAAAACGTAACCCCAAGCAAACAAAAGCCAACCTACATAAAGTCTTCCCTTTAAGAAGATTGTACCCTCCAAACCAACTAACTAATTTTTAATTTCTTCCTTCTTACATAAACATTCCCTTTCCTAACCGCATGTTACTACATGCATTCACTTATTTAGCGACAACCGTCATCTAAAACTCTAATGCCCATGGCCAAAGCTTCTCATCAATGCCTCTCAAAGAGAGCTTTTCAATTTAGACCCATGGATATACACATCCCATATGTGATCAGTTGCCTTCTTTAATAAAAAGATATACATAAAAGATCAACTGCTTCCGCAATATCATTAGTTGCCTTATTTATAATAGTTATATAATTGCAATTTGCAAAACTGTCAAAAACCCAAGAAGCAGGAACAAAAACTATCATGTCCCCAATATCTTAAAATCAAATGAAGTACATGGTAGAAAATGTGCATATTTTGTTAACACTTATGTAGATAAACTAGACTCTAGCTTTTAGTTACTTTTCCTTGAGTTTTTGACTGTGAATCTAACATTCGAAACGTTAACTGACGACTAGAAGGAGAATACTTCCCATCATGTTCTGAAAATATCAATCTAATTCTTTAGGAAGCCCAAGTGCACAAGGCCCTAACTAGGTGGGAGTTTAGGGAGAAATGATGAATGTGACTTCTCCCACATACATAGAGACTGTTTTTAGGATCATGAGACAGAAATCACAAGGTTCACCCTCTAATTATACAAAACTACGTTAACCAAAGGAAGAAGGAAATTATATCTTTAGCATATATGAAAAAGTTGCAGGGTTTTTCTTCAACGTACTTCCTATGTTTCATTTATTTGATGTTTTAGCAAAACAGAATGTTCCAATTTCACAATCATTCTCTCAATTAAGAATTAAATATAATTTATTATTAATTATATCCTTAACCATTATTATGATGTGAAAAAAGGAAAAAATTAGATGAGAACCTAATCAATATGCAAGACAGGGGATGTGTTCGGAAATAACATAATAAGAATTACAATATTATAATATAGCAATAGCATTTAGTAATTCCAATGCCAAGACCTTCAAGGTCCATCAAAATAGCATGCAGAAAGTAATAAATACCAAGTACAGTATATGTAACACATCTTATCCAGATCATATAAAAGATACCTCATCCTCAGGAAATTCTCCAACTACTTTTGCTATATATTGTTTGTGGACTAAACCAGCTTCTATCTGTAACAATTAAACTCTATAGTTATAGTGTATAAAAAATTTCACATAAAACAGAATAAATTATGTGTTACAAGCATGTCAAGATATTGATATCACAAAAGAAGAAATTGAACTTTATTGTATGTTAGAATAGGTTATCTTAAATAGACTTTATAGGAAAGTTGCAGTGTAATTTGTGTTGTATCTTCCGAGACATATTAAAGGTAAGTCCAGCCATCATACATAAGGACAATTGTAGAACCTATCCTGTTTCTTCCAATTCTGCTATTTGTCCAGCTACCCCCTCTTGAACCTATCCTCCTCTGTCATAAGCATCATGTGTTTGTTCCTCTCATACCCATCTTTACCTCTTTCTTTCCTCAAAAATTTTGGCCAAGTTCCACCGGTGGTTAGAAAGTATTCTCTTCACACCAAAATAAGTGATCGGTTAATTTAGTAATTTTTCTACCAGTCACGATTTAGGATTCTAATAAACATTCAATATTTTATTCTATTTTCCCCTTATAAATTATTAATATGGAAAAAATAGTCTTTATCACAAAATTAATTATAAATTATAAGAATAAATTAGGAAATTTTCTCAACTTATTTATTTATTTATTAGTTCTCTTAATATTGTACGTCTCTTATTTTGAAAAGAATGGAGCATATTGATTATGAATCATGTTTACACCCAAAACTAACAAATGAAAAGCTAACCCCAATAGACAGCACCCTCTCTTAATTATAGTCTTCCTAACCGAAGACTCACACCCCGTCAACCACCTACTAACAACCTGTCATTCTAACTAACTAACTGCTAGTTTTATTTCTCTTAACATACACCTTTAATGTCCTAAAACCTATTTTGTGACAGTTGTGACATAATTGTCCTAACTGCAAGGTTTTTTCCTTCTACTATAAACAATGCCAAACCTATCAATTTCTCAAGTAGGTATTAGAGCAGGTCAATCCTGCTATTCTTGTGTCTATCCAGCAAAGAAATTGCCATCCGATAACCGCTTGGGTTCATGTATCGCGGAGCGTGACCCAATCCAGATAGTCAAGCATCCAAACACCAACCAACACACCATCACCTGCAATCAATGTCTCAACTAACTTAGGCACATGTGTCTCACGTTTGCCTTCTAGTGGTTGGAATCCTTCCAAACACCGCAGTTCCAATCATCGGAGCTTTCTACACACTCACATTTCCACCCTTAGTTTTCATTCTTGTACTATTTGGTGTGACATAAAGGGCTCCTCACAGTTTATCCCTCCTTTTTCTTTCGAGATCCACCACTCTTTGTTGTTTTAAGAGTTGGCACAGGCTATGGTATGCAGAAGTTTGTTGTTTCTGACTATTGGTACTCATTGTATTTTGAGAGAGATTCAAGCGGTTGGTTGTTGCGTAGTTATTGGTTTGTGAGTGTTGGTGTTGGATATTGAATTGTTATCAGTTTGCTGGCCTAATGATTTGGGTGTTAATTTGGACCCTTTAGGTAGTTGTAATTCTAATTATTGATGGATTCCTCTTTCAACATGCTTTGTTTACTCAAAGTAGTAGCAAACATCCTCAATGCTCCTTTCATAGGAGAATTGGCCACACTCGAATTGAAATAACTACTTCTCCTGACATGGTTTTCCTAACAATATAGCAAACATCTTTCAATTTAAAAAGGTTAAACCACAATTTTTAATGAAAAAATATCAGGATATCTCAGGTTAGTGATTAAGAACAACCTTTCACACATTTTATTTTGTCAAAAGCTTGCATTTCTCAAACCTTGGAGAATCAAAGTTCATGGGTAATTGATTTGGGTGCTTTTGGTCTCAATTTTGGTAATCCTTCCTTATCTTCTTCTATTTTTCTACCCAATATTCCTCATGTTATGACTTTAGCCAATGGATCCAAAGCTTCTCAAGGAGTTAGTCAAATCTCCCTTTCTCCCTCCTTAAACCTAAAGCATATTCTACTTTTCTCTAATTGTCCTTTTAACCTAATTTCCCTAGGTCAATTAACCAAATCTTTAAATTGTTCTATAACTTTTCAATGCAAATTCTTTGGTTATACAACAGCTTGAAACACGATGATTGATTAGTGAGGGACATGAATATAGAGAACTCTACTATCTTGGTGTAATAGATCGTTAATGTCTTGTTTAGAATCCACATCTCCTAAACCTTTGCATGATCGCTTGGGAGACCCACATTTATCAAAATTAAAAATGATGATTCCTACCCTTAGCAAACTCCATGTGCTAGAACGTGAGTTCAATTAGGAAAACATATTTTGTCTTCTTTTCTGATGAGAGACCTCTAGCTAAAGAACCAACTATTAGAATCATGGCTAGGAGGATACAAGAATGGGCCTTCTCTGAGCATGCAAGGCCCGCCCAAGATGAAGTTCACATGGGTCAAGGAGGATGTGAAGACCTCCTTTTGTGAATCAACTTATGCTAGAGCTCCCCTTATTGGATTCCTCTAGCCTCCTTCCTTCAGTGTTGGCCTAACCTCACTTGAGAACCTCCTCCAAACACCATAGCCGAACTTATACTCCTCATTCTTCCTAGCTTTCGCACCTTCCTAGCATCCATGATTCTCCTCCATTCCTTCTCACGGTTTTGAGCATGAAGATGGACTCATCATTTTCTAAACAGAACAGAAACAAGATGCAATGATGTCTTCTCTATAATTCATTCTAACATTTGGGGTTCAAGTCAAGTCACATCCTTTGGATTTCGTTATTTGGTCACTTTTATTGATAAATATTCTCATTGTACTAGGATTTACTGAATGAAATATAGGTCTGAACTTTCAAATATATTTTGAGCCTTTCCTCAATGAAATTAAGAATTTGACCAAGTGACCAAAATTTTAAGGAGTGATAATGCTAAAGAATACCTTTCTTTTGGTTTCTCTACTCTTTTGAATTATGCCCCAAATTCAAATAGAGATAATGAACACTTGGTTGAAGGTCAAGCTCAAAGAAATGGCAAGAGGACAATGTTCTTGCCATCCCACCTCTAAAGGAGGAGGATGTTTTTATTGATGTGCTTCGTGAAGGAGATGGACCTAATGAAGATCCCTTCAACTTTTATTTTAATTTGAAAGATTCATACTAGATAGCTATTGTTTATGCTATAGCTATCTAGGTATTCTTTGTCTTGGACTTGGTAGTTGGTAGTTGATGATTTTGTATGTTGTTTAGGCTACTTAAACTTACCTAATTAGGTATTTAAGTTGTTTTTTTGTCAGTCATGAGTTATGACTTAATTGACATGCTTTCTTTTTTATGGCTTATGATGAGCTTAAGTTCAATTCAGTATTTTAAAGTGCGACCTAGTGACTAAATATCTTTTAATTATTTATTTTGTCTATAGAGTACATATCTCATATCTATGTAGGAGTAGGATCTACAATACGTATTATGATCTTACAATTTACGATTTAGAGAGTCCCCCACGATTCTAATTATAATGTAAATTTGACTGCCTTGGCTCAAAGATTTATCTAAAGGAACATAATTGCCCATCGGATGTCATGTAAATATTAAAATCAAACAATTTAACCTTTTATTTAATATTAGAAACTAAATATTCTATAAGAAAATATTTAATAGCAAAACAACATCACTTCCTACAGTCACCTGTTGCCTAAAGATGTCAGCTTTTGCAGCATTTCTCGCCAAAATAAGAAGCCCTGAGACAAGGCGATCCAGACGATGAACAGCTGAGATGATCATGTCAAGGTAAAATTGCAAATACAAATGGACAAAGTTTGAAAAATAAAGGGAAAATGCAAGTATAAAATGGAGAAAGGAGACACCGTGGCTGGATAAGGTGTGAAAAAATATTAAGGGCAAGAAAGACATTTATGCTAATTGGAAATGTTAAACCATATCAGCAAATGACGTTTATCTCTTCTCCAAAATGCATTTTTGGATACGAAATAGAGGTGCCAGCCCATACTCAGCTTGAAGAATGCCAACAACAGTGTTCTTACGATATTGACCGCATGGATGTACCTACGTAACAGCTAAAATTCACAGCTTTAGCGTATATGAAATTTAGAGCAAACTACCATCGATAAGTATATCACCATTACATAGGTATCTAATTAAGAATTCACTATAATTCCTGACTTCCTTTGTTAGAACCAAAGGAAATAATTTAAATGATATAAAGGAATCAGTTCTTTTTCATTGTTTAACATATCATTAGAATTATGATCTACGCTTCAATCACAAATAGCTCTATATAAACAGGTGTTAGAAATATATCTAAAATCCTTAATGTTTCTTCACCTAACACCTTGAACTTCACGGAATATTAATTCATGACAGAACTTATTCTCTGCATAATTATTTTACTTCACATGAGTTATCACAGTTTTACAACATAGGCACTTCACTAACCCATTTGTTAATGATACTTACAGGAACAGATGCTGGCTTACAAATAGTTAGCACATCTGGTTCTTTTTGAAGAATAAGAACATCACAAGCCATCACAGGTGGTTCATGCCTGAAAGCTCGGTGGCATCAGTTGCAAGGTTTACTAAATCCATAGAATGAAAGCATAAAGTTTAAAACCCAACCTGTGTAAGAAATGGCTTATCTTTTGAGATGGTTTAACTACGTATGAAACTGGTACCATCTCTCCATCTACTTGAATCCTTCCACATTTCACTGCACTAACCTACAATGTTAAACACAAACTATCAATTAATTAAAACTCTGGGGCATCATCAAGTTCACTGAGCTGAACACAACAAGTGGAGTATGTAGTCAGTGATGCCATTTGTTCAGGAAAGTGTAAAAAACATCTCTTCCAAATAAAAATAATAACAACAATAATAATAACCATCACAAGACATTACTCTGGTATCCATTCTTTTCTTATGGATACTACACTTGCAATGCGGTTAGTTAGTTTCTGATAGTATCCAATATAATCAAATGTTTGTTATAAACTCGAGGTAACTATCGACGACTCACCAAGGGTACCTAACCTAACCTATCAGGAACCAGAGCAAATTTCACTCTCTTAACGTGATTTTTTTTGTTGAGTATTGAATTATTATGAAAGGTTTGTCATAAATTGTAACTACTTAAAACAACCGAAACTTACCATTAGACAAATCATCAAATCAAATATAAACGAGTAGGCGTAATTCTTACATAATAATCATAAGGTCGACCTTTAAACTCCTCAGCAAATAAGTCTACAATGGTTTTTCCCGCCCACCGATTTTTAACCTGCAACAACAAATTGACCATTTCTAGGGTTTAATAGGGGTTTTATAACATATAGAAGAGAAATTTTTAAATAATAAAAAATTGAATAAGCAAAACAAAACAAATATACATGAGCGATGAATTCAAAGTAGTATGGTCTAACAAATCGTATTCCTGCACAAATTCCAACAAGGGAAGAAAAAAGAAAAGAGAGTCACGTTCGTTCTATGTTCATAGTAAATTTTCGTCCTTATCATTGGAATATGCAGAGTGTCTACGATATTGAATGATACCATTTCGAAAGATATAATCGTGCTGGTGTGGGGGATTCGCTGGAGTTTGCCACACGATATCCATGCCCTCCAATTTTTAACCTGCAACAACAAATTGACCATTTCTAGGGTTTAATAGGGGTTTTACAACATATAGAAGAGAACTTTTTAAATAACTAAAAATTGAATAAGCAAAACAAAAGAAATATACGTGAGCGAAGAATTCAAAGGAGTATGATTTAACAAATTGTATTCTTGCACAAATTTCAACAAAAGGAAAAAAACATTAATTCATTTTTCAAAATTCCAGTTTTTGTAATTTTTATAATTTTAAAATATTTTTGTTTTGTTTTTTTAGAAAGAAAATTATAATGGTGGGATTTAATTATAAAAGGATAAAATGGAGACAATAAAAATATGAGAATAAAAATATGAGAATGAATGAATAATATATGAGGTCCATGAAGTAAGCATAAAAACAGGTCCACAAATAATAAACAAAGACAAAGGGGCGCGGGGTTATCAAATGAGAGAGTGGGCAGAGTAAAAAAAAAGGAAAACAAGTGTGGCAGGGTGCTGTAAAAAGTAGTGGTGTTTGGAAGCAATAAAGTCCAATAAAGTCCAAAATGAGAATAGCATCCAGCGGTGCACAAGCGAGAAATGAAAACAGCCCCAAGTAAAATAAATAGAGGGGTGCAAGGTGCAGAAAGGTTGGTCTGCCCAAAGAAAAGAAATTGAGTGAATCTAATTAAGCTAACTCCTGATTCGTAAACCCCCATCCAACATCAGTCGCTTCCGTCGAACCTCCACCTAGCCGCACCTCTGGAGCTCGCCGCCGCTCATTTCTGGACAGCCGGTGATGTTGCCGCTGCGACCGTCGCCGGTGCGGATGAGAACCTTGGGAATTCTCTTCTTCATTTTTTTTTTCCTGGGCGAGACATACCGCTTCTTCTTCCTCATCGCCGCCGACGCCACTCATTTCCGGAGACTACCGTCAGCGATTCCAGCCGACGCAGGTCGTTCACTCATCTCCAATCCTCGATTCTCTTCCGCGAGAGAAAAAGATGCTATAGGCTCTGCGACTCGCCACCACCGTGCCGCCACCGCGATTGGGTTCGCAACCGTCACGCTCTTCTCCCTCTATTTCTCCGTTCTGATTTTGTGGATGGATGAAGATGATGGGAAAAGGATAGAAATGAATGTTTGTTGCTGCAACGGGGTTCTGGTCCGTGATGTTGAATTGCAGGAATGGGGTTGTAACAGAAACAATGGATGGTTTCTATTGATGATGAAGAATGGGTGTGATTCTGGTTTGGTTGTGTGTTCTCTTTGCAGGTTAGAATGGTGTTGTGATGCTGCGGGATAAAACTTTGTTAAAAGTCGGAGGTGCTACGAGGGCGTGAGGATTCAGTGGAGTCGAGGGTGATAATAGAGGATTCAATGAGTCACGCAAAATTTAATAAACTATTACATTCTAAGCACGCAACTGCATCAAGTTCATCTCAAACATTCAAGTATTCAGATAAAGTACTTACCTCTTGCGGTTCCTGTCAGCTGTGTTGGTGGCTTCACCTCTCTGCTGCTGTTTTTAACAGTAACATGTTATCTAAAAGACTTGACTTAAAACAACAACTAATATATAGCAGTAATAGAAAATAAATTTAGTTTTAATTTTATAAAGTGAGTTTATAAAAAGTTTATTTTTTTATATATTAATTTTATATTTTACTTCTTCAGTGACCATCGAAATGCATTAAACAAGATTTATTTGACGCATATAAGTTTCACCATTTGAAGGTTAGTTTATGCATGGAATGAAATATTTTGTAACAAAATATTTTTGGTATAATGTAAAGGTTTGTGTGTGAAAATTCCTCGTATTCGTTTTCGTGACCTAAGGTCACCCTTCCCGTTACTTTTGGTGTAGCACATGATTCCTATTGTGACATAACCAAACGAAGCATTGTTTGGTGAAGGTTTTGAAAGGGTCATTGTGCCTATTAAAGTTGACTAAAAACAGTGATGGAAGAAGACAATTTTAGAAGGTTGGACCCATATCCTGAATTGAAAGGGTTGTCAGTGATTCTCAAGACACAATAACTTAGCACTATGATTGTGATTAGGGGACCAAGGAACCCATTACAAGTGCAACTACAAAATTGATTTTTTTGGATTTTTTTAGCATTTTGATTCAGTATTTACTTTTGCTATTTTTCAATAGATAATTTTTTAAATATTTTTCTTTCACATTTTAAAAAGTGATATTGTTCATATGTTTTTTTATCTCATCGATCCCAAACTATATTGCTGGAGTTACTAGTTATTTATTTTACTTTATATGTTTATTTTACAAGTTATTTATTTATATTTATTTTTGTACATCCATCCCAAATTTTAATTATTTAAAATAAATATTTATTTTACTTCATACACATTCTGAAATGCTAACAGATTACATCATAAATTGCATTATTCAACTTATATAGTAAAATTCTCATCACTTTCAATCTATTATTTTATTGGACACTTTTATTGTAAATCTAAAATATATTTAAAAAAAAAATTTACAAATTTTCAGCATAATACAATTTATATTTTTAAATACATTTATAATAAATTTTAATTACATAAAATAAATATTTATTTTACTTCATACACATGCTAAAATACTAACATATTAGATCATAAATTGCATTACGCAACTTAAATAGTAAAATTCTTATATATTTGAATCTCTTGATAAGATATTATTAGTATCTTGTTCTTTTAAATGTGCATTTTTGTTCAGATTCCTTAAATTAACTTCTTGCTTCTTTACCTGATTTTGTTAACCATTTACCACTTTCAATCTATTCTTTATTTATCTCCTAATTAAATTTTAGTATTTGTATTAATTTAATTATAATTAGAAGTAATTAAAAAAATTGATAACATAAAGAAATTAACAAAAACAGTTTTTAGTAATGTAACAAAGTTAAATCTTATAATAAAAACAATAACTGTTGTGATGCTTTCAAAATAGGATCCTAATGAAATTTCCTATTCCTGACAAGTAAATCTAGATTCTGCTAATCTAAACTAATTATTTTTAATTATTTAACAAATCTTACACTTGAGTTTTTTCAAGAAAAAGTGGTTACTTTGTTTATCATGTTCAAAATAAAGTGACGAAAGAAGTTAAATTTTAGTTATCTTTTCAACAACCCACACAAATGATGAGATTGAGATACGTCGCAATCGGGATCGCGACGGCTAACGAAAAAAGAAAACGAGTTTAAAAAAAGATTTGGAGTCGCCACCATAATTATATGGGAAACTATGGAAAACCATAAAAATAAAACAAGTCTGCGAAAAACCAAATTTTTTGGGTTCGGGAGTCGGTTACGCGTAGAAAAGGTATTAGCCCCCTACAGCGTTCGCCCAAGGGCAGTACCTTTAATTAAACATGCAAGATTTGGTTTTCAAAACATTAATTTTCCCTAAAAAATGAGACGAATAATGCTAAAAAGAAACAATAATATTTTTTAAATTTTTGGGTCCGACAAAGATTGACTTTGGTCCTACGCATTCTCATCTAAAGTGAGAAATCAGGGTTATATAGTTCTTTAAAAGATGTTTTGAAAACTATTTGAAAAATGATTTAAATTTGTTAGAACTGAACCTGATAATTAAACATGCAAGATTTGGTTTTCAAAACATTAATTTTCCCTAAAAAATGAGACGAATAATGCTAAAAAGAAACAAAAATATTTTTTTGATTTTTGGGTCTGACAAGGATTGACCTTGGTCCTACGCATTCTCATCTAAAGTGAGAAATCAGGGTTTTGTAGTTCTTTAAAAGATGTTTGGAAAACTATTTGGAAAATGATTTAAATTTGTTGGAACTGAACGTGATAAGGACTGGCCTTGCTCGTACGTATCTCACAGTGGATAAACAAGGATCACATAGTTCTTAAAAAAATATTTGTTGGAAAATGTTGATATTTTGTATTTTTAAATTTTTTTGTATTTTTTTGTGATTTTGTGATTATTTAAAAAATGGTGTCATACGACGCAAATGGCCGAACAGACACCAAAAAAAAAGAAAATATTTTTGGTATTTTTTTAGAAAAATAGTGTCACACGGTGCGAGCGACCGGATAGACACAATAAAGTGAAAGAGAACATTTTTATTTTTTAGATTTTTTTCTATTTTTTTGCAATTTTTGATAATTTTTAAATATTTTTATATTTATTTTATATATATATATATATATATATTTAGAGATAAAATAATAATAATAAAAATAATAAAAAATAATGATTATAATAATAAATAATAATGAATAAATAAATAAAAATAAAATAAAAAGAAACAATTTATTTAAGAAATATGAAAGTGAAAAACAAAATATGAGAGTCCACGAGTAATTAATAAAATGCATGAAGTATATGAGGTGTACTTAGTAGAGATGGGAGTGCAACGAGTAAAATATAAAACAAACCCAAAATAGGAATAAAACACACACTAATACAAAAAAGCCATTTAACGTCACCCCAATAACGTCTGCCTAAAAAAAGTCCAACGTTAAAAATGATCGGTGGCATTTTTGTAAATAACGGGACCTTTTTAACGTCCGACGTGGAGCGGGCAGACGTCACTTAACGTCTGTTAAAAAATACCCCGACGTCACTCAAAAAAGGACGTCGGACCAGCACGCGCCAGACGTCCCTTGACGTCTGCCCCTCCCATCCCCGACGTCACTTAACGTCGGATACCACACCCCCGACATTAAGTTTTGGTTTATCTCTGCGCGAAACGCAGAAACCCTCGCGCTGTTCATCGTTTCCGCGAGAGTTCCCTCCGGCGATGCCATTTTCGACCCCCTCCAAGTGAGTTTCAAAAGGTTTTCGCCATCAAATTTGTTAGGGTTTGATTATGGGTTGATTTTACGCGTTTTGAACTTATTATTTTGCGTTTTCATCTCCATTTGCAGCGTTTTGAGATTTGTCCCACTTGCTCTTCATTCCCATTTGGCCAACAGTGTGTGGAGACCCTAGACTCCCTCTCAAAGTTCCCATTTGTTCAGAATTATTTATTTCGGTGTTTGATGAGCTTTGGGGTCTTGTTTTTCAGCTGGATATTTTCGAACATGTTGGTGTGCCACTGGTGGAACATTGCTTGGCTAGTTTCAATGGTTCAGTTTTATATGGACAAGTTTTTCTTCTTCCCGTTGACTTTTAATTTAACTTTTAGTTTTGACCTGTTGTTGTTGCTCCTGTGTTGTTGAGTCTGATGATGTTGTGTTTTTGAACTTGCTAGACGGGGAGTGGGAAGACTTATACGATAAGATTAAGCTGTGGCTTTTTCTTTCAGGGTGTCATTCATCTGTTGTCGAGACTGCTCAGCCAGCAGTATCCAGATTAAGAGGTATCATGTTGAACTGAACCCTTTTGATGGTTATATACATTCCCTTTAAAGGTTATTGGATGGTGTTTTTCTTACTTGTGTTTACTGGTTATATGTTTACATGGGATTTTGTTTATATTCAAGTTGTTGCTTCTGGACTTTAGTTGGCTCCTGGCGATTCAAAAGAGGTTGCAGCTGCTCTCTCTCGATCTTTGAGGAGTTGTATAGAAAGGTTTTTTTTACTTCAAATCTCTTTGACTTCACCATTTCCACGTAAGGAATCGATTTAGCCATAGCCGAGAGGCTTGGCCTCGAAGGTGCATCCGTTGTTATCTCTTCTCGCAAACAGGTTCATTTCCCCTTTCTTAATTTCTTCTCCATCCACTCAATTTTAGGTTTTCCCTTCATATCTTTCACCTTCATCTCCTTCAATTGCCGCAGCAAAATGTTGACGCGGCGACAGAAAAACTAAGAGCAAAAGGAATTGAATTGTTAGAGGTTGTTTGTCATGTTTCTAATCCTCAACAACGGAAGGATTTGATTCACAAAACTGTGCAGGTCAGATCTTCAGATCAATTATGAAGTATAGTGAGCAATTTAACGTCTGACCGTACCAGGGCCGACGTTATTTAACGTCTGACGGGCTCTGACAGACGTTAAATTGCTCAGGTTTTTGGCTCATTTCAGCACGAAATTTGACGTATGTTGTTACTGGCCCCGACGTTGGATAACGTCGGACTCTTAATGACCGACGTCAAGTGACGTCTGCTATTTTTTCGACATTATTTTGACGTCACCCGGTACGACGTCGGTGTTTGGGCAGACGTCAAAGGTCGAAAATGTCGGACGTTAAAAGGCTTTTTGTGTTAGTGACAAATGAGTGGTGGAGTTAGTAAACCTGAGGTGCATCAGGTAGTTACTAGAGGGGTGTGAAGTGGAACATGGGCTACACACAGTAACAGTAAACCAGTCCAAAACAAAAAGGGGTGTGATGCTAGCAAATAACAGGGGTACGCAGAAAAAAAATATACAGCAGGAACAACACAAAATAAAGGAGGTGCAAAGATTAAAAAAAGGGGATGCACGAAGGAGACAGACCCAAATTTCTCTAACCCTAATTAAACTAAATCTCTCTTTCAAACATCGTATCCTTTCTCTGCCTCTTCCGAACTCGAACAGCCACATCCCTCATCGAGCCTCCACCTAGCCGAACCTCTAGATCCATAATCACCGGCGTCGCTCCCCCTCATGGCTAACCAAGGCCAACGTCGGCGATGTTGTTTCGACTCCGCTTTCCCTTCTCGGCCAGGGCTTCTTCGTCGCATCTCCGTGACCAACCAAGACCAAGAGTTTGCCGCCCTTGTCATAGCTTGCCGAAGGCACCACCGGTGCACGAGCTTCCAAGGACTTTGACGTCGACGTCGACGTCGAGAAACCATGGATGCTCGACCTTCGCTCACTCTTCCCAGGTGCAACTCGAGCGGCCTCCGTTTCCCCGTGACCAAGACCGCCATCACAGCGTCACTGCCGTGAACAGGGAACACTACTAGAGACTCTAGTTCAGTTCTCTCCTTCCTCACATCAACGTGTGATGAAGGATCGTCTCGAATTTGGGATGAAATTCGTCTAGAACGAAAATGGGTATGAACCCTAAAACGAAAACGGGAAAAATGGAGGACGTCGATTTGGGGGGTTTTTTGTGAAACAGGATGAAATCACGCCACTTGGAGGAGGTTCCAAGATAAGTGAGGAAGATCCGCCACTTTGAATCGGAGATTCAAAGATAAGGATCGGTGGTTCTTAGGAGAACCTCGAGACTTGAGAGAAAACTCACTTTTTCATAAAACTCAAATCTGAAAACAAATGTGTCTCACAAGGGCTTATATACAATGGGCCGAAACACCAAAAGGCCCAACACAACTAAAGGTCCGATAAAGCCCAAACAAAAACATTACAAAAATATAAGAGTTTTTATTCTACGATCTGAAGCTAATCCGAGATCTCTTTGAAGGTTTTGGGCATGATCCCATCAACTGCTTTGAAATCCTTGTGACGATCACGAACCACGCCTCCATCATTGCCTCCGGGTTGGAGAAAATTCGACCTCAAACTTTAGCGCTATATTAGCTACAACAAAAACACACAAACATAAATGCTGAAAGCATACGAAACCAGAATAGTCTAGAGACATAAATAAAATGCTGTCAAAAAATGAGATTGAAATCATGGGAGAGGTCAATCTCTTATTATCAAGGTGCTTAGAGATTGTCCTTCAAGATCAAAGATAAACCTACAGAACACATCAAAGAGTTTCAACACAACTATACTATTCACAATGAAACAAAAAGGAAAACAACCCATAGTAATCATAATAGAAAAAGAGTGTCCCTGAAATCCCTTAGGATTTTTAGGATAGGACAAACACGCAAGCAGATGATTAACGTCAGGTTCATGTGTTGCCCATGTTGTTGTTGCCTTTTCTATCATCCTTTCCTCACCCCATTGCTTATTGTAACATCCCTAAGGAATATTACTTTGAAAATGACGTAAACATCCTTTCCTCATTTATAAACACATGTTCCCAAAACGTGGGAAAATTAAAATCGCAAAGTTCAAGACATTATAAACGTTCGCAATTCAAAGTTATTACAACTTATAAAAGCCCAAAATGGCTAATATTCAAAACTAAAAAAAATACATCAAAACTCAAGTCTTCAAAAGCCCATAAGATCCCGCACTCCAGTCTCAAACGTCTCCTGGCTCACCTGTCAAATCATCTGCTCCCGGATAATAAATCATCCGATCATCACTATACACACACACAGATAGGGTGAGCTATGCATATAAAAACAAATTAAATATGATATCCATCCCAATAAAAATTTGATGATATATATTAATTACAAATTATCCACCCTTGATCTCATATTCCTTCATGAGACATATGCATGAAACTAGGTTCTGGGACTTTTACTGTGCTTCCACGAAACTATCCCTTTCGTGGTCCAACCCTACGAGCCAATCCTGCTCATAGTCCATCCCCACAGACTCCTCGCCTGTAGTACAACATCCAAGCTTACTCAACTTGGACCCTGGCACGCACGAAATCACCATACTATGAACTCCTCGCCCAACAGTAACCGACGGGAACATCACAGTTCCTTGCCCATCGTGCGTCCAACGCATGCAATCACCATACTAAGGACTTCTCGCCCAATAGTAGCCGACGGGAACTCAACTAGTTCCATGCCCATCATGCGTTCCACCACTCAAGCACATCCTAGACCCCTATTGGACTTAGTCCGTCAAGCCCAAGCATAAAACAAGTGAACTTAGTCCTTCAAGTCCACTAGTCAAAATAAAACCCAAATTTTACAGCCACAAACATCGTCTAGACACCGCTAGGCGGATACAGACAGAAAACCGCCAGGCGGTCACACTCCCACCGCCAGGCGCCGCTGACAAAACAGAACCCGTAATTCTTCATCACCGCCTAGCGGACACAACCCTGCCGCCAAGCGCCTCCTATGGGTAGTGGCTACTGCCACTGGTTTAAGGGACTACCGCCTGGCGGTCTGCCCCGCACGGCCAGGTGCCATACCAGTAGCGAAATGCTACTGGTTTTTGGCACTTTTTACAGTTCTGAATACCTCAACTTGCAATACTAATTCCACACACCACTCATAGTATTTAAGACATATCACCAAAACTAAAACACACTTAGTTCAATTAATTCATGCCCAACTCAATTATTATCATGTCATAACATACCTCATTTGACTTTCAAACCTAACAAGCCACAAATAACAATAGCATCCCTACCACTTATCATCATACATGTTATTCTGTAAACATTCCATACTCAAAGTATTGCCATATACCCAATTAATTCTTGCACCCACCCTTTTCCCTTTTAATTACCTTAAACTGGGTCTCATACTCAATATACCCCGGTTTCTAAAACTTTTACACTCTTTTATTCATTCCACCCCAATCTGATCAGTATTTTACATATACTTGGACACCTAACTAACATAACAGTTACCAACATGTAAGAAACACCCCATGCACATATTTAATCTTCTATTTATTATTTAAACATCCTAGGTAATAAAATCCATCCCCTCTCAAAATATTTACAATAAGAACCCCAAATCAATGTGCCCCATGGCAAGGCACCAACCAAGTCGAACCTGCTACTTTACTGACAGGTCGCCTGGCGGCAGCCTCAGTACCGCCAGGCGGTACGTGAAAAACTGGGCTCCGCCCAGATTCTTCCCGCATTCGTTGTGACTCACCCACCCACCCCACTGTTTCACAGTTCACCCTTACAATAATGTAATTTCACATGCATCACACCCAGATTCAGATTACAATCAGATTATCATCCATCACACACGAACAATTCACCATTCACAATCACCGCTTATGACAATTCATTCCCAAACCCAAGCGAAACCTAAAATACCAACTCACATGAAAATTCATGAAATCCTCCCTCAATTTCGCGATTATAGGTAATCACACAACATCTCAATCATACACGCATCATATAAATTAACCCAGACGTCCAACATCGCAGAAACACCCAAAACCCGCAAGAACTGGACAAACCAGTTTGTATCGCCTGGCGGGCAGCACCTTGTCGCCATGCGGTGCATGAAGAAAACCCAATTTTTGGGTCCTGAACGTATGAGTCGCCTGGCTGTCCTTCAACACCGCCAGGCAGTTTCTGGGAAAAATCCAGAAAACTACGAAAAACATCATAAAACGCAGAAAACACAATGCAATTCCATTCACACATGGCATAGTTTATCATATCCAAAATAAAACCAACATAAACAGCTCCCCTAACCTGGATTAACACTTTCCTTGCTCAAAATTTCACTTCTTGAAAACTCCAATGTTCACCAATGGCTTCCTCCCAAATTACCCTCCTAACTCAACTCGCTTATCACTCCAGAAACTTGTCCCTCTCTGAACTCTTTGTCCTCACCGCACCTCCTCCAATTCCAGCTAACCAAACCCCCCCTTTTTACCCATAATGAGCCTTATAATGAAGGTTTAATAATGCTTGATGGTTAAAAACGAAATTAAGGTTTAATGACAGTGTTGATTACCCTTCAATTGCATAATACCTTCTATCTTTTCAGCCATCCTTGGCTGCTAAGTTTACTAGGGTTTCCTTTAACCTTTCAAATTCAAGACAAACCTAAAAATGGCAAAAATAGAGTTTCATTTGAGTCCCTCTAAGGTTTGAACCCACACTCATGCAATTGTTACTCAATGCCAAACCATTCAACCCATTCATATCTCATACTAAACAATAAAATTCAATTATTATAAAACTCCACAACATGTTTAATACACATAAAAATAATGCTAATTTAATAACACACAAAAATAGCATACATAGGATTCAAACCCAAGTCCTCTCACACAATCAAAGTACTCTCAACCACTTGAGCTAGTACTTTTCCACATCACACATTCCGCATTTAATTAAATAACTATTTAATTATTTATTTATTTTTTTCCCGGGTCTTACACTTATGCCATTGCTCCTTAATGTATAAGTCTTTCCTAGGCATTAAGACAAAAAGAGAGGGGTTAGTAAGTGTTCCCAATGAAAATGAAAAATCATGATGTGAATGGGAACAACAATTTAACGCATTATCATCCCCCTTTAAGGATTTCATCTCAACCATGCATATCAAGGGTGTGAGGAGATACTCATTCTTGTGTTTCTCTCTTTGTTCTTCTTCTTCCTTTGCTCTTTGTTCTTTCTCTTCTCGCTCTTTTAGCTCTTTTTCTTTTCTTTCTCTAAGCTCTTTCATCTTTTGTTCTCTTTCTCTCATCTCTAGCTCTTTTCTTTCTCCTTGCTTTTTCTTCTCTTGCTCTCTTAGCTCTTGCTCCTTTCTCTCTTTTAGCTCTCTCTTTTGTCTTGCTTTTACTCACATTCCCTTTAGTGCTCTTTCCGCTTTTTCATGCTCCCTTTTTGCTTGTTGCTCTTGCCTAACTTCGAGCTTTCGCCTAACACTCCTCTTTACCTCTTTCAAGTATATAATTTAATCCTGGAGTTCCTGAAGATTCATGTACTTTGCGTTCCAATTAGGACATTGATATTTTTTATGTCCATAACCTTCACACTTGGTGCATCTAATAACACTTGTTTTGTCTTTTGGCAATGATCGTCTATCTTCATGGTGCTCCCTTCTAAGATGCCCAAGTTTTTTATTCAACCTGATAATTCTAGACACAACGAAGTTGATATCTTCTATCAAGGTCGAATGTGTATGGAACATTTTGGAATGCTCAAAATTTCTAATTTCTGCACTGAAAGAGAGGAAACAAGAACTAACACAAAACACAGTAAGTGGTTAGCAAAAGTAATGTAGATAAAATTATCAAATGGGCTTCACCACTCCTTACGTGTTTACATTCAATTCCACTCGTGTTTCACTCTCAAAGCATATTCACTCGCTCTCAAGTTCATGTTCAGTTCTTCAAAGAACCTCCAATCAACCCATCCAGAATTCAACATCAAAGTGAAAGACGTAACGAATCTAAGCTCAACTCAAGAGGCCAAGGAAAGGAAAACTCCAAGACAAAACCAAGGAAATTTAAAGATAAACTAAAAAAGCACCAAAATTAAGAAAGGGCTAAACCAAAGGGAGTAAATATGTGACAAAACTAAGACTATGACAACGAGAAAAAGCACTTTTAAAGACAAGAGTAATCTAAACAGTGTATTTAGAATTACTACTAGAAATGTGAAACAAAATACTCAAGCTAAAATGTGATGATTAATTCAAACTCCCACAAGCAATACTTCCAACAATTTAGCTCAAGGTACATTGCCTCACAACACAAGAAACCAAGGAAAATCAAACTCAAAGAGAAATGATGGACAATAGACTCAAGCAATCTTAAGTGGTCCCTCATTTAACATCACTCACCAATCTGGTATGAAGTGTAGTTGCAAGAATCCAAATTGCGCCAAGAATTCCAAAAGCAAAGAAATAAAATGTTGTAGCTAATGAAGCCTTGTTGACTTTGCTGCCACAAGAAGATTGCCACTACAGTGTGGAAATGTGGGGCTGCTACTACAAGTTCTAAAAGAACACAACCACATGAAGTGCTTTATTTGTCAACCTTGCTCACCCTTTCTACACCATAGGCACTAAAGGCATCGAGTGAGGTAGCTGCAGCAATTTGAATCTGCCAATGCTGCCAATTTCTAATGCCACCGCTTGAAGCAACACCTAGAGCACAGCTTTGCAAGTTGAACACGCCACTTCGAGACAAGCAACCTTGCTTAATACCTCTTGCAATTCGCTGCACCGACTGGACCAAAAGCATATATGGCTGGCACCGACACTAGTGCAAAATAAGTATATTAGATCGATTCTGGAGCGTATATTAGATCGGTTCCACAACTGATCTAATATACACTAATGTAATATGTCAAAGACATATTAGATCGGTTTTGAAACAACCGATCTAATATCTTTTACTGAAAAGAAAAAAAAAATTCGAAAGTGACCATGCGAAGGGGCATAGGAGAAACGAACCACCAACAAACCATCATAGACCAACACCACACCCCAACCGCAAACTTGACTAAGAGACTTCACGAAACACCATGGGGACCAGCATACATTCGGTAAAGTAGCGGCATCACAAATTTGCTTTATTTGCAAAGGAGATGGGAAAGCACCAAGCACTGAGAAAGACAACTACAAAGAGAGCTTTCTCCACACACAAAAACCCTAGGCATGAGAAAATGAGGGAAAAAAACACTAACTTGTTACATTGGTTGTTGAAGAGTGGCATGGAAGAGAAGAAGAAGCTTGTTGAAGCACGATGCGACAATGGTAGGGCACGGCGACGGTGGTCAATGGCGCTTGGAAGAGAAGACCAAAGGAGGCGAAAGAGAGAAGACCAAAGGAGGCACAAGAGAGAAGACAAAGTTTGAAAAATGAAAAGGGTTTTCGCAATTTGTAGTGCAGAAAACATATTAGATCAGTTGTTTTTTAACCGATCTTATATGTACCCGATCTAATATGTACATATTAGATCGGTTCTTTATATAACCGATCTAATATGCATATATTAGATCGGTTCTCCCTATAACCGATTTAAAATACTTTCCAATATTTACAAAATTGCCACCGTGTTTTAAATTAAATTGGTTCCATTTCAACCGATCTTATATCATGTTCTAATATCACCATTTTGCACTAGTGTGAATTAAGTCCAAGCTATTTATTTGGCACTTGCTTTTAGCATCCAACCTTGGAAATTCAAACAACTCATGTGACAGATTCGAACAAGCATCTACTGCACCAAAAACTTGCCAAATTGCATCGTTTCAACAACACTAATATTGCATAGCGCAAGCATCTTGTATTTAGTCCAACTGCTACACAATTTTCACTGCACCAACTTGCAATTGATGTTGTCAAACATGTCTCTGCTGCACAAAATAACTAAGACAGGCCTAAACCAATTCAACTGGCACACCAAACTAACTTACAGCGCTTCACCAACTTCAATTCTATGTTATGCTTCAAGTTGGCTATTATAGCTTACCCATCCAGCCAGCTTCAAAACGACTCTGCACCAAATGAGGTTGTCAAATGGTAAGAATTTAACCAAGGGTTCAGGCTTCACGTGGCAACAATTCACCAACTCAACATGTCTCCCCAACTTCACGCTACTCTGCTGCCTCAACAGATTGGCTACTGCGACTGCACCAAATCAAACATCACACCACTTCACCAAACTTTGTTGCTTCAAGATGGGGCCAACAACCTTCAAGCACGAAGTTTCCACTCTTTCCACTCTGCACTAGTATCCACCACTTCAAGCAACACAACACACCTTGCTGTATTCACAAATTTAGTGCCAATCCAACCACATCAGCCAATCGTCTACAGCTTCACCGATTTAATACGAGAATTAAATCTTCAAAAATCTTCCTCCACATGAGTAAGTCGGATGGACCAGCTTCTCGAACTCACTCACACCTTGATTGTTGTCTTAGTCCTTGATTGACTCAAGCAATTCACGTTCCAGAAAACACTAGCAGTAAAAATGGCCACTCGAATCAACTTAGAACACCTCAACTTCAAGTTTATCTTCAATGGGCCATTTTCTCAAACACGTGGTATGCAATCCACCACCCGAGCCAATTCTGATTGTAACACCCAAACTTTGGGCAATCTACCACAAAGCAGTGAACTCAACCAGTAACCAAAATCCATGAACACTTCCACACTCCTAGCTCATGAATCCGATGGAGTAACCCAAGCACCTTAATGTTACACGACCCACTTCGGAACTAAAAACACAAACCGCAACGAATCTTGAAGGAGAGAAACCAACCTATCAATGTCGCTGTGGAGCCAATACGGGAGTGTACAACTGAAGGACGAACGAGAACACCAAACACAAAAAAACACGAAAAACAAACCCAAGGAAAACAAAATCCGCAACGAAGAGAATCCAACCGAGCTCTGATTACCAGATGATGAAGGATCGTCTCGGATTTGGGATGAAATTCGTCTAGAACGAAAATGGGTATGAACCCTAAAACGAAAAGGGGGAAAATGGAGGACGTCGATTTGGGGGTTTTTGCGGAACGGGATGAAATCACGCCACTTGGAGGAGGTTCCAAGATAAGTGAGGAAGATCCGCCACTTTGAATCGAAGATTCAAAGATAAGGATTGGTGGTTCTTAGGAGAACCTTGTGACTTGAGAGAAAACTCACTTTTTCATAAAACTCAAATCTGAAAACAAATGTGTCTCACAAGGGCTTATATACTATGGGCCGAAACACCAAAAGGCCCAACACAACTAAAGGTCCGATAAAGCCCAAACAAAAACATTACAAAAATATAAGAGTTCTTATTCTATGATCTGAAGCTAATCCGAGATCTCTTTGAAGGTCTTGGGCATGATCCCATCAAATGCTCTGAAATCCTTGTGACGATCACGAACCACGCCTGTATCAACGTGGCTGAACCCTAGCACTAGTTTGCACTCGACTTGCGGCATCGTGGTGAAGCTCCGACTCGCCGACGGTAACGCTGTCGGTGATATTTTCTTTATCCTTTGGTTTCTCTGTTTTGATGTTGGGTTGAGATGATGAAAAGGTGCGTGACAGTGATGATGATTTCGTTTAATGGGTGATGAAGTAGAATGGAGATGATTGAGAGAACGTGAATCTACTGTTCTGAGCGTGTGAGTTCTGATTTTGGGTTCCTATTCTCTCTGGTTTTTGTGCAGGTGAAGGAAGAAGATGAAGGTCGAATATGAAGGAGGAAAGGATAATGAGGCTGGAAAATGGTCTGAATAGTGGTGCGTGAAGGCTCTCTTAACCCATGATAAGAAATGAAATATGAAGAAGGAGAAGATTAGGGTGGGTATGATGATGGTGGTGGTGAGTGATAGGTGTTGCGTCTTTCTTGTGTAAAGAATAAGGGAATATGGAGATAGTCGTTGGAAAACTGATGGTCGGGAGTGATAGTCGGGATTGAGTACAATGAGGGAGTGAGTACAGGGATACTGGATCGAGGTTGTGAGTGGTTCTGCTAGTGGAGATGGAGGGTGTTATGTGATGTTGACGTTAGTTGCTGTGGTTGGAATCTGATTCTTTATTTTTTGGTTTTTATTTAGATGCAAGGCATAGGCACATTGTAAATGGAGACTACAATAGATCACAACGACCTTTACACGGACACATGAATCAACAAGCAAAAGAACATAACACAACAAAACATCATATTTGCGTATTTAACGATGCACAACAAGCGACATACATTTCAATTTATATACACGCGAGTACTCAAGTAGCGATACTTACCTCTTGATGCTCCCTTCTCTCGCGTTGGTCCTTTCTCCTTTGACTGTGGCTTTTGTTTTATTCCCAGAACTTCTATAATCTCTTCTCACTCTTTTTTGTTATGTCCCTTCCTATTTTTTTTCTCCTTTTTTCTCGCTGCCCTGCTATCTGTTTCTTTACATGAATTGTATTTTGAAATTGTGTATCCTCTCCTACGAGTGTTCTCTTTCGAATGTGCTGAGAGCTTATCCTTTTTGTTCACGGTCCAGAGACGTAAGGTGGGAAGTGGCGGTTGCTTTCTTCCCTTGCTCTATATCTGGTAGAGCCACTTTTTCCCCTTCAATCAATCCATGCCCCTCCTGTCAGTCACCATGGCATCCCTTATTGATATCAAATAAGGAAAGAGCTAGACAATTGAGGCAACAGAAAATTAAATGTTCCACACCTTTTTTTCTCTTTACTATTTTTTCAAATCTGTTTTTTTTTTCTTTTTACCCCTTTTTTTTAATTCATTTTTCTTTATCTTTTCTATTTTTTTAAATAAAGAATAGTAAAAATAAAATAAATAATATATATATATATAATAATAAAAATAATAAAATAAATAAAAGTGAAGGGAATTGAAAACAAAATAAAAATAGAAAAAATAAAAATAAAATAAGATAAAAGGACAAAATAAAACACAATAAAATCAAAGTAAGATAAGATGGAAAATAAATAAATAAATAAAATAAAAATAATAACAAAAGAGTAATAATAATAAATAAAAAATAAAAAACAATAATAATAACAATAATAATAATAATAATAATAAATAAAATAAATATACAATCTGGATAGAAAAAAATGAAGTTGAAAACAGAGCATATAACAACAAAGAGAAAAATAGTTTCAACATCCTCACCATGGAAAACTACGAAAGAAAAGGAAAAGAGAAAGGAAAAATAACAGAAGAATTTCAACAACGTTTGAAGAAGTTGGAACAAGAGTGGGAAGCCTATAAGGAATCCAAGCCAAAAGCATCACACACAAACATTCCCTCCATTCAAACCTAACCATTCACAAGTCCCGCAAATATTCTCCCAAGGAACTCATGTTTAACCTTCAACAAGAGTCACCGTCACCTCTTGAGCCATTGAAGAACGTGACCAGAATCAAAGATGTGTCGGTCAGAGAGATCCTCCAAGAACGTAGGGAGGCTATTGAAAGAGGAAAGTTGAAGGGTCGACAACTTTTTCAGTCAACAACTTCCAAAGGTGAGAGTAGTGATCGTGAGGAGAGATCAATGTCTTTTCGTAACTTCGATGATGAATCTAATGGAAGTGAAGGGGTACATGGTTATTGTACCCGCGATGAACTTTGTTCTTTGTCTTCCTCTTCGTCATCTTGTCTTGCCGGTGATGACGACAATGATAACCAAGTCATGGATAAATTGATCCATTGTATGGCAACGGTAAAAGACAGTGTTAGTGCTACGTATCGCAATAGAAGAACGAGGTATGTTGTTTTACTAGGTGAGGTTACTGTTATCTTGCTCATGATTGTCATGTGCATGTGTTTGGCAAAGAATTTGGGTGGAAATGATTGCAATATGATCTTGGTTCCAACATGAGATGATTTCCATGTGCATGTGTATGATTTATAAATTGTTTAAGGATTATGATATAGTATTTTAGTGTGTAGACAGTCAAAATTATGTCTATGCATCTGCACAAATTTTTGTTTATAGAAGTTAATGATTTTTCTAGATAGGTGCATCTTTTTTTGATGATTATTTATTGAATCCATAACAGAACGTACTACATTGTGCCATGTCTTAAGAAGACTTGCCATTAACTTCCAATAATAATTCCTTCATGTTCTATTCTAATATGGGAGGTGCATTACTAAGTAGATTGCCTATGAGTAGGTTGCCTAAGATCTGGTCAAAGGTTTCCACTAACTTATCCACAGGGTGTGTATGTGAAGCGATTTTATTAGTCGGTTGTTTTTCTATTTTTAATAAATGTGAGTCTATAGGATTCCTATTTTGTAGGCATTAGCTTAGTCACGTATGCTAGTCTAATGCTAGTTTGTTATCTTTTTGTACTTGCTATAAAGTAGCTTTTTGAAGCAATATACACACAGTTTTTGCACCAATTCTTTAATATACACTTTCAAACTGGTATCAGAGCTCTACAGGGCCTGATACAAAAGCTGCAGCTTACTTGTGAGAAGCAAAGTCTCAAAATGCAAAGCGAGAAGTTATCGACCAAAATACCTTACTTTGATGGTCAACACTATGACCATTGGAGTGAATTAATGGAGAATCTTCATTGTGCCAAGGGTCTTTGGAATGTGGTCAAAACTGGTGTCGAGGAGCCACAAGAGGGCACGACTCTAACTATTGAGCAAACAACAAAGTTGGAGAAATCTAGACTGAAGGATCATAAGGTAAAGCATTACCTCTTCCAAGCCATTGATCGAACAGCCTTCGAGCAAATTCTTGATAGGAGTACCGATCAACGAACACTACAAGAAAAACCATTATTATCGACGATCAAAATCCGTCGGTAATGGCCAAAATCTGTCGCTAAATCAACATTACCGACGGATCATCGACGGTTAAAAATTTGTCAGTAAAATGCTTGTCTGTAAAATTTTACCGACGGAAATCATGTTTTGTCGGTAATTATCGAAGGAAAAATCTGTCGGTAAATCTGTCGGTAATTATCGATGGAAAAATCTGTCGTTAATTACCGACCGAAATATCCGTCGGTAAATTTTTTACACTATTCATCTTCTTCCTCCTCCCTCTTTCAATTTTTTTTTCGTGGTTGTTGTCCCCGTCGCCGTCGTCGTCACCGTCGCTGCCGCCGCCGTCGTCTTCTTCTTTCTCTTTCTTCTTCTTCTTCTCCTTCTTCTCCTTCATCTTTTCCTTCTTCCTCTTCTTCTTCTCCTTCTTCCTCTCTTCTTCTTCTTCTCCTTCTTCTTCTCTTTCTCCTTCTTTTTCTTCTTCTTCTCCTTCTTCTTCTTCTCTTCTTCTTCTTCTTCTTCTCTTTCTTTTTCTTCTTTTCTTCTTCTCCTCGTCTTCTTATAAGGTGAGATTTGGGCGGGAAAATTTCCGCTTCTTTTACCGACGGATAAATCCGTCGATAATTCAAATTTGGGCGGAAAATTTCCCGCTTCTTTTATCGACGGAAAAATTCGTCGGTAATTTTGTCGGTAAAAAAAAATTGAATTATCGACGGATTTTACCGACAGATTTTTCTGTCGGTAAATGAAATTTTTTTTACCGACGGAAATCCGTCGGTATTAAAATTTGAGAATCCATCGGTAAAATCCGTCGATAATTCAAATTTACCGACAAAAGTATATCCGTCGGTAAAATTCCGTCGGTAATTTCAATTTTTTTTGTAGTGGAACAAATTAGCAAGAAGACAACATGGTTTCTAGATTCTGGTTGCTCTAATCACATTTGTGGTGATAAAAAGGCTTTCGTTGACTTGACGTATGAGGCTAAGCATTTTGTGAAATATGGAAATGATTCACATATGGTTTGGTTGGCATAGGAAGTATCAAATTAGTTTTCAATGGCACCACTTTTCTAATATGGGATGTATATTATGTACCAGAGCTTCAAAAAAACTTATTAAGCATTGGTCAGCTTCAGGAAAGGGGTCTCTCCATCCTTATACAGAAGGGAAAGTGCAACATCTATCACCTATCCAAAGGTTTGATTACCCACACAAATATGAGCAAAAATCGTATGTTCATTCTTCTTGATGAAAGTTGCGACACTTCTCCTCCCACTAACGAGTGTTTACATACTTCCTCCACTGACCTTACTTATCTCTGGCATAAAAGGCTCGGTCACCTACACTACAAAGGTCTAAAGACTCTACAAACCTTAAACATGGTACATGATCTTCCAACACTTGATTCCTCGGATGTTGCATGTCTTGATTGCATCATTGGCAAACAGCATCGCAATCCAACTCCTAAGACAAGCAAGTAGCGTGCACACACTATCTTGGAGCTTATACATGCAGACATATGTGGACCTATAGGACCTGTTTCCCACAGTGGAAAACGGTATTTCTTAAGCCTCATTGATGATTATAGTCGTAAAGGGTGGGTGTATATGCTTTCTAAAAAATTTGAAGCTTTGGAGTGTTTCAAGTTATACAAAAGCCTAGTGGAAAAGGAAGTTGGAACGTCCATCAAATGTCTTTGAACCGATAGAGGAGGTGAGTTTAATTCTCTTGCATTCAAATCTTTTTGTGATGAAAATGGTATTAAGCGACAACTTACCACTGCCTACACGCCACATCAAAACGGAGTCGCTAAATGTAAGAACAGGACTGTTATGAACCTGGTGAGATGTATGCTCTCCGCAAAAGGAATTCCAAAAAAATTTTGGCCAGAAGCAGTAAATTGGGCATTTTATCTTCTAAACCGTTGTCCGACAAATGCCATGAAGAATATCACACCACAAGAAGCTTGGAGTGGAATCAGACCTTCAATCAAACACCTTCGCGTTTGGGGATGCTTAGCTCATGTACATATACTAGATGCCACACGAGGTAAACTTGATGATAAAAGTTTTCCTTGCATTTTACTAGGTGTTAGCAGTGAATTGAAAGGTTATCGCTTATTTGATCCTAAAACCAAGAGAATTGTGATTAGCAAAGATGTCTTGTTTGAAGAAGAAAAGAGTTGGAATTGGAGTACAAATTACAAAGAGTAGATAGAAACTGAATTGATGTGGGGTGATGATGAACTCTATAATGATAATAATGAGTAGCAATATAGTGACAAAAATGCTGAAGATGCACAAGAGGAAGACATGAAGCTCAAAAGTGGTGATGAAACAAATGAAAATCAAAGGAGAGAAAGAAGACAACCAACTTGGATGAGAGATTTTGTTAGTGGTGCAGGTTTAAGTGAAGAAGAAGAAAAAGTAGAAGGAATAGAGGGAGCAGCCTACATGGTCCAAAATGTCATGAGTGATGACCCGACTCTATTTGAAAAAGTTGTCCAACATGCCAAATGGAGGAAAGCGATGGATAATGAAATCCAATCGATTTAGAAGAATCAAACTTGGAAACTAATGAATCTACCTGATGGAGCCAAGACAATTGGAGTCAAGTAGATTTTCAAGACAAAATTGAATGAGCTGGGAGAAGTTGATAAGTACAAAGCAAGGTTAGTAGCTAAGGGTTACGCACAACAATATGGAATTGATTTCTCTGAAGTATTTGCTCTTGTTGCACGCATGGACACAATACGTCTACTTGTAGCTCTTGTAGCATGCAGAGGGTGGGATATCTTTCAACTTGATGTTAAATCTGCTTTCTTGCATGGGGAATTAAATGAAGATGTTTATGTGGAACAACCAAAGGGCTATGAAAAAAAGGGGGAGGAGCACAAGGTCTACAAACTACATAAGGCTTTGTATGGTTTAAAATAAACACCTAGAGCTTGGTTTAGCCGTATAGAAGCACACTTCATGAATGATGGCTTTCAAAAATGTCCAAGTGAACAAACATTATTCATCAAAAAGGGTGCTAACCAGACCATACTAATTGTCAGTATCTATGTTGATGACTTGATTTATACAGGTAATGATGTGGGCATGATGACAAATTTCAAGAAGTGTATGATGCGGGCCTTTGATATGACTGATTTAGGGAAGATGAGGTTCTTTCTTGGCATAAAGGTCTTACAAAAACCCGAAGGCATATTTTTGTGTCAACAGAAATATGCCAATGATGTTATGAAAAGGTTTGCAATGTTTGAGAGCAAACCTATGAAGAGTCCAATTGTTCCAGGTAATAAAGTTAATAAAGATACTAACGGTGTAATGGTGGATGACACTCATTTCAAACAGATTGTAGGAAGCTTAATGTATCTGAATACTACTCGACCAAATATTATGTTCAGTGTGAGTTTAATTAGCAGGTACATGTCCAAACCAACTGAGCTACACCTACAAGTGGCCAAACGAATTCTACGGTATCTCAAAGGAACTGCAAGTTATGGAATTTTGTACAGAAAAGGAAGGGAAGAAAATCTGCTTGCGTTTACGGACTCTGACTATGCAGGAGATGAGGATGACTCTAAAAGTACATCTGGCTATGTATTTTTATTCAATTAAGGAGCAATGTCATGGATGTCCAAGAAACAACCAATTGTTACTCTTTCAAGTATCGAAGCAGAGTTTGTAGTTGCTGCTGCTAGTGCCTGTCAAGCAATATGGTTGAGAAGAATTATGAGATTTTTAACTCTCTCTCAAAAGAGCACTCTGATTATGTGTGATAACAGTTCAACTATTAAACTTTCAAAAAATCCGGTCATGCATGGTAGAAGCAAACATATCAGAGTGCGGTTTCATTTTTTGAGGGACCTTGTGAAAGATAGAGAAATTGAGTTGGAGTATTGTGGAACTCAGGAGTAAGTTGCAGATGTAATGACTAAATCTTTGAAATTGGAGGCTTTTCAAAAACCCAGAAACAAGATGGGAATGGTTGATCTCAGTGAAATAAACTAATTGCACCTGCAGTTGGTTTAAGGGAGGGAATGAAGCGGTTTTATTAGTGGGTTGTTTTTTTGTTTTTAATAAATGCGAGTCTATAGGATTCCTATTTTGTAGGCATTAGCTTAGTCACGTATGCTAGTCTGATGTTAGTATGTTATCTTTTTTTACTTGCTATAAAGTAGCCTTTTTTGAAGCAATATACACACAGTTTTTGCATCTATACTTTAATATACACTTTTAGTATGTGTCCTTTCGTTGTGACCATGATCTGTTCATCGTCGTTCGAATGGCGTAGGATTTGTTTCTTAACATTGCACTCTCGATGAGCACACCTATAGTAACTTCTGAAACGAACAATAAATGTACTTAAGTATGCATAATCAAGACGAATTAGAAATATAAAAATCAAAATGCTAACCTTAGTTTATTGTATGGTTAGAATATTAGTATGTAGAATTAGAGATGTATAAATGGGTTTAACTCTTAATTAAATGTTACTTATCAAAGATTCAATTAAGGTTAGGTTCAAAAAATGTTCAATTTTTTAATTGTGAACTAAATTGAATCTAATTCTCTTGTCTCACAAATTAAACGGATTTGAAACTAATAGACTCCAACTTATAATCTAATCATGTAGATAGACCATAAATTCTTGAAAGGACTAAAATATTTCATTAATAATATTTAAATAAATTGGATACTTTTATAATAATATTTAATAAAATAAATAAAAATTATATCAGTATAAAAAATATAATTGACTCAATTTTAAATATAAAAAAGTAAAACATTTAAATGATCCAATCCACTAACTTACAAATAAGTTAGGATAAATTACAAATTTTTTAACTCAAAGAAAAATAAATGAGGTTGAATAGACAATTTGTAATACAACTCTAATAAACCAACCTATAATATTATACTCCTCATTTTTAACACAACTAATAAACCAACCCATAATATTATACTCCCAGAATACATTAAAATGTTTATCATTCAGTACATACAAGGAAGAACACCAATATATAATTAAAAAATACACAAATCGGCCTGGAGATAACTTGTATAGAAAATGCAATATTCCACATTTTTATTACTCCTATTAAGTATATTCAACTTCTAAATTAAAAACAGCATCCTAAATTATTGCCTGTGAGATTTTTTCTTTTATATTTTTTAAATCCTATAAAGTTTCTTTTATATATAAAGTTTTATATATAATTTTGTTTTTTTATAATGTATATATTGAAAAGTGAATAAAATTAAAAGTCATTAAAATTTAAATTTAACAAAAATAAATGCGAAAAAAAGAAATATATATATATATATATATATATATATTGACATTTTTAGAAGTCTAAAATTTTATTTAAATGATTTTTGAATGTATTTTTTATTGGAAACTGACATCTAAAAATAATTTTAAAGGTGTGATTTATGTAATTTTATTTGAATGGTCAAAGAATATTTTTAGAATTTAAAAAATTTTAGAGGTGGGGAAGAAATCTTTAAAGATGCAAGATGAAAGCCCCTTAATGTTGTTACTCAAGCCACTAAATATGTGCAAACACACCGACCTCAAATTGGGCTTTTACTTTTGCACCTCCACAATTTTTTCATACATCCCTCAAATATTTAAAACAGCAATTCTGCCCTTTTGAAAAGTGAAATTGGGATTACATATCCCAGAAACTTTCTGGAACAAGGCTTTTGGAATTGAGAACAAGATTTTTAGAACAAAATTTCGAAAACAGAATTTCCTGAATGAAATTTTCAGAAAAATGATTTTTGAAACAGAATTTCCAAATGTATTTCAGAATATGTTTTTTGAATGAGTTTTTCAGTGAGTTTTTTCCACATTTTCTCTCTTCTTCTTTCCTTGCAGCGTTCTCTTACTCTTTTTCTTTCTCTTCTGCAGCAGTGATGATGGTGACTATGATGGCAGGAATAGCAGCAACAGAGGTAATGCAGTGTAATGGTGAAGGATATTTGAGTCTTTTTCTCTTCTTGATGAAGGGTTCAGACAGCAATAGTCCTCCAGTTGTAAATTTTAAGACCCCACATTTGTACCATCGTTTTACTCTTTATGCTTTATTACGATCATATTAAAATTAAAATTAAAATTTAGTGTTATTTTTAAATACTAATAATGTGTTTGGGTAAGAATATTTACTTTTTATGCAGAAAGGATTGTGACGGTAGCACACACAAAAATGAAAAAAAAAATTGATAAATTTTTTTGTTATAAAACTTTAGATGTTATATATTGATAATTTTTTGTAATAGTTAATTAATTAGGGTAAATATTGAATTTACTAAAATAAGAATTAAAATATTTGTTTTCAATATATTAAGAAAGAAAATACACAATAGCATTAATTTGGTTTGAAATTTGTTAACGTGTTGGTCTTTAATAATTATAAAAAGAAAAAAATTAATATATAACAAATTTTAATATATATTAATATTATTATTTTTTATTTAATAAATCCATGAGATAATTATTAAATATTAAAGATCAAACAGAAGTTCAATTACTTTAAACAGTAACCAAAGTCAAACAAAATGAACATAGTTAAAGTTTTTCTACCAATAATATAATTTGTTGTCTTACTATATTAAAAATAAATTAATATGTACTAAATCAATTAATTATCCATCATAATATATTTTATTATTATTCACGTTTACATTTGAAAACTTTTATAATATTATATTATTAATATTTTATTAAAACATTATGATATTATATTCAAAATGAAAGTATTAATTTTTCCTAATATTCAAATAAGTAAAATAAATTAAATAAATAATAAAAAAATATTTATTAAGATTTTATAATATTTTTTTATCTTTAATTTAAAATTTATTTTAATCCTAATTTGATCGTCTCAACGACAACATTATCACCTGCATATCAATTTACACCGTAATCTCAAACAATATCATTATATAAAGGAGAGTGCTAATCACTATCCTAAGAACACTGATTAAGGAATAACTAATGCAAATTGGTTCCATCAATTTTTTCATTAAAAATTGAAATAATTAAGTACATTAGTTAAAATAATATAAATGCATATAATATATTTTATAAAGATAAAAGTATCATTTTAAATTCTTAGATAATAATTTTATGATATAAAACAAGGACTTTGAAATTTTTAAGATCTCTACTTCAATTATTTTTTTGTAATTTTTTTAGATGTTTAACATTATTTTTTTGTTAATTTAAACTTTTTTATGTTTAATTATATTTAACTTTTAACAACACTAAAATATAGTTATTTTATTATTTAATTATATTTTTATTTTTATTGGTCAACATTAAATAAAATATTAAACACATATATAATTTTTATGAATATTTTTATTTTTTAAATAAAATAAAATTGTATTAATAATTATTAGATTATATTTTATTTAATATCACTGATTGTGTATTTTTGTAAAATTTAATATATATTAATTATTAAAGACACTTGTTAACATAATCTTTGCACAAAATAACGTCATTGAACACATGTTACCTGTGTATCATTAAATAATGCATTAATAACATTAAATAACATCATTAATAACATTAAATAAAGAATTAAGGACATTAAATGTTAGACTAGATACTTTCTAACTTTCTTTTTTTATCTATCTTTTTAAGTGCATCGTCCGTATATACAGTTCACATGAGTTAAAAATAATTTGTAGATTGCGTCACATCAACGTTAAGAAAGTTAATCTTAATTTTCTTCCATAAAATAAATCGTAAGAAACTCAATTCACAGATTTATATATTTTATAATATATAATCTATAACAATATATAAATATATATAAAAAAATTATCTTTTTTCTTTATTTTTTAAATATATAAAAAGAATTTCTTCTTTTTATGTTCAATTTTATCTTTAATTATTATTTTAGAAATTAATTATTTTATAATTAATTTATATTTTGACATTTTTTAAATCTCTTTTATGTTAGACTGTTATTTTAAAAAACTTTTTTTAATAATTATTTTATTTAACCACTATTTTTAAAATTTATTATATATATTTTAAAAATAAATATTATTGATCTTAACTCAAATTTTTATAAAAATTAAAAAAATGCGAATACACAAACATAATAGCATCTGTATTTTTACTAGTATACTTTAAAGAGAACAACAGTATCTTCTATTTCTAAGATATGTTGTTTGAAAAAGTAATTAAAATGGTTTTAAGTATTATTATTATTATTATTATAAATTTTAATAATATTATTCTAATTATTAGTAATATTATTATGATAAATTTCATTAAAAGTAATATTACAATTATTATTATTAGATATTATATTATTATAACAATAATTATTATATATATTATTAATGGTAATATTATTAATATTACTGTTATTATATTAGTATTATTAATATTATATATTACTATTATTTAATATATATTATAATTATTATATCATTACCGTTATTATTAAATTCTATTAGGAATATTATTATTGTAGGTATTATTTGTAATATTAATGTATAATATATTAACTAGAAAAAATATTATTAAAAATTTTAACATTATTAGTAGTAGTAAAATTATTGATATTATTATTATTAGTATTATTAACAATATTAATATATAATATATTATTATTATTATTTTATATGATTGTTGTTATTATTAAATTAATACATATAGCGGTAAAAATAGTTATATAGTATTATTTGTAATATTAATATATAATATATTAATCTTTTTATATATCAAAATATGGGAAAAAATAACTTGAAAAAATATTATTATTTTATTAACTATAATATAGAAAATCAATACTTAAACTAATAATGAAATTATTAATATTGCTACTATTCTTAATATTATTATTATTATTATTATTATTATTATTATTATTATTACATATTGCTTTTATATATTATATATTATTATGATTATTATTATTATTGTTGTTATTATTAAATTTATTAATATTGTTAATAGTAATAACATTCCAAATATTATTAGTAATATTAATATATAATATATTATTATTATTATTATTATTATTATTAGTATGGGAAAGAAAAAATTTAAAAAAATATTATTATTATTAGTTATAATAAGCGAGAATTATTATTATATCATTATTTTTTTTATTATAATTATAATATTAATAATTATTATTAATATAATTATAGTTATTACTCTTACTCTTATGCTTACTAATATTATTACTCATATTATTAATATTTTTAATAATATATTATGTTAGTAATTATTATTATTATTATATTATTATAATGGTATTACTATTGTTAGTATTATTATTGTAGTATTTACATATACATTTTACATATACATTTTACTTTTATTTACTACAAAATTATATTTTAATTACTTTCATTTTAATTTGCTTTATTGTTGATTTATCTCTACATCTTAATAATTAGTTGAATTAAAAAAAGTAAATACTACAATTAGTAAAATAATAATTAAAAAATTAATTTTTTATTATGAATAATCCTTTAAATTTAAAAATTAATAATTAGTATTAGTATTGATATTAATATAATAATAATAATATAATTATTATTGTTATATATTAATTTTATTATTATGAAAATTATTAGAAGTATTAGTTGTAATAATATTAATATTATTATTATTTTTGTTATTACTATTATTATTATTATTATTATTATTAATAACATTATTATTATTATTATGATTATTTATTCGTAGTAGTACTATTCTTATCATAAATAATATAATGTTATTACTATTATTTCAATTTGCTAAAAAATTATATTTTAATTATTTTCATTTTTATATTTGAATTGCGGTATTTAGATACACATCTTACTTTTATATACTATAGGATTATATTTTAATTACTTATATTTTTATTTGCTTTGTTGTTAATTTATCATTACATTTGAGTAATTAGTTGAAATAAAAAAGTAGTTACTAAAATTAGAAAAATAATAAAACTAAAATGTATTTTTTTATTATAAATAATCATTTAAATTTTAAAAACAATAATTAATATTAGTATTGATATTGATATTAATATTATTAATATTATTATTATTATTATTATATTTTGTATTTTTATTTTAAATAATATCAATATTATTATATTAATATCAATCTTATTGTTATTATTATTTTAATTGTAGTATTTAGATACATATTACGTACTACGAGATTATATTTTAATTACTTGCATTTTTATTTGTTTTGTTGTTGATTTATCTTTACATCGAGTAATTACTTAAATTCAAAAAAAGTAGTTACTAAAATTAGTAAAATAATAAAACTAAAAATTAATTTTTTATTATAAATAATCATTTAAATTTTAAAAAATAATAATTAAGATGATATAATTGTAAAAACAAAATAAGACATCATGTATCTTTTTATATATGAAGTCGTTGTATTAATATTATTATAATTATTTTTATCATTACAGTGTATTATTATTATTATTATAGTTAGACACACATCTTATTTTTATTTACTACAAGATTATATTCCAATTACTTACAATCTTTATTTGTTTTGTTGTTGATTTATCATTACATTTGAGTAATTAATTCAAAAAGATAGTTACGTAATATTACTTTTTGGCACCGGTTTTGGGCGAACCGAGGCCTATAGTACTCTTTGGCTTCGGGTGTTTGGTGAACTGAGGCATAAAACTTGGTTGAAATTGTAAAAATGTCACCGCGCCATTACATGCTTCAGTTCCTGGATAACCGAGGCATATAAGACGAGGTAAAAAGGAATTTCTGCACTAATGTAATAAACAAGTGTTAATATTATATTTATAAAACTAAATGTCAAGTTAACGAAATTAATTAATATTAACTATTATTTTTATTGAAGAATGTTTTTTACATATAAAAATACGTAATATTTAATAAAATAGTGTTAATATTATATTTATAAAACTGAATGTCACGTTAAAGAAATTAACTAATATTTTTATTGAAGACTGTTTTTTATATATAAATATGGAAGAACCAATTACTATTGTGTTGATATCTCAAAAGCATCCTAAAATTTGAAGGAAAAATCAGTGAGTTTTGATGGCAGAAAAAATGTCAAACAAGTTGGCTATCATCATGGTGTTCACAATCTTGGTCGTCTTAGCCATGGAACCTCATCATGTGGAATGCAAATTTATCACGCCAATGAACCCCTGTAAACCTTTTCGGTGCTTTACCCTCTGTCATGAAGTTAAGCAGGAATACTACAACGGTTTTTATTGTATGGAGAACTCAGAGGGTTCATTTTGCGTTTGTAATTGAATTAAAATCATTATCTAATATTTTGCTTTATTATAAAGCGTCAAACCATACTAGTTATTTCGAGGTTATATGAATAAAACATGGTTTAATTATATTTTAATTTTATTATTTATTTTGATTTTGATTTATTCTCATTATTCATAAAAAATGTTAAATAAAAATGTTAAGTTGTTTACTTTTTCTTCTATTCAGTATAATAATACCATATTTTCATATTTTTCTTTTTAATATTATAGGAAAAAAAGTTAGTCTTAGTACAAAGTTTTTTAATTTTGTTTAAATTTTATTAATGACTAAAGTAATTAAATACATATTTAGTGTTGAATAATTGTTTTGACTTTATAATTTGTTTTTATAAAATCCACGTTGGGAGGAAATGTCATTTTGTTTGAAACTACCCTAGGTCATTCTTCATTCTTCCCTCCTCAGTGGTTTTTCTTTCTTCTTTCTAGAACACCCTCACCGTTTGTTCTGCCATTGGTGCCACCACTTTGTGTTTGTGAAGGCAGATTACGCAAGGGTTTGATTAACGTTGCCTTTCTCCGTTGTCGTTGAAAACGCGAACACTTACGAATTGGGGAAAAACCTGAGGTTTGGCACCGTGGCAAAAGGTGGAATTGGTTGTTGTGCCCAGGTCATCGTTCCAGCGTTGAAGAAGTTGTGAGTTTTTATCGCATTTTCGAACAACCACTTCGGTAAGAAAAAACTACACATTATTTGCGAATGTCATCACGAAACTTGACCGCACCTCTGCACGTTGTGTATCCCACATTGGCATCTTTATTATTTATTTGATTGTTGGTGCATTTGTTATTTTTGAGTTTTTTGTTTGGGGTTTAAGGTTTTGTGCTAACCCCTATTTTGGTGTGTAAGAGTGTGGTGGATGTATGTCATTGTTTGGTGGTTCTTATGACAACCCTAGTTGATGACATGTACTATTGAAATTCATAATTTTAGAAAATGAACCACTTAACTTCACATTGATTAATCATCCACATTTTGATCATGGTCTGGGCTATAACATTCCTGGTTGTTTTTCAGCCCGAACTTGTAAGAACCCTTTTTCTTTTTCCAGCCCTAAAGGTTAGTGGGCTGCCTCTTAATGGGCCCAAGGGTTGGCCCAGTGCATATAAGTTCTAGGTCTGCCCTAAACCTAGGGTACCCTACATTTTCAGGACCTTTGCCCTTACCTTGAGCCGCAGCCGCCACACCTTCTGCTAGGGTTCGTTCTTCGTCTCGAACCAGTCCATCCCGAGAGCTCGACTAGTGATTCCCGCTCCACGTAAGTAACTCTAACCTACTGTACTTACCTTATGAGGTTTTACATTCGTTTCCACCGATTAAAATCCGAAAATCATTGTGTTCACCGCTGTTCCGCCAGTTCTTAGGTCCATCGCTCGAGCTACTGTGCTCCAAGGTTCCGCGTCGAAGTTTCGTTAGCTCTTTTCCAGGTACGGGAAGTTAGGGTTATGGTTTCGAGTCTCTTTTTGAATGGTTTGTGCGTTATTTGTTGAATGTATGGTGGGATCTGTCGTTTGGGTGTGTGAGAGTACCTTGCATGTGATGTTTGGCCGGAAATCATGGCCGTACAGTGAAGAACAGTGGCGAGACCTGTTAATCTCGCCCAAGCGAGTCCATCTCGCCTAGGCGAGATGAAACAGGGAGCTCGCCTAAGTTTTTTGCGCGAAACGTCGCCCGGGCGGCTCGCTCAATTTTTGAGCGAGCAGGCAACTCGCCCAAGCGAGAGGGATCTCGCTTAAGCGAGATCCCGTGTTGCCCATGCCCTTGTTTTTGGCGCTCTCGCTTAGGCGAGGGGGGAGGCTCGCCTGAGCGAGCACGTCTCGCCTGAGCGAGACCCCGCAGCCTGAGCGAGATGCTGGGCGAGACCGTGCTGTGTTTTGGTTGTTTAATGTTTCCCGAATGAACCATGTTGGCTGAGTATGATTATGTGATGATGGACATGTATATAATGGAGTATGAAATATATATTTGGCATGATTCATGAATTGTGGATGAATGGATTGGTATGAGACTTGGCATGAGAAATAAATGAATGGGTAGTTTGAAATTAAAGGAACATGGGGTTGTCATGAGATGAGACCCTAGACTCATGGGACGGTGATGATCAGAGGTATGGATTCAAAATGTGAGGCGTATGAGGAATAGATCTCATGGATGAGTATGAGGTTGTAAATATGTTTTCGATATTCTCCTAATGTTGTTTTATGAATGTTGGTCCGTGTC
>Ga0214543_1001391_pt1 | contig 46493 bp, 22 predicted proteins | sample CNSS2metaG_FD_160094 | JGI IMG/M metagenome (GOLD analysis project Ga0214543, IMG submission 160094) | Root nodule microbial communities from cowpea collected in UCLA plant growth center, Los Angeles, California, USA - CNSS2 | ecosystem: Host-associated > Plants > Roots > Nodule | place: USA...
CCCAACATATTCATGCGTCCACAGTTAACATAATCTCACACAAATCAACACAAACCCAAAACAACAACCAACAACATGGAAGGGAGCGGACATAAGTTTAAGCCATAGCTTCCCTACCTGGAATGGGCTCGTACAGAACGTTCGACGCGCAACCAAGGAGCACAGCAGCTCTAGAACGCACTAAGGAGCTGAAAACAGAAGGTACACGGGACAAGGGAAGATTAATACTAAACCCTAACTGCGAAAATACAAGGGAAAAGCAAAAAGGGAACTCCGATGATCTAGAGGGGGTACTTACGTGGAGTAGAAACTGATTCGGAGCTAGCTCGAGAGGTTTGGGGAGGAACCCTAGCAGAGCGTCCTGTGAGTGCAAGGGGAAGAGGCGGCTGGTTTTCTGAAAGTGAAAGCAAAATGTTCAATTAGGGCAATGCGAAGGGCTCTTATCTCATGGGTCAGCCTTTAGGCCCACTGCTGTAGGGCAACCCCTAAATTAAGATGGCAGAAAAAAATAATTGGGCCTTACATAAAAGTTATGTAAAATATACTACCTAATAAGTTATACATGAAGACCGAATTAATCGTTCTGAAACTTATCATATGAGAAACACTTTACATGCACTTTGCCGAAAATAATATTTTGTGTATTGTTTGTTGAAAATAACGTTTCGTAGTACAAGAAAATAAGTAAATACCATTATATTAACTAAGTTAGACACTATTTTATAAATTAAAGTTATTAATGATATCTAAATTGGTCTTTGTTATTGATAAAAAATTACACTAAAAGATTATTAAATAATAAATAATTTTAAAAATAAAAGTAATTAATCACTATAATTATTATTTTAAATACTAATTTATAAATTAAACGTGATTAATCTAAAATAGTCTTTATCATAAATACAAATTAATAATTGTTTCTGAATTAAAGTTTAAATTGATCTCTAATATTATATACGAAAGATTTAGCTATTAAGAAATTAGTATTTAAATTAGTCTCTATTATGACTAATTATTTAAAATTAGAGACTAATTTAAATATTAATTTTTTTTAACTAAAAACTTGGTAGTATGTTAGAGATGAATGTGAATTCTAATTTACAAATCAATTATAAGTTTATATTCATAATAATGACTATTTTAAATACTAATAATTTTTAGTTTATAAATTGGTATATAAAATAGTCACTATGATCTAATTACTTTTTATCTTTAAAATTTGTTATTACTTACTGATTTTCTTGTATTGTTATATTTGATTTGTTAATAAAAATTTAAATTGATCTTTAACATCACCCTCCACGTACTAAAGTATATGCTTATAAATGCTTTAACTTTCTTTAATTGAATATATAATCAAATTTTTTTCATATATTTAAATCTAAGATATATGTCATTTAAGATATCTTATAACTGAGTTTAATTTACATTAAACAACACTTCACGATATGTCTTAAGTTAATTAATTAAATATAAACGAGATATCATCTAGTAAATGTTTTATCTGTCACGTCACATAGTAATCAAGAAAATACAAATAAAATATTGTTTAGTCCTCTTGAATATTTTAATTTAGTTCTAAACCTTTCTTTTTCACTTTTTTTCTCTCTAGTAATTTCAAAACTGGGTTTAGATAACACTTTGAGAATAAAAAGAGTAGAAAAAAAAAAAGAAAAAAGATATCAGGGATACTTTAATGAATTTAAATGTTTTAATGAATTAGAAAACTCAATTTCAAATGTTTCAAAGTAAAAAATACAATCACAACAAGAAATATATTTTATAGTGGCACTTATGTTTTAGACTTTTATAAAACTGACGTTATATTACTAGAATTTTAAATTTATATTATGTTTAGAGTGTCTTTAAAACCGAAAAAACATAGATATTTAATTTCTGCCTTTTCCTTCTTCTTTTATCTTATTTTTGTTGTCGTTAACAACTACTTCGCCTTTTCGGTATCACACACCACATTGTTGCTTTCTCTTCCATTCTTTCTTCATTCAAGTACTGGATTGAAGCAGCTCCATCTTCTCTGCTCAAACAATGGATTACCAAAAGCATCAAAGGTTAAGAAATAAGGGCATTTTTTTAATGTGAAATTGGTCTCAGTTAGCAATGACCTTTGAATCTGGAAAGATCTTTCTCCTAAAGCTTCCAAAGCCAGTAACTTCTGAAATTTACAATGTTTTTTTAATGGATAATGGTTGGAAATAATAATAAATCAAGAGCTGACTTTGTACATTGGAACATTTCTCGAACTAACCATTAATCAACGAGGATTCAACAAATTTATGTTGTGAAGACAATACTCACATACATAATTTAGTAGACGTAATATTCATGTTGTTTATGCTAAATTTCAAGTTATGGAATAACTTATAAATAGTGTTGGAATGGCACAGTTGTTTCGTTCGTGTTTCTAATTTCTATGCCTCCAAAAGCTCCTGTGGTCAAGTTGGAGACAAACGTTTGAAGTGCATATGAGATAGTTAGCAGAAAAGTTGGTTAAGGTCTCAAGGTTCTTCATGTACTTCAACTCTATGGGCTTTTATTTAACAAAGAGATACAACTTAAAAGAAAAAATCATAAATTTAGACTGCTCAAATTATTTGTCTGCAAATTCAGGTATGCTGTGTCGTAAAATAGAATCAAAATGAGATAACCACGCTAACCAGAGAAATAGAATAGCAAACCAATAAAACAAACTAATAGGATAATTTAAGAAATCATGCTAATGTTTCATCAACAGCAAATAAGATAAAAGTTATTCAGACTCCAGATTCTTGAAAAAATATTCGGCATTCCGTAGTAGAAATTAAGATAAAAACCCAATCTGAGACTCAAAAAAAAAAATCTCCATACGGAGCACTGTTCATGCAATTGTCAAAAAATCGGTTAAACTAATCCGCAGAGACGACCGAAAAAGACCCAACCTGAGAAATGTATAAAAAATATTCTTGTCCTAGACTACTAGGTATGGTCATAAATAACCTTCAACTGATATACAATATTCAATCCTTGTGTAGTATTTTATAAATTATAACATTTCTGTGTTAATCATAATAGCTAAGGAGGGACTTTGACTCTACCTTTAGGTTGTACGAGGGCCATTCCCTTCTCGATCCCCCGGTAATTCTTCCACTTTTTTATTCACTGAAGGTATGGACTGTTTTTCTTCAACAGGTGCCCTCTGGTCTCCAACAACTGGTTCACTCGGGATGCATGGTCTCCAAATTATTTCGTTGCCCACATCCATAAGTGCAATGCCCTTTGCAGTCAAATCAGTCCTAATCTTATCACTTTTTAGAAAATCCTTGTTAACCCTAGCTTGAGTTCTTTCTTTTATCAAATGTAGCAATTCACCTTCTGCCAGACCTGCTCTCTTCAATGCCTTCTCTTTCAACTGCTGCAGAACCTGATGAACAAATAACAATAACAATTGTTTTAACATTTGCAATGGTTTTCCGAAAGAATGTGTCTTTAGATTACATAAAACGGGGAAATTAAGCTCGTGTAAATAAAATGAATCACCTCAGCATAGGATTTAGAGGACAATAATCCAAGTACGTCCAAAACTTTTGCAACTTCCTTCTCAACTTCCTGTAAGGATTGAATCAATTGCAACTGTGCTCTTTTCTGCATTTTCTTCTGGAAGATAGACAAAACATATTCATAAATTACTGGCGCATTTCCCACACAAAAACGAATGCAGCAGCACCATGCTGCAATCCAAGATATTGGTTCCATTTACGTACCTTCAACATCTTCAATGAACTGTTCACAAATTTCAACGCCTCCTGGATAGCACCAGTTAGTATCACTGGCGTCTGCAAGTCATCTGACATTTTTGTTTGAAACTCAACACTCAACTTCTTAATACATTCCTTGGCAGCCTCATTAATTTGAGGCACCTTTTCATTCTTCTCGGGTCCTTCTTGAAGAAATGGTGATAAAGCATCTTTACAATCTTGAAGAGTCTAACAAACAAAAACGAAGCTGTTTCAAACAATTTCCCAAGCAAGAATACCACCCAACCTTGATAAATCAAACTGCTTCATATAAGTCATAATAAGAACACCGAAGAGACAGCATTTTCCTAACAATGAGACTCACAAGAGTCAACCTTGAAACATTTGGACATTTAATAATATAACCAGGGATTTTCATCACATTACCTTCAACCTCAAAAACTCAAAGTAGCGGGAAAGAAGCACAGGAAATTCTATCTCCAAGATACAAGTTGCTTAATTTACATACCAGTATTTTAGGTAGGATATATAATTTCATATAAATTCACAATAAAGGCGAAACTTCACCGGCTTAACCCCAAATAAAAACAAATTAATAAAAATCATATAAGGGAAAAACTATCAACCTTGAGAGATGAACTCGCGCACATACATCAACATCTAAGCAACACTCAATTCCTGATACAGGTTATTTGGAGGCTGCTTACCTGAAATATATAGTAAATAGCATCTGATGAATTCTCCAGCTGCGAGATAGAGTAATTTAGTGGAGATCTGTAATGGGCACTAATCAAAAAGTGTCTCAAAGCAAGTGGATGATAACGCTCAGTGATCTGCAAGAAAAGATATCATGAAAAATATGCACAATACATCTTGTAAGAACTTGTATCATGAAAAACCCTCTACAAACATTTAAAAAGAAATAAAACCATCATTAACAAGGAAAATGGAAGTTCGCTAAGAACTGACCTGGCGAATGGTGAAAAAGTTCCCTAAGGATTTTGACATCTTTTCATTATTATTAGTGACATGGCCATTATGCATCCAATAACTGATATGGCTCTCATTGTCTGCAGCCCAGCTCTGTGCAATCTCATTTTCATGATGAGGAAATATTAAATCAATTCCACCACCATGAATATCAAATTTATGAGTTAAATAACAAGCACTCATTGCACTGCATTCAATGTGCCACCCAGGTCTTCCAGGACCCCAAGGGCTGTCCCAACTAGGCTCACCTGGTTTAGCAGCCTGCAATTATTATTATTAAGAAATATAACAGATCAAATGTTAACAATACACCATTTTAAAATAACTGGAAAGGGTTCTCACACCTTCCACAAAGCAAAATCAGCTGGGTGACGCTTTCTTGAGTCCACAGCCACTCGTTCCCCAGCTCTATTGTGCTCTAGCTTTTGTCCAGAAAGCATGCCATAATTTGGACATTTATCAACAGCATAGAAAACATCGCCCTCAACTTCATATGCATATCCATTGTTGATAATCTGCACAGTACATTAATGAATAATAACTAACCATCTTTTTGAATTCTAAATTAATTCCTTAGAATTCATAAATAAAGACAAACTTAGTACAAACAAATCCAATGAAAATGTATTTTTTCATTATTGAACTTATATGCCGTACACTTAAATGAAAATGACATGCAACCACAATTAGATATGTTTCATGTTATCATTAATAAATAAAACTGCTACTTCGTCTCAGGTTTTAAAATTCCTATAGATATATGAAAACAAGAAATAAAGAAGAAATATAAGGAGACATTTTCGCAAGTGAGATAAAACCAGGAAGTTTTAGAAAAATCTCAAAGCAAAGAAGCTGTAAGTTTGTTATCATTTGAAGTCTCATTAACATTTCAGTTGGAGATTGCATGCAGCTTCTGAGCTTCATATCTCCCAATGTTAAAAAATTTTAAACTAGCCTTTTAACCCTTGTTTTGCTTTCATAGTTCTTGCTTGGTTTTAATCTATTTATTATATAAGATAACGAGTTAAATTATCATAATACGATAAATTATACATTACATTGCTGGAAGAAAGAAGAAGGAAAAGCTTTTATTCTTAATATTATATATGTAAACATACAGAAGGTTCAATAATTTGAGGAAGCGGGGTGAGCAAAGCACGAGGACAGAAAATCTAAATGCATTCCCACTAGTCACTACAACAATAAAGAGTAAATATCAAAGATTCTTAAAAATAGTACACAACATGGCACAATAGTGTATACAGGAAGTTTACAACCCGTAATGTGTACAAGGTTTAATTTAACCTGTTCAAGGAAACATATAAACTCCAAATGCACTCAAAAAAAAGGGAAGTATTGATAATATAAAACAGCATGAAAGACTGTCAACTGGAATTTAATTAAAAAAGGTGCAGCAAAGAACTATTTTGCAAGGAGATTCCCTTCATAATTTTAAACAAAAAGCAGAGATAGCAATATGTTTAGCAAAACTAAACCTGGGTTATCATGTCCTTTATCTCACCAAGGTGTTGAGAAACACGAGGTTCCTTAGACGGTGTCTCACACTGAAGATCAGCCATATCAAGATTATATTCATCGCAAAAACGGTTACTCAACATCAATGGATCCTCCCTGGTCTCATTCGCTCGCTTAATTATCTGCAGCAATTCTGATATTAGCAATCTGTAATAAACATTAAAGATTCATATAAGAAACTCATGTAAAGTCATATGCTTTCAAGGACAAATGAACTTGGTGAAACTTCTAACCAAGCTTGTGAAAGCATAGATCCTACAAAGGATTAGGAAGATCCTGCCTAAAGCTCTAACAGCTACTTATGCATATAAAACAGCACAGAAATGAAAATAATTTTCATACCACAATTTAATTGAAAGCTAAATTGAGTATGAATAAGATCATATGCCAACTCAACAAGTCAAAATCCCATGGAGTAGAGAACCACTACCAAAACTATGTTGGTATGGAATAGTCCACATAAAGACTAAGTAGAGATTTGACCATACACAGATGGAATATAGACACCGACCAATGAAAATTGAGCTCCACAAGGAAGACAGGAAAAATAAATGTTGGGGGGGTATGAACAGATGGGCCGGGCCACAGTGGGTAGAGTGATAGGGGAGGATTGAGGTCAAAATATGAAGAGGGTGGTGTGCTGCTGCTCCAGAGACAACCAACAGAAATCACCACGGTTGCAGGTTCACAACTCCAACAAGATTGCTGATCCTATGAGTTTGTCTGGCAATCTTACTCCAATCCCACCAGATTACAATGCTAGGCAGGGACAAAAGTTAAAGATGTGAGCTTGCAGGATCATGCAATCCTGTGAATAAAAGGTATTGGAGTTTTGACAGCAATGCCTCAAACAATGATTGTTATCACTTAGCACCAGCATTGCTAAAAATAGGCTCATCATTGCTAAAAATAGGCTCATCATTCAAATTCAAAAGAATGACAACTTACAGTAAAGAAACAAGAAGTCAACAACAATAAAGAAATAGAGCTATTCTCAAGAAGGATGGTGCCTCCAGTCACTTAGACTCCTGAAGCACATAGAAATATGTATTGTATTGTATTGTATTGTATGAATGGCTTATTCTTAACGTTATGTCCACATAAAAGTTATAGTTAAAATCACAGATTAAACCTGTCTCAATGCAATTCTCTTTCCAGTTGAAAGCATTTTGGAAGATAATACTAAACAAAATATAAGACTTGATAGCAATTGAAAACCTACAAAACTCAATCCTCTACCATACACTTGAATCACTTTAACAAATGAATCCTAAAGTCACAGATTAGAAAACATGGTAACTAACAGGGGTGACTGGATGTCTGGATAAAAGAATTTATATTTTGACTCGCAAAATAATATTATTTAAAATCATTATTCACTAAATGTCCCATTTCCCAATAAGTACTAGTTTACTTTTCTATAACATTAAGCCCTATTCATATCTAAAATGATTTCCTAGATTTATTGTTCTCGCAGTTGGTTATGGCATATGTAACAAAAATTGAGATTCTTGCAAACTCCTAATAGAACTACTCTTAATCCAATAGTAGGAAGGCACATGGACCGAATAACCCTACAAGATATTTGATTAAATTTAAAAATTTTATTTAATAATAATAATTAAAGAAAATTCCAGTCATTTGAGAGTATTGCTCTCAATGCATAAGTATTAACAGAAAAGAAATGGAATGGGTCAGTTTCTAATACTATTTTACAAAGAAAACCAATGAATGAATTTTTCTTAACCCATTTTTACCTCAAACTGACCATAAAAGAAGATAATCATGGAAAAATTACAATATTTGTTAAAGAAAGAACTACCATATATTGACCCATATCTACTTATACTATAATATACACTACCTCCACCTGATCTACTTACAATATAAAGCACTTTTACCTGCATACCAAACTGACCATAAAAGGAAAGATGGTGGAAAAATTACAACATTTATTAGAGAGGGAACTGCCTCATATTGACCCAGACTTCAGAGAAGGAACGCAAACATTGTTTCAATCGTTGTGGCATTTATAGTATACATTCATATAGTTTCATATTGCACTTGTGTATCATTCACATACAGTGGGACACAAATGTAGCAGTGATAAACAACCAGAGTCATGCAAAGGAAAGAAGGATGAAAATTACTCAAAAAAGAAAAACTCAAAAACTTGTCTCAACGAAAATCGCAGCTGAATGGTGAAAAGGTCTAAAAACCAGGGAGTTGCAACTCTGGTTGCAACAAGATATAATCTTATAATGTGACAATAAAACACTGGATTGAATTCATCCTCACCTTGTCATCAACATCAGTGAAATTCCGCACATATGTTACTTCATAGTCCAAGTGCCTAAGATACCTACAAGTTTTCATGTCAAACAGATACAAACCATGTGTCAAATCTCAATCTTCACTTCTAAGAAAAGTGAAATTAAGACAAAAAGGGTGAGCAGAATAAATGTTCCAAAAGAAGTATTCCAATTTAACCTTCCAAATGCTTCTAGATAATACAATATCTAATCCTACTTAAATCTGGCAAATAAAAATAGCCAGACAAACCAAATTAAATTCAACTGCACATTTACATGGTTATAAAAAAAAATGACTAAGAAATGAATCAACTTTACAGTCCTATGCTAGATTCCCAATTCCATGGGTACAGAAAGAAGTAGAATGACTTGAGGCATGGCAACGAAATGAAAAGATGGATGGTGAGAATTGGAGAATGAATAGTGAGAAAAGTACCTGTAGAGGATATCGAAGGAAACCGCGGCACGAGCGTGGCCGAGATGGCTGAAGTCGTAGGAAGTGACTCCGCAAACGTACATGGAAACCTTGCCAGGGGTTTTGGTTTTGAAGATCTCTTTCTGCTGAGTCATGGAATTGTAAATCCTGAAACCACCAAGCTCCTCTTCATCCATTGCTACCTGCACAGTCTCTCTCACACACACCACAGTCTTCAGCTATCTCTGGTTCAGCCCTAACTTTTATTCTTTTTTCTGTTCTTTAAGCCCGGTCCCCATTTACTTTTGGTGTTATAAGTAATAAATAAAAGAAATTATTATTATTATTATTATTATTAAATATAATATATTGAGATGAAATATTTGTAAGAATGTGTTACTATTATATAATTATTGTTTTTTAAGTGTAGCGTTTCGTCTCATCTCCTGATTTACGTAATTAACTACGTTTTTTCTTTGCTAATTATATTTTTTTCATTGATTATCTAAGTTTTTTTTCTTTATTAATTATATTTTTTCCAATATCTAAGTTTTCTTCTTTTAAGTTTGCAAGTCTCGCCTTATCATTCTCCATCAACGATGCTCATGCTTATTGTTTTGTTTTTTTCTGAAAGTCATCTCCTCCTACCACCGAGTAAAATGTATTAAACGGCATCCGACTATTAAAAACAATATTCAGTTAAATATTAATTTATTTCAACTACACTAAATTTAAAAACAGTTTAGATTAATTGTTTTCTTTATTTTAATAAACTGAATTAAATTATACTATAATATAAATTAAATTTTTATAAACTAAACTATTTTACGAACTGAACTATATTATTTTAGAACTAAATCGTACTAATTTTGAATCGAAATATATTTCATCATTTAAATTTGTTAATAAATTATTACATCGATTTAAATTTTTAAATTTTTTTCTTTAAATTATTTTAATCTTTTGCTAATAAACTTAAAAAGTATATTAATAATGAAATAAATTGAAGTATTTTTTGTAATATTTATTCATGTATAATAGTTTGAAATTAACCTTTTTCTATAAATAAATAGTATTTTGTGTATTCACAGTATTTTTAAATTTAAATAAAATAAAAATTTAGTTAAAACACTATATATTAAAACTATAAAAATATATATATGAAGAAAGAAATATCGAGATCGAGAAAACAGTCTAAAATCATATATAATATGACATGATTTTGTTGTGCACTGAAGCAATAATAAAAATAAATCTTAAGATATTATTTATAAAATTTAAGTCTTCAACTACTGTACCTTCTTTCATAAATAATAGTAAGGCTTAAATACTCGGATCATACTCAGTTTCAAAATTTTAAAATGGTACCCACTTTTAAGTTTGTCTCAATTTAATACCAAATTCATAATGTGCAGTACCCTCTATCAAGTTTTCGCAAACGCCGTTAAGTACCTTACCACGTGTCAGCCTCTGGTTTTTTTAATTTTTTTTTAATTTTTGAATTTCTTTTTTGAATTTTTTTTTAAAAAATTACCATATGTCAAATCCTTGATGTGACACGTGGCATTGTCAGTGACACGTCGCAAGGTATCCCCACATGGCAAGGTATCTGCCAAGTGTCATTGTCTTGATTTCAACTTAGTCCTCATATATGTCTATTTGTTTCAATTTAGTACTCATATATATATATATATATATATATATATATATATATATATATATATATATATATATGTTTATTTGTTTCAATTTAATACTCGCTCTATTTGTTTCAATTTTGTCTAAATATTTTTTTACAAAATAGAGAAATATTGTGTCTCTCAAATTTATTATTTATATAAATATTATATTTATATTTGTTATTAAAAATGACTTATAAAATTAAGTATTGAAATTTATATTAAAGTTAATAGTAAAAGTCATGAATAACAAATTTACCAAAACTTTGTTATTCACGAGTATAACAAATATCAATGTAACAAAACATAAATATGTTATTCATGACTTTTATCATTAACTTTAATATAAATTTCAATACTTAATTTTATAAGTAATTTTTAGTAACAAATATCAATATAAAATTTATATAAATAATAAATTTTGTCTTAAAAGAGATACAATATTTCTCTATTTAAAAAAATATATATTTAAACAAAATTCAAACAAATAGAGTAGAGACTAAATTGAAACAAATAAACATATATGAGTACTAGATTGAAACAAATAGACACATGTGGGAACTAAATTGAAATCAAGACAATGACACTTGGCAGGTACCTTGCCACGTGACGGTACCTTGCCAAATGTCACTGATAATGCCACGTGTCACATTAAGGATTTGACACGTGGCAATTTTTTTTTTAAAAAAAAAGAAAAATTTTAAAAATTTTAAAAAACAAGAGGCTGACACATTGTAAAGTACTTAACGGCGTTTGCGAAAACTTAACGGAGGGTACTACATTGATGCACATTACAAATTTGGGTATTAAATTGAGACAAACTTAAAATTGGGTACCATTTTGAAATTTTGGAATCAAACTGGGTATAATCCAAGTAATTAAGTCTAATAGTAATTATGTGATTATAAGGAAAATACATTTGATTTCAAGAGGAAAAGAGGGAACTATAATTAAAAGAGACAGATTTTATTTTGTGTTCAGTATAAGGACAAATATTCAAAAAATAAGTGTTGGAAGTATGAAATTTTCTTTATCATTGATAATTACATTAATTAATGTAAATTACATATAACACTATTTTTTATAAGATTAAATAAATATTACATACTATTTTTTATAAAATGAATTTAATATCAATGAAACCGTAGCTTATAATATAACCATAAAATTGTCGCTTAAATTTATTATTATAATATAACCTAAAAAATATTACATACTTTTTTTTTATTATTGTATATGAAATGAAAAAAAAACAAAGAGCAACAAAATTTGTGTGTAGTGTACATGAGATGAGGGGAATACGGTGTCGTACGTTACTAACAAAGTGTGAAGCACAAGGAGAAACAAAAATATCCAATTTAGTTCGGTCATAAGATAGTTAACTCATCTAATTTCAGCTTTTAAAAACTGAACTGGACAATAACAGTATAGTTCAATTTTTAATACAACAAGTTCAGTTTATTTTAGTATAAAACAATATAGTTAACTGTAATACAGAATAGTTAAATTAATTATGCTCAGCTCTACTTGAAACTTATTCTCTGGAGATCTATTTTTTTCTTCATGACAATCTTTTTGGTAAGTGTTGTCGATGAAAAATTTCATACTAGTTAAGTTGTTTTGTTTTTTTTATTTTGTTTGAGTTTCAATTTATTATAAACCTTAATCCTAACTTCAAATTTTTGTAATTCTAACTTCAATTCTAAATCCTAACTTTTAGCTTGTTATAAAACTTTAATTCAAATATCATTTTTCCTCTAACGAACCAATGAACTGCCACTAGTCATTTTAACACTAATATGAAAATTTTGGTCATCTAAAAAGTACAAATTGAGGCGTGCTTTAGTGACAAGGTGGCAAACATAAATAAGGACAAGAGTGGTACAATTCATGGTCAAAATGCTCTTTCGTTTTCAACATTTTTCTAAAATCATATTTGTAGTACCAAACGTAGTTTTATGGCATCTTAATATGCCATTGACATCCCTTATTATCATATATGTCTAATGTCACTCTCATGTCCTCTCCATATCACTTTTTTTTAACTACTTTTTTCTTTTTCTTCTTTTTCAAATAACAAATTTTGCATACTAATAGCAATGGCCCATTTGAAAAAGGAGTGTCTAAAATAGAAATTAGGAGTGCATTTAGCTCCTTGTACATTTATTTCCAAGATTTATTAATTTTGACCTTATTTTGTAACTTGAAACAATTCAATTTCACATTTTTAAAGAACCAAATTTAATTTCAACTTCATGCATCAACAAACGTTATATCATTCAAATATAATTTATGCAACTAAAAAGCACTTTTTAAGCTATTTTTGTCTCACAAACTCAATAAGTCAAATTATCAGAATTGTCAATTAAATCACTCTTTAAGCACAAAAATTCAGTCAAATACCCAAAATTAGAGTTGTCAAAGTGGATCAGAACCCGTGAGCCAACCTGACCCACCACGGGTTTGGGCTAGGTTGGGTTGAAATTTTGTTTACAAATTTCAATACGGGTTAATTTTTGACCCGACCCACCAAGAACCCAGCCCACCCGAGTTGAACCCGTGATGAGTTAGGTTGGGTTGGGTTTGGGTGTTTTTTTATAAGCCAACATATTGGGTTGGCAAATGCAAACATAATATTTTTGTGATTTTGGTTTGTATTTGGGGTTAAACATTATTTTGGATTGTATTTGGAATGTATTGAAGTTTATTTAGAATTTAATCACAATTAAAATTTCATTTTTTTGGGATAAAAGAAAAAAAATTGTATTTTTTTAATTAAGTGAGCCATTGAGCCAACCCATTTAACCCACCAACTCGTAGTGGCCTGGGTCGGGTTCGAATTCTTTTGGCTCGCTGATTAGTGAGTCGAGTTGGGTTAGTTCACTAAGTGGTCAACTTGTGGTAAGCCGAGTAGCCCATTTTGGCAGCTTTACCCAAAATTAAGCATTATATGAGGGCAAAAATATGCACCCATTGTTGGAAATTTCTCAAATATGTGATATGTGAGATAATATGATATATTCACATGGTCAATTATTTCCATAGATGTAGTCCATTTATCAACTAATTTTATAATTTTTGCATAAATTTTGATACTGTAATCCTATATAATTTGCAATAATTTATTATGGCAATTACGATGTGTTGGACAAAGATCTCTATAAATTTCACAAGTGCTCTATGTTTTGGATCATCAAATCTATTTTCTTCAAGTATACTATATCATCAAAGTTTAGAGGGTGAAGGTTTGAAACGAAAAAACACATTAAAGGATTATCGTGATAGCGTAATAGCTGAAGATTAGTCCTTATTCATTTTTTCGCATTAGTTTTACATTTGGTATCAGAGCAAGATTAAATATCTCTGTCTTGTTTTAAATTTGTCACAAAAAGAGTGGGACATTACATCGTATCCTGATATGTTGCCCCCAACAAAAAGAATTTTGCCAGGAAGACCAAAGAAGAAATGTCAAACAAAGTACAAACCATGTGTCAAATCTCAATCTTCACATCTAAGAAAAGTGAAATTAAGACAAAAGGGGTGAGCAAAATAAATGTTTCAAAAGAAGCATTCCAATTTAACCTTCCAAATGCTCCAAGAATATAATACCTAAACCTACTTACATCTAGCAAATAAAAACAGCCAGACAAACCAAATTAAATTCAACTGCACATTTCCATGGTTATAAAAAAAAGCTGACTATGAATTGAAACCGAAATGGAGAAAAGATAGCATCTAAAACAACTCTACATCCTATGCCAGATTCCCAATTCCATGATGAAAAAAGTACTTGTTCATCCATTTCTAGGTGCACAGTCTCTCTCACACACATCACAATCTTCAGCTATCTCCGGTTCACCCCTAACATTTTTTATTTTTTCAATTCTTTAAGCCCGGTCCCTTCTACCATTTACTTTTGGTTTTATAAATAATAAATAAAAGAAATTATTATTATTATTATTATTATTATTAAATATAATATATTGAGATGAAATGTTATTGAGGATGTGTTCCTGATTTATGTAATTAACTACGTCTTTTCTTTATTAATTAGATCCTTTCTATTGACCATCTAAGTTTTTTTCTTTACTTTGGCAAGTCTCGCATGTTCATTCTCTTGGATGCTCATGTTCATTGCTTTATTTTTTCTGAAAGTCATCTCCTCTTGAAACCTATTCTCAGGAGATCTATTTTTTTCTTCATGAAAATCATTTCGGCAAATGTTGTCGATGAAAATTTTCATACTAGTTAAGTTGTTTTGATTTCTTTATTTTTGAGTTTCCACTACCAAAAAAGTGTATTTTAGTGACTACTGAATTCGGTTGCTAAATAACAAAAATCAGTCGCTAATACCATTTGCGACTGAATTAGCGACCAAATTTATGGGGTAACAAAAATCTTGGTGGCAAAAACAATAGCGATCGATTTTCATTTAGTCGCTAAATAGCTATTGACATATCGGTCGCTATTTGGTCCCTAAAAGTTGGTCACTTCCTAAACATAAGAGACTAATTTAGCAACTAAAAGTGATACTAAATTCGGTTGCTAGTTTGGTCACAGAAGGTAGGTAGTTAGCGACCAACTATTTCGGTCGCTAAATCGGTCGCTAAAGTATGATTGTTTTAGTGATATACAATTTTTTGGTCGCTGAAATGGTGGCAAATTTTTTTGTGAACAGGGACTAATATTGGTTGGTCGCTAACTTCAATTTGATGAGCAGATAAAGTATATGTGTATTTATGCATTAGTTTAGGCCATTTTTATTCATTTGTGCATTATTGGACTAATTTCATCATGCATCATCTTGTTTCAGATCATACATTTTGGTTTGTGCATTGTGTGTGTAAACAGGTATGGAAGGAGTTAGTTAGATTGAAAATAGCATGTTCCACATGTTCCACATTTGGCTTCAAAAGTGCAGGATTTAAAACAGCGTGTTCCACAAGAGCTTGGTGAATTTTTCCACGACTTGTGGATTTTGCGTCAGAAGATCAAGTGCAAAACAACAAGTTTCACAGGTGACTTGTGGATTTTTCCACAACCTGTGGATTTTTCAACGAGAAATATAAATATGACGTGGATTCAAAGGATTTAAAGGAAAAAGAAAATAAAAGAAAGAGAAAGAGAAAGAGAAAGAGAGGGAAACAATTAAAGGAGAGAAAAACTCACCTCAACAAAGGGAAAGAACGTGGAAAAAAGATAAGAGGGGGAGGATCATTCACGAAAAGTTCCTCTTCTTCATCTTTGTTATTCTCTTATTCTATTAGTTTTAGTTTTTTTATCATTATGCAGAACTAATTTTCTTTTTGTTGGAGGATTGATGTAAAACTCTAGATTTTGGTTTCCACTCTTTACAATTGATGTTTTGTTAATGTTATTTATCCTAGTGCTTTGTTTACGGTTTTATTGTTTATTATATGAGCAATTTCACAATTGAAAAATTCGAGATTGTTTGCGATTATAAATAAGACAAGTTAGGCTATGTCACAATTGGAAAATTGGGCATATCTAATTAGTTAGCAATAGAGATGATTATTAATTTTTCATGATTCTATTGAATTTTTGTAAACTCACCTAAGGAATTAGGGGTTCGAATTCAATGAATAGATTTTACCTACTAAGGGGTTAGGGGTAAAATAGCTCTGAGTAAACCCAAATGGATAATTACATTGCTTGCATCAATTGAAATGGAGTAGAATTCTATAGCAAAGGGTACGAAATCAATCCTTTGAGAGTTCTTATATTGATTTTAGTTGTTGTTATAATTTTATGTTTGCAAATCTATTGAATCTCATTTGCTCAAAATTACGTAAATTAGGAATCTAATATTCAACGAGTCAATTCCAGAGGATAATATTTTATTGCTATATTAACGATTGGTTCACTTGTTAAACGTTTATCAAGTTTTTGGTGCTGTTGCTGGGGATTTTTTTCTGTTGATGTTAGTGATTAATTCATTTAAGATTTGAGTGTTAATTTTTAGGTAGTCAAGATTATTTTGTTTTTAGTTTATTAATTTTTCTATTTTAATTATATTGTTTTGTTTTTAATTTTGTTCTCACATGAATTTTTTTGTTAGAACCTTGTGTCTCTAAGTTGTTTATGCGAGGTACAATTGCAGAAAAATTCTTGCTTTTTGACCTAGAACTTGAACAATGGTTATCGCAAGAAAGAAAAGCAAGGCCATCAATTGATAAGAAAGAGCACATATCAACAATGGCTGAAGAACAACCTGTGAGGAGGACTCTGCTCGACTATTTGATGCCAAATACAAATAATTACCAAGGGAGCATTGTGAGACCTCCTGTTCAAGCCAATAATTTTGAAATCAAGCCTGCACTATTACAAGTCATCCAACATAATCAATTTGGAGGTGCAGTTTTAGAGGATCCCCATTCTCATATGGAGAATTTTGTGGCCATTTGTGACACTTTGAAGATTAATGGAATTTCAGATGATGCAATCCGCTTGAGGCTTTTTTCTTTCTCATTACGATATAAAGCTAAAAGTTGGCTTCGAACACAACCTCAAGGCAGTATTTCTACATGGGAATATATGGCTACAAAATTTGTAACCAAATATTTTTCTCTATCCAAGTGAGCGAGAATGAGAAATGAAATCATGACTTTTGTGCAACAAGAAACTGAATCTCTATGCGAGTCTTGGGAAAGGTACAAGGAGTTATTGAGGAAATGCCCACATGCTTTACCAGAGTAGTTAGAAGTTCAAATATTCTATAATGGTCTTGCACCCTCTTTTAAAGCAATTTTGGATGCAGCAAGTGGATGATCGTTTAATTTGAAAACACCAAAGGAAGCTTTCGAGACTCTTGAGCTAATGGCAAATAATATTGTGAATATGCAATTTGACCGTCAAAATAGGAAAGGTGGAGTGTTAGAGGTTAACACTTTCGATGCTATCCTAGCCCAAAACAAGTTATTAACACAACAAATGACCGAGTTGACTCAGAAATAGGGTAATATGCAAGCAAAAGTGGTTAACGAAATCAATCCTCTAACAGTTTTTATTAGGGATGGCAAAAATACTTGTGCTCGTGGGTATTCGCGGATCAAATTCATGATGGATAGTTGATACCCGCGGGTATTTGTTACTCATGGGTAGCGGGTATTTGAATACCCGCTTATAAACGGGTCGGGTGTAGGTATCATACTCTCCGTACTTGCGGGTATCCGTTACCCGTAAAAAATTATAATTAAAATTAAATTTATGATTTATTAAGTTAAATTTAATGAAAATTAAATTTATATTTATATTTTATCAGATTAAATTAAATTTCAATTTAAATTAAATTTATATTTGATATAATTATATTTTATTTTACATTTGTTTTTGTAATTTTATTTAAATTTAATTTTAAATATTTATAAAATATTTTTCTTTAATATTTGCGGGTATCCACGGGTACCCGCGGGTTTTAAAATAACCGTGGATATTATTTAAACGGATACCCGTGTGGGTAGAAGGGCGAGTAGCAGGTGGATTTTATTGTCGCGAGTCGGGTTGCGGGTAGGCACTATCCGTGCCCGACCCGACCCATTGTCATCCCTAATTCTTATATTGATTTTAGTTTTTGTTATAATTTTATGCTTGCAAATCTATTGAATCTCATTTGCTCAAAATTACGTAAATTAGGAATTTAATATTTAACGAGTCAATCCTAGAGGACGATATTTTATTACTATGTTAACGATTGGTTCACTTGCCAAACATTTATCACGATTCTAAATCCTAACTTTTAGCTTATTATAAACCATTTTTTCCATAATGAACCAATGAACTGCCACTGGTCGTTGTACTAGTAATATGAAAACCTTGCTCATCTAAAGAATACAAATAGAGGTGTGCGTGCCGAACATAAATTGGGACAGAAGTGGTACAATTCATGGTCAAAATGCTTTTATCTTTCCACCATTTTCCTAAAATCATATTTGTAGTACCGGCTGTAGTTTTATGGCATCCTAATATGCCATTGACATCCCTTACTATCATATATGTCTAATGCCACTCTCATGTCCTCTCTATATCACTTTTTTTCAACTCTACTTTTTCCTTTTTCTTCTTTTTCAAATAACAAAATTTTGCATACTAAGAGTAAGTTTTGAGTGACCCATTTGAAAAAGGAATTTGTAAAATAGAAATTAGGGATGCATTTAGCTCTTTGTGCATTTATTTCCAAGATTTATTAATTTTGGCCTTATTTTATATCTTGAAACAATTCAATTTCATACTTTTAAAGAACCAAATTTAATTCCAATTGCATTAACAAACGTCAAATCATTCAAATATAATTTATGCAACTAAAATGCATTTCTTAATCTTTTTTTTTTCTCATAAACTCAATAAGTCTCATTATCTAAATTATTAAATAAATCACTCTTTAAGCACAAAAATTCAATCAAATACCCAAAATTAAACATTATATACGACTAAAAATATGCACCCATGGTTGAAAATTTCCTAAATATGTGATATGTGAGATAATATGAGATATTCACATGGTCAATTATTTCCATAGATGTGGTCCATTTATCAATTTCATAATTGTTGCATAAATGTTGATATTGTAATCCAATATAATTGGCAACAATTTATTATGACAACTACTCTATGATGGACTAAGATATCTATAAATTTCATAGGTGCTATGTGCTTTGGGTCATCAAATCTACTATTTTCTACAATATAATATACCATCAAAGTTTACATGGTGGGGATTTGAAACAAAAAAGCACATTAAAGGATTCTCATGACAATGGTTATGGTTGAAAAGTAGTCCTTATTCATTCTTTCGCATTAGTTTTACATTTACTATCAGAGCAAGGTTAAATACCTTTTGTCTTGTACTTATCTATCCCAGCAACAACACCATGCACCACAACTTTCTATTCAATCATCTATGCAAGTAATTAGAGCATCAAAGCATTATACTCAATCATCTCAGCAAGCAACCCAACCATCACGTGGCAGACCAATCATGAGGCTGAATCTCAATGCAAGGAGGGGATGCATATGAAAACTATGACATGCAACCATTGTTATATCATTTTTTTTGTATAAGTTGCTTGAACATTAAAGACTTAATAACACGTTTTATTTTGTTTTTTGAATGACGACATACCAAGTGGTGGACCACTTTATTTTGTGATGTAAAATGGTTAAATGGTGGACCAACCCTGTTGGGAAAAAGACAATATTTCATTTAAGCTTATTAATATGAAACAAGTTTTTTTTAGGGATCAACCGTGTTCGAGAATATTTGGAGAAATTAGTGTTCATTTATGCTTTAATTATTTCATTTTCTTTGATATATATGTATATATATTTCGAAAAATCACAGTTGGACAATATTTGGAGAAACCAGTGTTGGATTCTATTGTTTTCACTATTTCACTAAAAGAAGTCAAGGTATAAACAACACAAACCACCAAGTACTGCAAATATTGTAAACCAAGACTACCAAGTACTACAACTTTTTCATTCATTTTCAAACATTACATAAACAACAAAAACCATCCATGTCAACTACAATACAAGCTTTTACAAAACACCATGGATTTGTCATCAACATTGCAAATATAATTATATTCATTACACAAATAACACAAACTAGTGTAAGATCCAAGAAAATTTAAAATAAAGAGAAATCATGAGAAACATTAATGGCTTGATTAAGATTGTTAATTTGTTAAATTAGTTATTTTAATTTAATTATGACGTATGGAATACTTATTTAGGTTATTGAAGTTATTATTTTATTTATTTCAATTATCAATATTATATAAAATATGGAACATACATGTTTATAAATCTGTAGTGTGCATATTATAATGAGATAGCATGTGACATAGTGGTTAGTGTGTGTGTTTGGCTAGTGGAAGGGCCACAACTTTGATTCATGTCGGCTAAGTAAAATGTTGTATTTGTTTTCTCTATTTCTTTTTTTTCTCTCTCCTATATTCTAAGGTCACGTGTGGTTTCACTACACACACGCTAATGTCACGGGAAAGAAAGGATATGGCAAACCCTTAGCATTAAAAAGAATAAAAAAGTGAGCTAACTCCCAAAACTAATAATTAAAGAGATTTTATTTCAAAATTCAATCAGGGAGAATATCACTTGATTATTTTTTTTGCAATTCCTAGAAACCAAGTGTTGGGTCTTACGTATGAAAGAAAGAAAATAAAATAATGAGATTACTTAACCTAACAGGGAAAAACCACAAAAGGAAGGATGTTTAAGGCAAACCTTCAACCCTCTAGGTAAAACAAAGGTTTGAGAAAAACCGTGAAGAGTGAATGTTGGTGCTTAAAGAAAAAAAAACGTAGGTTGAAAGTTGCTCAACAGGTACCGGAAGCCAACTTTTTGTGTTTATTTTCTTGTATGTATAGCAATTGCATATGAGTTTTTGTTTTATTTGATGCACAGTGTTATTCTCTTCTCAACTCATTCTTGAATCTTTGTTAGTTGGGTGTAGTTTTGTGTGTGATGTATGACTTTATGAATTTGCAGTTTTTGGTTGTTTGCTGGTTTTCTAACCCTCTTCAACGCTTGTATACCTTCGTCCACGTTGGTATGAGATGCATGAGTTTTCATTCAAGACGTTGGGTTCATGCATTGGTTTGAGTTGTGTGGGTTTTTTTTTCTTAGTTTCAAAATTTGGTTTGATATCTCGTAGCAGTGGTTTCGTTTCTATAGGATTTCTTTGCTTCCACAAATATTATACATCATTTGCTCAATTATTCTACACTTTTAGAATTCCCTTTTCATGCATAAGGAATCGTAGCACGGTGCAGTGCAATGTTTAAAGCGACAACGTATTGATTCTTTTCATTATTCTAGCCATATTAGTGTTCTTTTGTTGTCCCAATTTGTTAATGCATGTAATGTTGTGATGGAGTTTAACCCTTTTAACCTCTTTTGTTGTGGTGTTAGTTTCATGCTTTCCTTTGAAAAAAAAAATGAACCAACTTGTGGGTAATTGCATACGTATAGGAATTATGTGGTGTTAGTGTCTTCCTTACCTTTGGCCTTTTGAAATCAATAACATGCATATAAGATTTTCGGTTGTTGTTGCATGTTATAGGAGAATGCACAATTTCCTTTTACTTAATTCTTTCTTTTTGTGATTTGATTTTAGAATTTTTTTTTTGGGCCGCTTTTGTCTTTCTTTTTGTTCTATGTCACTTTTTGTTTGATGAGTAGATAATTAGGAACCACATGTGAATTGGTTTTCTTAACCATGCTTTTGGATGCAGACGTAGAATTCTTTTTGGTTCATTTTATCTTAGCCTTATAAGGTGCAGTTTTACCGTGATTCTTCTAACCATTGCATAAGTTTCTTTTCATTCATTTGTCATATATATTATATTGTATTGGAAGAAAAGTAACATGGTTTTTCTTGTGTAGGGTCGAAGTGAATTAAATTCATGTTTCTTGTAATTTTGTGGCAGCTCTACTTATTTCATGTGAGCATACCAAAGTTATGCGTGGCCTTTGTGTTATTTCGGTGCCACTTTTGTTAATGCTTGGTTTTCATATACGTTGTGCATAAATTTTGGTCTTTCTTTGCTTGTTATCTTCACATAATGCAACATGGTTTTGTCCTTTTATTTCTTGCTTGTGATAGTAATGTGGTAGCTTGCATGGGCCTTTATATTCCACTTGTGGTTTAGATGCAGGTTCGTGCTCCATTGGGTTAGCATGTGTGGGATTATTTATTTTGAGTGCAACCTCAAGGTTGAATAGGGTGATTATTTATGCATTTACTTTAGTTATGGGACACATGTTTTAAACGGGTTTGCGTGGGTATATAATATAATGATAAGGGTTGGAATTGAGCCTTTAATTTTCAGAAGAAGAAATAATGTGTGCATGGATAACTGAAGTATGGTTTCTAAAAAAAAAACTAAATTTGGTTTTTATTCCTGTTTTTAAGTATTTTACTTGGATGTGATGTTGAGTATTAGTTGCAATGTCTTATTTGCTAAATTTCGCTTATATATATATATATATATATATATATATATATATTATTATTTATGGTTAGCTTATCCCTATTATTTGTGTTATGTGTGCGATAATTATATGATGCGTGTGTTATACAGGAGCAGATGATACTGCAGATGATTCTGACGTGGAGTAGACTGATGAGAGAAAATGGTGAACTCGGGATTTATGTTTATTTTTTTAAGTTGTTAAATTACGTATTAAAGACGACATAATTTATTTTCAATGTCGTTGTTATTTAAAAATTTTAGACAATGGATGTTGGGACTAAGTTTTTTTTTAGATTAAATTATGAATTTTTATTTAAGTTCTTTTTATCGATAATTTTTTCCGCTAAAAGTGCTCATTTTATAACTTTCTGTAACATCCAAAAATTTGGGATGTTATAACCAGCCATGTCAACACCTTTATCCATTTTTCAAATAACTTAATAGATTTCTCCAAATTAAATATTTTCTTCCTATTAGCATCCATTTCTTCTATTATCACAAAACTCCCCTATTTCTTGTGAATTCACATTGCCACCACCCTTTTCTTCATTCTTCATAGTGTCACCACCCCTTTCTTCAATCTTCACAGTACCGCCACTTATTTATTCAATCTTCACAATGTCACCACCTCTTTCTTCAATCTTATCTTCAGTAAACCATTTGAAGTAATTGCACCCACCAAAATGTTCACTTCCACTCTGTTCAAAAAACACCAATCACATGTCTTTCAATATACCAACAATGAAGACTATTTTCAAAACCAAATACAGAAAAATCAAAGCATATTTTCCATGTATCTTACCTTGTACTTAGGGCAACCCCAAAATTTTTTCCGCTGTTCTTCGTAGTTCTCGACACTGATTTCTCTCCACAATAGCAAATGGGTGTTGTAAGACCCGTAAAAAGTAAGTAGAATAAAGAGAAACACATGGGAAAAATTAATGGCTTGATTAAGATTGTTGAGTTAGCTATTTTATTATGACATATGGAAAAAAATTAAGTGACTTAAATTATTGTTGTATTCATTTTAAATAATTATTTAATTATGAAATGTGAAAATATGTGTTTATAAATTTGCGGAGCGCATATAAATTAGTGGTTAATATGTATATATGGCATGGGAGGACAAACCCTAAATATCAGGTGGTGGGTTTTACATGTGGAGGACAAAGTAAAATAGGGAGATCCCTTAACCTAGTAGGGAAAATATGAAAGGCAGAGAGAAATCGTGAGGGGAGAGTGTATCGATAGAGATAAACTGTAGAGTGGAAGAGGAGGATGTAGGAGAAACATGTAACATCCCGGTCGGATATTACTATTTTAAATAAAATAAAATGAAGCTAAAATAAAATGTATTTAATAACCAAAGTTCTTTCCCAAAATGCGGAAAATTTTCAAACTTTATTAAAAGCACTAAAAGACAAAATCCATAAATGCGTTCAATGCTGAGAAATATAAAACAATTTATAGTAACTGATTACAAAAATAATCCATAAAATCCATAAACTAATTCCATGTAAAAATTCCCATACTGACCCCACTCCAGCTCTAAGTATCCATGTGCTCACCTGCATCAACATCTGCTTCCATGTAACGAGTTACATGATCATCACCAAACATACACAGATAGGGTGAGCTCAAAATAAAAACGCATTACAAGGTACATTATAATAACAATTAAAAACCCTAACACTTCTACTACACTCAAATCTCAGACTCAAACTTCCATATCTTCCTCTGAACTCCTCTTGATTCTACACTCTTTGATGAGTACACTGATCGATTACTGCATCCAAAACCGCATCAAGACCTCCCCAACAAAGCATCGCATCAAGACCTCCATCCAAAGCTGTGTAGAATCCCTCGTGTAATCCATTACTGCATCCAAAACCGCCTAGCACAACATCCACGTTGCTAGGTTAACTCGCGTTCTAGACAACCTGGCAAAACACTTGGCGCCGCCGGTTACCAACCCATTAGATTTTGGTCCAAGCCCAGTTCTACAACACACTGCCTGGCGGAACCACTTATGTCGCCAAGCGCCAACTCTCGGGTTTTACTCTAAAGTTCACTTTTTTGCCTATCTCCTAGCAGATTAGACCGTTCCGCCAAACGCCACACCAGTAACTGGTAATTTACTGGTATTTGACACTCTAGAATAGGTTCCAATGAACCTATTTACACAAGAGACTCAGTGCACGAAAAACATACATCCATGACAAGTAAATACACTTTCATATTATTTAGTTGAACTCAACTACACAATATCACATGGTTGTACATCAAACACAACCATATTCTTGCTTTTATACATCCTAGAGAATCGCAATAAATCCACATAAAACTATCAAAACAAAGTGTTATACCCAACACCACAATCTTGCACAACCAAACAATATACAAACCAGGAAAAACAAATAATCATTGCCCCAAAATATCGCACACAATAATGATAATAAAAAAAACAACTATAATAATAATGATAATAATAATAATAAAACCAAACAATACAAATAAAAATAATAATAATGAAAATAATAATAAAATGAAATTAAACAATAATAGTAAAACAATAATATTAATAAGATAAAATAATAATAAAATAATAAAAATAAAATAAAGCAATAATAATAAATAATAATGATAATAAAATCATAAAAAAATAAAACAATGATAATAATAAAAATAATAATAAAATAATAGGAAAATAAAATAAATAAAATAATAATAATAAAGATAATTATAAAATAAAATAAAATGAGAATAATAGTAATAATAATAATAAAAATAAAAATAATAATACAAATAATAATAATAATAATAATATAAATATAAATAATAATTATAATAATAATAATATTAACAATAAGAAAACGAAATTTTAAAAATAAAAATAATAATGAAAATGAAAATGAAAATAATAATAAAATAAAATGAAGCAATAATAATAAAACAATAATATTAATAAAATAATAATAATGATAGAAAAAACAATCAGAATAAAACATAATAATGATAATAAAATCATCAATAAAATAAAATAATGATAATAAAAATAATATAATAAAATAATAGTAAAATAAAATAAAATAAAATAAATAATAATAATCAAAATAATAATAATAATATGAATAATAATAATAATAATAATAATAATAATAATAATAGAAATAATAATTATTATTATAATTATAATTATAAAATAATAATAATAATAATAGTAAAATAAAATAATAAGAATAATAATAATTATAATGATATTATTAATAATAATATAAATAATAATAAGGATAATAATAATAATAATAATAATAATAATAAGGGTAAAACAAAATAAAATTAATAATAAGAATAATAAGATAATATTAAGTGTGTCGTATTTAGAAGAAAAACTTTAAACATCTCGTCAAGTCAAAAAGAAGAATCATGATAATCATAGCAATGATTGAGTCACAAAAGTCAAAAAGAAGAATCATAATAATCATAGCAATGATTGGGTCACAAAGAGAACTCAATACAATGTAAACCACAAGCACACACATACTCTCTTTAAAACCACATACGACAAACATCAAGAAGTTAAACGATACAAGAATTTGATTCAGGAGAAAGCTTTCGTGCATCAATATATAACCTAATTGCATATAATACCATTAAAACAGGAAATGACAGCTCCCTTAACCTGGAATTTTGGCTCCAAAAGTACTCTTAGAATCCTTCCTTACACCATAATTAATCTCCCATTTGATCTCCACCCTTGGACACTCTTTCCAACCTTGTAACACTCTCCTAAGTTTTGTTTTTAGGGTTCTAAAACTTCCTTTTGGTAGCCACACGAAAATGCCTTCCTAAGAGCACCACTCTCCTCCCTTTCATCCATTATTAGCCTTATTAATTCTCCCTTAATTACCCAAAACGAAAATAACAATTAACACCATTAACATGTGAGTTCATTGCAATGTAACAAATTATTCTATGCCTCTTTGGTTTCTTTGATGACTACTAGGGTTTCTAGGTTTTCCTTAACATTGCAGAACCAAAAAAATAATAATAAAATGCAAATAAGTCGAGGCTAAATTATGCTAGCCAAGGTTCAAACCTTCCCTAACTCAATTACTAAAAAATTGCATAACTATTCAACCAATTCATGTTTCATGATAAATCCTACACCTTTAGGATTATATTATCACACACCATGATCAAGCATATTATTAAAATAATAAAACAATTAAATTAATATGCTAATGACATACACAAGGCTTGAACCTAAGTCCTCTCATAATAATCAAGTACTATTAACCACTTGAGCTACCATTGCTCCTTTTCTTCTTTATCCATATTAATGAACATGGGGATTCCCGCCCTCGCATTTATTAAATAAATATTTATTTATATATTTAATTTTCTCAGGTCTTACAAAACGCATATTGGAGGAAGTAATCCAGGTAGGGAAGCCAACCTTTGGGTGTTACATTTTGGTATCAAAGCCAAGTTTTCAAAAAAACTTTGGGATTGTGGGGAGTGAGCTCGTCTAGTTGATGTTGTGTGACTTTGAATTGTGTTAATGTTTATACTTGATTGACTTGTTGTATTATATGAATGATAAATGTGATAGTTTCTTTGGTTTGGAATGTTTGTTTGGAACTTTATGGTTGTTAACTAAAGAAGAAAATCAGTTGATGGTCGATCGTTATAATTGGATTACAAGTGCAAAATTTTCTTGGTTATAATGAATTTGGAAGTTGTGAAATTTTTAGGTTGGATGATCTCTTGGCGTAAGAGTGTTTTGTACTGTCTTGGTTATAAAATCCAAGTATTTTGTTGATTACATGTTAGGTAAGTTTGGTTGCATATTTTGGATGTTTGCATGTGATGAAAATGGGTTTTGGTATGCTTTGACGTTGTTTTTCATATTTATACGAATTTATTTCTCACTGGGCGAGATACACTACTTGTTGGGCTACTCCGTTTTTTTTTCTCCTTTGCGTAGTTTTCGTAAAATTGCGTTTCTCGGTTCGTTAACCGTTGGATTGAGTTAAAATTTTAACAGTTGGTCTATAACATGTTGTTCTTATGTCTGAACGGTGTGATCTTCGTGTGGAGGTCTGTAGTTTGAAATATATGTCATGCAAAATTGTTGTTTTATTGTTTTTTTCCTCTAGTTTGGCTTGTTCTATTTGTTTGGTGATATTTACCTAGTATGTAAGGTATGATTTGTGATGTTGGGATGATACATGCTTTGGTGAAATGCTATGTTGGTGAATGTTATGGTGATGAAGCATGTTATACCTAATTGTGTATGTGATGTATAGTATGAATTCTCTAATATCTTTAAAATCAGGTTGCACTTTTACCTATAGGACTTTGGTGAGTAGGGTTAAAACGAGATTTTGTTCTACTGTAAGACTTTGGTCTAAGCTTAATAATGGTGCTCTTGCCAGGTTTTGGTGAGCAGGCAAGGGTTGTTGCTTGTAAGTTTTAGGGAGATTAATGCTCTTACCAGGTTTTGGTGAGCATGTACGGGTTGTGCTCTTGTCAAGTTTTGTTGAGTAGACAAGGGTTGTTGCTTGTGGGTCTTAGGGAAAGCAATACAGGTTTTGGTGAACAGGTAAAGGTTGTTGCTTGTTCTCTCTAAGAGGCGTTGGTGCACAAGGGGAAAAATTATTTCCAAGAGATGTTGGTATGTAGGAAAGGAAAATAATATGGTATGAGAGAATGGTATAGTATGTGATGTTATTTGATGGGTGAATTAGGTATTATGTTGTGATTATGTGGTATGATATACATGTGTATACATGTGTGTACATATATGATGGACAATATGATTCTCTGATAATTGTAAAGTCACAATGGTTTTTTTGCCCAGAGGGCTTTGATGAGTCAGGGTAAAATGATTTCTTTCGGCCAAAAGTCTTTGACATGAGCTTAGCAAGAATGCTTTTACTGGGTTTTGGTGAGCAAATAAGGATTGTTGCTTGTAAGTCTTGGTAAAAGGTAAGGGAAAGGCCCTTTCCAATAGGCGTTGTTGCGCAAGAAAAAAGGTAGAGTGGTTGGTTATGAGAAAATGACATATCGTTGGATATTACTTGGTGGTAATATGTTGATGATTACATGTTTTGGTTTTGGGAACATGTTTCAGGTTGTAATCTTTGTTGAGTTATGTATATGTTGGTATCAGGCGAGGTAAGTTTTATGTGGGTAATATAAGGTTGTATGATATCACAATATGGTTGTTTTTCTGTATGAGATTGTTTATGTTAAAGGTATGTAATAATTTTATGTTGTTATATAATTTTGGTGGTTGTGTTGTTTTGATAAAGTTAAATAATAATATGAATTTTTATTTTTTTTGTTCATTTGTGGTTTATAATGTTATTTAAAAATATTATGGAAAGACATAAGTACAAAGCTATGTGTGAAAGAATTTGGAAAGAAAAGAAAAGTTATATGTTAGATTATTTTACTTACGTTTATTCATGGAAGGTTTTGTTTTCTTGGGTAAGGATAATTTTTTTCTTTAAGAAATATGAGGTCTTATTTTATACTAATAGTGAAAGTTTTATTTGTGCAAATTTATTTAGTGTGAGACTTTTATTTCATCATGTATGTGCGAAAAAATTTAGATGTTTTACTTCTTGAGAGGATAATTTTAAAAGACAGAAATTTTTGAAGTCGGTGAGAATGTAAGACCCATGAAAAAGTAAGTAAAATAGAGAGAAACACATGGAAAAAAAATTAATGACTTGATTAAGATTGTTGAGTTAGCTATTTAATTATGACATATGGAAAAAATTATTTAAGTGATTTAAGTTATTGTTGTATTTATTTTAATTAATTATTTAATCATGAAATGTGAAAATATGTGTTTATAAATTTGTGGAGCGCATAGAATCATGAGAAAACATATAGTTTAGTGCTTAATATGTATATAACAAGGTTTATTTATTTCCTCTCTCCTCTTTCTTTTGTGGTGGGGCCTGCATAAATCCTTTTATTCATGCAATCACTAGTTCATTGTTGTCATCTTTTCGTCGCTGCAACCATCCAAAATAAAAGAGAAACGAGCTTTTTAAAAAAATATTAACCAAGTGTTTAATAAAAAATGAGATATAGGAGAATATTGACGAACCCTAGATATCAGATGGTGGGTTTTACATGTGGAGGATCAAGTAAAATAGGGAGACCCTTAACCTAGTAGGGAAAAATGACAAGCGGAGAGAAACTGTGAGGAGGGAGTGTGTTGATAGAGAGGAACCTGAGAGTGGAAAAGGAGGATGTGGGAGAAACGCGTATTGGAGGAAGTAATCCAGGTAGGGGAACCCAACCTTTGGGTGTCACAGGTGTTACACCCATACTTCTACACCCACCTCAACCACAACATGACATACTAGGGTTTTGCATTCCCCAAACATTGCATGTGCAAGATGATGAAGACTGGTCAAGAGACATAACTCAAACTATGCACACCCCAACTTTCGAGAAGAAGAAGAAGAATAACCAAGATTCACACCAACACCACTGATTTAGGGCTTCAACCAAAACATGAAAATAACATGTATCTGTTGCACAAATTACATTGTGTTCATTGCATTTCAAATATAAATGACATGTTTTCATTATAGGAATCCACCTCAACATCTCCAAACATCATTTAACCCAATTTAATAGAAGGGCATGATTGACACCATTTTTGAAAATAGGGACCTAATTTAGACTTTAAAAAATGAACTAAATGATATTTTCTTACAAAAATGAGGATCGAGCATAATTTATCCTATTTTTATATTTTCAATTATTTTTTTGATTGTTTTATGCTTCAGTTTCTTCTTGAATCAAAGCCTAATATGGAAGTTTAGTCTTCAATTCAAAACCAAAGCCAAAAGTCTCTCATATTTTACCTTGCTTGGATATGTTTCGATTGTGGAATCGAAGTATAATGTCCAAAATAACTAGTACCAGAACCTTTTCCTATACTAGAAAACATACTATACGTTATATCAAAGATATAGTGAAGTAATGATTAAGTAAATTACAAACTAAATGAATAAAGTGAAAACAAAACTTCTCTTAATATTTAATATGATCTAATTTGGCAAGAATTGAAAATTCATTTGTTGACATTTACCAAATGAAAACAAAAAATTGTTTTTCACGTTAACGACAACTGTCAAAAGTAAAAAAATAGAATATTACAAATTAAAATGCATCTTTCCACTACGGAAGGCCACAATACACCTCAGAACTTCAACCACAATTTCGTTCCCTTCCATATGGAAAACCCTAATATCGATGGTTAGTCCTTTTTCTAGGAAGTGTAGAAAAAACAACTATTTCCATGACTTACGTTTACCCAATTGCTCTAACTCAAAAATTTTCTTAAAAACCAAAAGAAACTAAAAGAATGAAATGGCAAAGGGAATATTATCCGAGATGGGCACAATTGTCAGAGAGGGGTTGGAGATTGTGTGGTTGTTCTCTAAGGCTCTGTGCTTTTGTGCTGATTTACTATTCAAGCATAATAGAATGCACAAATTTGCGATGGTTCTATGTTTTCGTTTGGAACAATTTATAGGCAAATGCAAGTGCAGAAAAACGGGATCAACCTGTTATGCCATCCCACATCATTGACAATATTTGTGGATGAAATGTGTGATTTTACAAAAATAACCTCGATTGTGGGAATTGTGTATGATTCATAGTGAAAAACCCATGAGTTACAATGTAACGAGATGTAGTTTCACGATGCAGTTTCATATTGAAGAACCTGAATGGTTCATGCAGTTCCAGAAACAATGCATGTCACTGTAGAATTTGTAGCATTGGGGAATTAATTATGTGCTTTTTGGAACTGAATTTTTAAGTGGTTGAAGGTAATGGAATTGGTTACGGATTTGTTGGAACTGATTCCATGGAGGAAAGCTGTGTGGGAATCAGTTCTGTTCTACATGGCACATATTTCAATTATATTCAAACTTTTTAAAATTGGTTGTTTTGTTTGGTAGGAAGTGTTTCATGGTTGGAGGAATTGTGGTGGAATGGATTCCATTTTCGGTGAGCTGAACGAAGGTGTGTGGTGACCTTCATGGAGAATTTTGAGGGTTTAAACATTATTGCACTACAACAAAACAGGTAATTTGCGAGGAAAATTAGTGAGGGAAAATATTTCTTACTAATTTCTCACTATTTAGTGAAGGATTAGCAACAAAAACTTTTGTAGCTAATTTGCGAGAAAAATTAGCGAGGGAAAATATTTCTCGCTATTTAGCAGGGATCAACGACCAAAAAAGTTTCGTAGCTAATTTGCGAGGGAAATTAGCGAGAGAAAATATTTCTCACTAATGTCTCGCTATTTAGCGAGGGATTAACGACAACAAGGTTTTGTAGCTACTTTGCGAGGAAAATTAGCTAGGAAAAATATCTATCACTATTTAGCGAGGGATTAGCGACAAAAAAATATCATAGCTAATTTGCGAGGAAAATTAGATAGGAAAAATATTTCTCACTTTTTAGTGAGGGACTAGCGATAAAAATAAATCATATCGAATTTGAAGCTAATTTACTATGTTTTGAAAGAGGTAGATCAATTTATTATTATTCTCTCATTAAAATTCAAATTTATTTAATTATGAAAAATTTTGCCACAAATCCGTGACAAAAGAATAAAATTTGCATTAATGAGTAAATAATATTCAAAGTATTCTCACACTAATGAATTAAAAAATATATATAAATGGAGAATGAGTGTAGCAAAAATGGAGAATGAAAAAAAAGGAAACACTACGAAAAAAGAAAACAAGTAAATGGAGATTAGCAAAAGCCTTACTTGAACGGGTTAATCGTTCCTCATGATGCAGGAAGTGTTTTGGAGATGCATTTTTTAGTCCTACTATAATAATATAAGGAATAATATTATTAAATAATAAAAATAATAAATTATTATTATTATTATTATTATTAATATATTAATTTTAACTATAAAGGCAAAATTGTAATTTTATATTTTAATTTATTAAAACTATTTTTTATCTATTACATCAATCAAATCTTTAACAAACTCTTACAAATTTTACTTTCAAATGCACTCCACCATCACCTCCAAGTCCTTAAAAAAGAACAACATAAACTTTATCCTCAAATTCACCCAAATCAATCCACTCTATCTCTCTCAAATCATTCCTCCCAAAAGAAGATACCCTAAGACAGAAGAGTGGAACAACTTTGTTGGGATTGCATTACTCCCACTTCATTAAGGGACACATTGACCATCTTCTGACCATGAGTGGAAGAAGACACAGAGAGCCAAAAACTCACCAATCACGAAAAAAGAGCAACCCATGAATCTTTGAGGAACTTAACTTCTCAACAAAAAGAAAAAAAACAACACAACTTTTGAATAACCCAAACAAACCCTAATCCTTAGACTATTACCTCTTGTTTCCATTTTTCTTTAGTCTCACCTCCACAACAAGAAAAAATCTATTTTGCTAGAAAAATTAGGGAGAAAAAATGTTTGTAGCTAATCTATCTCTAAATTGCGAGCAAATAGTGAAAGAATAAAATTGTAGCGTATCCATAGCAAAATAGCTACATATTTACCATAATATATATTTGTAACTAATTCCTCACTAATTTGCAAGGAAATAATGAAGGAAACAATTTGTAGTTTCTTTGTAGTAAAATAGCTACAAATTTACTAGAACATATATCTATAGCTAATTTCTAACTAATTTGTGATAAAATAGCGAAGAAATAAATTTGTACCTAGTTCGTAGCAAAATTGTTATAAATTTACTAAAAAATATATTTGTAGCTAATCTTTCTCAATTAAAATTATACTAAATTTATTTTTAATTTTAATATATATATATATATATATATATATATATATATATAAATATTTTACAATTATATTTAATTTAAATATTTTAAAATTATTTTTAATTTAAATATTTTAAAACTATTTTTAATTTAAATATTTTAAAATTAATTTTTTAAATATAATTATATATATTGAAATATAAATGATAAATATAAATATTAATAATTTAATTAAAATATATAATAAATAAGACATGAGTTTGTCTGTAACTAACAAATATAATTTATATTTAAAAAAAAACTATCTAAGGAAAAAAATATTAAAAAAATTAAAAAGCTATCGATATTTTAACAAATTATAAAAATATACTTTATTTTTATATATAATTTAATTTTTTTATTTATAAATTATATTTGTTGTATTTAGAATTGTTCAAAACTTTATTTCCCATTTCCCAGTCCCACTAAATATAAAGATTTTGCATATGTTTATGTTTTTGTAGTTTTACATATTGTTTTACTTTTAACTACAAAATATAAATACTTATACTTTAAATTTTATGTTTATGTTGACTTATTTTTATTTGTATTTCTTTTTTTTCAAAATATTTGCAACAGTTTTATATATATTATTTTATTTTTCACTAGAAAAATTAAAAATTAGTAATATGTGAAAATTTTATATATTTTAATGTTTTCAATTTTTAAAGCTCCTGAAGTTTTTTTTTGGAAGCTTTTCTTTCTCCCATTTCTTCTTTTCCTTCCTCTCTTATTTCTAAACCCTTAATTTAGGTCTTACAGAAATAACCATTGCACCTCAACCCCATCTCCATACATTGCATTGCACTAGACCTGCATCGCATCGTTGAAATTGCATTGCACCGTTGGAATTGCACTGCTCCATTCCGTCGCAACTGTACTACATCGTGGCGCTTGGAACTTCATTGTTAAGTTTGATCTTTACAAAGGTTTGTTTCAATAAAAAGGTTAGGTTTCTTCTCCATTTCATGCGGATGACTTTCGTCTAGATTGATTCTTGTCTTTAAATGTATTGGCTTAGGGATTGTATTGTTCAATTTTTTTTTCTCATCCAAAATACTTGAACTAACATTGAAATAATTATATGCTGGTATGACTATAACCTAATTGTTAGGGAAAAAGAGTACTTCATTCAAACTTTCAGATGGAGTAGATTTTTAGTTTCAAAATTTAATTACTGAATTTTAGTTTTTTCATTCAAAAAGCTTATTAAGAAGTTCTGGAAATTTGAGAGATTTAATAATATATTAAGACATATTATTATTAACCATAGAATTTGCATCATTTGAGTTAACTCAACCATCAAAATGTCTATTCTATTTGATTAATTAATGATCACCATCTATTAGGTAAGAAAATTATCTTAATAGCTAATTTAAAAAAAGTGCTAAAGTCATTTTACTAGTCCTGGTGTGCTTACTTGGCCATGCCTTTGTTTTCTGCTAATATAATAATAATAATAATAATAATAATACGATTCCAACTACATAATAATTAATATTTTTTTTATATATTTCGTTAGTCAAAAAAATTATAACAGAAATATTAGTCTCATTTCTACGTAGAAAAATTGCAAGTAGAAACTATAAGAGTTAAATTTAGAAGAAGCCTAAGTCTTTTTGTTTTGGATTTAGTTTTTCAAATGATTGAAAACATGTCACCACATGCCCGTGGAAAGAAAAATTAAATTAATAGGGTGATGTGATAGTTTTTCTTAGTTTAGAAGGTATAGTAAACCTTGACTTTATATTCAGTAATGATAAAAAAAAACTCCAACCGAAAAACACAATTGATCAAAGACTTTAATTCATCTTTTTGTTTATTAAAGGTACAATTTTTGCGAAACTTAATATTTTACTTAAGATAGGATAAAATATATTAAAGAAAAAGTGAAGTGCAAGGTTTCAACCCGAATATATCTAAAGTGCCATAGTACAGTTGAGTAGTTATTTGCATGTAAATAATAAACTCAATGAGTGTTTACTTGTATTTACTTTATTTTAACTAATTTGTGTTCTTAATTTTAATTATGTCTTTAATTAGTGTCAATCTATTCTTTTCAAAATGTTGACCAATATTTAAACTATCTACAGGGACAATGAGACCTGATAAAGGATGGATGTTGCGAAGAAAAGATCAATTTGGTAGTATAACTGAGGAATTTAGAAATGGCGTTGATGGCTTCATTCAAGTAGCTAAAAGAGATCCGAAGTTTGCTTATGTAACAGGGCACATTCCTTGTCCATGTGGAAAATGTAGGAATCGTTATTGGGATATATCATTTAATGTGTAAAAGCACTTGTATCACCATGGATTTATGGATGGGTACACAAATTGGACCCTTCATGGTGAAGAAAGGTGGACAGATGGTGCGTCTGTTGTCCAAGACTGTGTTGAAGGAAGTACAAATCCATACCATGATATGGTTATGAATGATTTTCATGCTAGATCAAATCCAGAAGTACAAGAGGTGGAAGAGGGTCCAAATCCATTAGCTAAGAAGTTTTTTAACCTATTAAAGAGTGCTGATGAACCTTTGTGGGATGGTTGTAAGAAGCATACAAGATTGTCAGCAGTAACACAACTCCTAAACTTGAAGTCAGAGTTTAACATGAGTGTTAGTTGTTATGATCGAATGATTTCTATAATCAAAAGCATGCTTCCAGAGTCAGAAAAGGTTGTCTGAAAATTTGTACAAATCAAAGAGAATGGTGAGTGAATTGGGATTAGGATATGAGAAGATAGATGCATGTCCTAATCATTGTATGTTATATTACAAAGAAAACAGTGACAAGAATGTTTGTTTGGTGTGTAAAGAACCACAATTTAAACCCAAGACAACAACACAAAACAAGGATGTGCCTTACTCAGTGTTAAGATATTTCCCCATTATTCCAAGACTTCAACGCCTCTTTATGTCTGTTAATACTTCAAAATATATGCGATGGCATGCAGATGGAGTACGTCAACATGAATTAATGATGACACATCCAGCTGATGCAGAGGCTTGGAAAAAATTTAATGCAACTCATCCTAAGTTTGCTTTGGATCCACGAAATGTCAGGTTTGGACTTTGCACAGATGATTTTAATGCATTTAGTAATTCAAGTAGCCCATACTCATGTTGGCCGATTTTTTTAACACCTTACAATCTTCCTCCAAGCATGTGTATGAAAAGGGAATACATATTTCTTACACTTATGATTCTTGGACCCAGATCACCTGGTAAAAGTTTAGATGTTTATCTCCAACCTCTAATCGATGAGTTAAAGATCTTATGGGATATTGGGATTAATACTTTTGATGCATGGAGAAAACAAAATTTCATTATGAAAGCAGCATTAATGTGGACAATAAGTGATTTTCCAGCTTATGGAATGTTGTCTGGATGGAGTACTCATGGAAAATTTGCTTGTCCCTATTGTATGGGGGATATTAATTCATTTACTTTGAAGAGTGGTGGTAAACCTTGTTGGTTTGATTGTCATCGTCGATTTTTACCTATCAATCATTCATTTCGTCGTGATCAATGCTCTTTTAAGAAGTTAGTAGTTGAGAACTCTTTACCACCACAAGAATATAGTGGCATAGATGTAATAAATCAAGTAAATCAACTTCAAAAAGTTACGTTTGGCTTGAAATCAAGCAAGCAAAAGCAACCGAGGAAGAGGAACACGGCAAGGTCGAGGTTTTATTACTCCATTCCATCCTACTCACTCTCTCATTAACTCTCTCATTAATGATGTCTTATTTATTAACTTTTTTTTTTAAGGTTTTTAAATACAAGGTATTGTTTCATTATTTTTTTCTTAGGTGCTACTTCCATCCATGAACCATCAGCTGATGTTGGCCATTCAACCAATGGTGATCAATCAATAGACACCACCCCACCAATTGATGCTAACCAATCTTGTGTTGCCCCAACATGTGCTAACCCACAATTTCAGGAGGAGCCTTCAAGTGAAAATTCTCACAATGAAGTTGATAGGAGACCTATTATATCTGTGCAACAAATTACTAACCCGTAAGTTAAACTAAACTTAATTATCAATTGCTTAACTTTTTATTACCAAATCATAATTTATATAAACTAAGTGTCTGAAATTAAAGGAGGAGGTTTGTTCCAGATTCAGTGACTCGAGATATTATATCTGAGTTGCTCATGAGGATGCCTAATCCAGCACCAAATTGGAAAAAATATTCTGCTGATATGAAAGAAATTATGTTCAATGAGTTTATGGTTAGTAATCATTTAGTTAATGTAATGAAATGTTTTTGTATCAATTATTGTATTATAAATTAATCATTATATTGATGTAGGAGAAGTATCGTTTTTCATCAACTTATGATCGTTGTATGGCTAGAAAGGTTTGGAATTTAACATGCATGGATCGATATTCTGACTCTTTATCTAAGGCGAGGAAAAAGGCGAAAGAAAGGACAAATTCAGACAATATTCAAGACTTAAAAGGTTTTGGACCAAGAGGTATTATGACTGAGATGTGGGATGGATTAGTAGACATATGGACAACAGAAAAATGAAAAAAAAAAGTCTACTGCAGGTAAGAGCAATAGGGTTGCCAAGCCCGATGCCCTGATTCACACAATAGGATCACGAAGCTTTGGACAACACTTGAAAAAATGGTATGCTTACTTTTCACATTTGAATTTATAAGTCAAATATAATGCATTGTAATTTGTCACATTCAAAATGCAATATCAGATAGCAATTGTCTGTTAGATAGAAATGAGTTGGTCACTTGATAGAAAGAAACAAATATTTTGGAATTGGTTAGCTGATAACTTACTAAAAGGAGATATGATACAAAGAGATGGAGTTATATTGTACATGTTTGATATAAACCAACTTCCACACTAACATGGCAGAAAGTAAGATGAATATGTCCTTTTACTATCATTAAGGAAAGTAATCCGTTTTTATACATAAATTGCATTTTTTTTACAGGAAGAATAATACAAACGCCCAATTTCTTATGGTGAATTATACAACAAAGTTCATAAACGAAAAGATGGTCAATATGTGTCCAACAAAGCAAAAAGCTTCATTGTAAGAATGTGTTTATTTTATAAATGTTAAACTACTTATTTATATAATATTGCTAACATATTGATTTGATGTAGGAATCATATGAAAATGCTATGACTGAAAAATATGGGGAAGACACATCAAAGCATCCTATAACCGACTCTGGTGTTTGGATAAAAACAGGTGGTGAAAATAGGAAAGGTAGAATCTATGGAATTGGTCACAGTTTGGATCTTGGCATTGACCCACATGTTTCATCCTCAATAGTTGAAGGTCCCTCTTCCCAAAATCTAAATCCAACAATTGAAGAAATCATTACACTGACTACACAAATATCTAATTTGCAAGAGCAGGTGAAAACACAGTTGCAAGCACAGACTGATATGCAAGCATTAATGCAAGCACAAATGAAGGCACAAGCAGAAATGCAAGCAACTATGCAACAACATATGCAAGAGCAAATACAATCTTTTAAGAGAGAATTATTGTTTGCTTTGAAGAAACAAGAATGAAGACATGTCTTAAAGAATCCAAAACTTTGTTTGTGTTTTAATTGTGTTGATGCATTACTTTTTGTTGATACCCTCAAATGCTTGTGTCCTAAAACTATTATACATTGATGAAAACTTTTATGTTGTTTTGTACTGTTGGATGGATATACTTTGATCATTATAGGATTGATTATCTATCCTTTTTAAATAGGTATTACAAATATTGGAAGTATTTAGACACTTTTTGTGAATAATTTATTTTCTTTGTCTTCTTTTTTTATTATGGGCATAGGTTTATGGACATGACTCATAATAGAGAGTGAATAACAATTAAGTAATTGTAATTAACAAAATAATATGTGTAGGAGATTAATAGAATTTCAATAAATTAACTAATTAATTGTGATACAAATTAGTGATAAAAGAATTGCGACAAATTAGCTACGAATTAACAAGAAAAAAATTGCAACAAATTAGTTACAGATTAGCTACGGATTAACGAGGGAAAAATTGCAACAGATTAGCGGAGAAAAAATCGCGACAGATTAGCTACCGATTAGCAAGAACAAAATTGCGACAGAATAGCTACAGATTAGCGACAATAGAATTGCGACAGATTATCTATGGATTAGCGAGAACAAAATTACGACAGATTAGCGACAACAGAATTGCGACATATTAGCTACGGATTAGTGACAACAAAATTGCGACAAATTAGTTACGGATTAGCGACAATAGAATTACTACAGATTAGCTACGAATTAGCGACAACAAAATTGCGACAGATTAGTTACGTATTTGCTAAAAATTTTAAAACTTTTTTACTTCAATTAAAGATGGAATAGAGAGGAATTAGCTATGAATTAGCTATGAATTAGCTAAAAATTGTAAAACTTTTTTACTTTAATTAGAGAGGGAATAAAGAGAGATTAGCTATGAATTAGTTACAGATTAGCTACGGATTTTATCTCTCTCTAATTAACTACTTGTATTTAGTTACGAAAAATTTCCTAACAATTTAATAGTTAATTTATCGTAAAATGATTTAGTTACGGATTAGTTACGGATCAGCTACGAAATTTTCTGTACCTAATGTATAAAATTTTTAGTGCTCTTGCTTTTGCTTCAATATTAAATAAAGAAAGAAACTCTATCCTTCTCACCTCTATTATCAAATTCTTAAATCAAAACGTAAACACTCTTTTGATAAAAAAAATAAAAATAGAACAATATATCATCGTACAAAAATGTAGACTTCTTTAATCGTTTAGCCCAACATTGCCTTCACTTTCATCTTCGCACTGGGGGAAGGGTAGAAACCCAGCAGAGAAACACAACTTTTCTAACATTTGAAGAGATTTTCAATTTCAAAAAAATCTCAAAAGAAGAGATGCACGTGAAATAAAAGAATGGAATGAGAAAAAGAATAGTAAATGATAAAGAAAATTGATTTTTTTACGGCTGTCAGTATAATAGGTAAGGGTAATATCGTAAACGACAGAAGACCAAATATTTGTACACATGTCACTAATACAGGTATGGACAATAATATATTTTTCCTAGTATGTTATTTTCTCATAGTTATAGTATATTAGTGTTATAGTTACAGTAGATTAGCTTTCATAATAATAATAATTTATGCATGGATTTGATGCCAAGTCTTCATTCTATATAGTTTCGAAACAAAACAATAATTATAAGACGACAATAACATATAAAGAGAAACGTGTAATATTGAAGGACACAGCATTAGAGTGAGACAATTTCACCGGTAAATGTGGGAGGGAACCACGTGTTCACCTTGAATTAAGGATGCCATGCATTAATTGTGTTTATTATTTTTAAACCAATGAGGTCTCTCTCTGATATAATTAACAAAACACGTGCTTTCTGGAATTTGTTTTGAGTCCGGTCTCTGTCGAATTTTTTTTATGCTGTTAAAATTATACTGTTTTAATATTTTAAAAATAATTTTAATATATTTTAAAATTTTAAAATTAATAATTACATTTGTATTTTTAAAATACAGCAGAGAAACAAGAGAGAAAAACTAATATAAAATCCAAACTCTTTTGTTTTTCTTTACTGATTAAAAAAGGAAGATACAATAGCAGCATGAGTAACTCATTTTACGGAGACTATCTTTTTATTAGACTCATGTTATTATGAAAATTTGAACAGCATGGCATTTAGATCTTAGTCAAACCCATCATCACAGTCTCCTAAGTGTCCTCTTTCTATGTTTAATAACCACCACATGCATCTTCACCTTGTCTCATCAACTTATAAGCATTTTATTACTATTTACTTCTATTATATTTCTTTTTCATTTAAATATATTTTAAGTTAGATAAAATTAACGAGTTTCAATTTATATTTTATAAAAGAGTTATTTCTTTTTTATCTTTATACATTTTAAATTATTATTTTACTCTTTTATATATATATATATATATATATATATATATTTATTCTTTTTAATTTTTTTTATCTTTATTTCTCCAAAAAGATTTTAGTCATTAGTACCCATTTTAAGATTGATTAATAATATTTATTTTATACATCCTTGAAAACATTAAATCACAAATTCTGATATTATATTACAATAAATAATATTTCTCGTTTGAAATTATATTTTAACTTTCAACTATTAACTAATTTATTAATGTCATATAATACTGGAATAAAAGTGGTAATTTTCTATTTTAGAGGGCAAAAAGAAACACAAAGATTAATATCAAAACCCATTAATTTTATATGTATTTAAGACACTAAATCGTCATAGCGAGTAATGTAAGACGCACTTTTTCTGTCCTAAAAGTTTAAGGGCCTAGCCTAATCTGTTGGGCCTAAGGACCAGCCCATAGGGTGCCCATAGGACCCCCTCTCAGCCTCTTCGTTTTCCATTCTGTTCATATTTGCAAACAACAGCCTTTTGTTCACTTCTCTTTTCTCTAACAAAGTTGTGCTAGGATTTTGCCTCGTTTGTTGTCAAGCTAGCATTTTCCAGGTAAGGGAAGTTAGGGTTTCGTTGTTTTAAGTCATTTTTGCATGTTTGGCTTGTTTTACATTATGGATGCTTGATTCATGTTGTATGTCGTATGAAAATACATTGCTTGTGCTGTTTTGGATGGTTTTCTGGCTTAGCACGCGTGAGAGCAGGGGAGGTTCTGTTGAACTCGCCTAGGCGAGCTGTTAGTCGCTCAAAATGAAAAGCTCTCGCCTAAGCGAGGAGCTTTCGCCTGAGCGAGAACAGTTGCAACCCACTATTCTCTCTGATTTGAGGGCTCGTCTAAGCGAACGCCATTCGCCTGAGCGAGAGTAGTCTCGCCTGAGCGAGATGGACTAGCTTAAGCGAGACCTCGACATGTCCTTTGTATGTAGTCTCGCCCAGGTAAGAGTTGGTAGCTTGAGCGAGGGATCCCTCTCGCTTGAGTGAGAACTCTTTAGCTTGAGTGAGATTGGCAGGGTTGGTTGGATACATGTATGCTTCACATGATCTAATGATTGGTTGCTTTACCCAGTTCAAGTACAATGCCTTGTAAGTTCGACATGATGTATTGGTATTTGAATTGATGCGCTTGGTATGGATTTCGTATGGAACATGATTGGATGGTTAGTTATGTATATTGGCATGGGATTGGTATGCATGATAATTCTATGTTGGGTGGGTGATGGATGATTATGGTACGGTCAGGACGTAATTCCACGAAGGTTTCATGGTGGTGCCTCATGGTTTAAGACGTAATTCCATGAATCTCTTGTTGAGATCTCATGGTGGTGCCTCATGGTTTAGGACATAATTCCATGAATCTCTTGTTGAGATCTCATTCATGGTGGTACCTCATGGTTTAGGACGTAATTTCATGAATCTCTTGTTGAGATATCATGGTGGTGCCTCATGGTTTAAGACATATAACCATGAATCTCTTTTGAGATCTCATGATGGTGCCTCATGGTTTAGGACGTAATTCCATGAATCTCTTGTTGAGATATCATGGTGGTGCCTCATGGTTTAGGACATAATTCCATGAATCTCTTGTTGAGATCTGATGGTGATGCCTCATGGTTTAGTACATAATTCCATAAATCTCTTGTTGAGATCTAATGGTGGTGCCTCATGGTTAGGACGTAATTCCATGAATCTCTTGTTGAGATCTCATGGTGGTGCCTCATAGTTAGGACGTAATTCCATGAATCTCTTGTTGAGATCTCTTGGTGGTGCCTCATGGTTAGGACGTAATTCTATGACCCTTTGGTAAGGTTTCGTGGTGGTGCCTCATTATATGTCTCCGAATATTTGAGTCTTAGAGTCTTGCTTGATTGCTATCACATGCTTGGTTGATTTTTGTGTTCTTGACCTTTAAATTGCATGCTCAATTGTATGAAATCCTTTTACTCTAGCTTACCCTTTTTGTTTGCTTGTGTGTCTCTTGTGTGGTTTTTCTCCTTTTGCGATGATCATCAATTTATTGATGTGAGCAGATGTGGGGAAATTCTGGTGATCGTAGTGGTGACGGGGATGCTGCAGCTTTTTGGGACGTGGTTTAGTGTTGGGTCATTGTTGAGCCCATGTTGAACAGTTATTATTACATTGTAATATCTTGCTCATGAGCAAGCTTTTGGTCGTCTGTTGATACTTTTGTATTTGGTTCCTGGCATCATGTAATGTGTCATTTTTTTTTCTTCTGGTATATTGGGGTAACTGTATTATTCTTTATACTTTAAGTCTTGTGCCCTTGGATATTATAACATCTACGATGTTTTATTTGAATAGATTTATCTATTAAAATGGGACGTTATATTTATGGTATCAGAGCAGTTCGTCCTTAGGATGACCTGAGGTTGTGGGTTTATCATGTCTCACGTGCTTAAGTAGGCAAGTCTAGACAAATTTGTCGGTGAAACCAAAAGTTTTAAAAATAGAAAATGTCTTGATAAAGTGATGGGGTGCACACTCATGACTAGATTAAAGGTTGTTTTCCTTTCTTAATTCTAATGGTTTGGGGAAAGAAGGGTGACAGACCAAAGGATTTGGTTGTCTGTAGATGATGAAGTGTTGCTTTGTATGTTTTGGTTTGTCTTGTTACGCCTCTATGCCTTGTGTTTGGTGTCTATAGAGATAAAGGAATGCAGATCCAATGTCAACTTAGACTGCTTACCATTACAAGTGTTGGATGAGGTCTCTGAGACAACTTCTTGCCTCAAAGATAGGAAATTGATGTGTGATGTATACTGTTGGGCAAGGAAAGCTAAGTTTGGGTTAGTAGTATGAGAAAAGATGTTGGAGTTTAGCAACGTTTGGACTAAGGGAGCTCTAAGGACAAGCTTGGGATCAAATACCACAAGTTTTCCAAAATGAGTTGAATCTAGAGGTTAGAACATATGGGAGATATCAGTGCATGCAAGTGTAACAATGTTTGAGGAAATCAACTTGGTTCTACATTATGTCGAGGTTCAGAGTTATACAGATACATGCAATGTTAAGAGAAGTGTCATTAGATATAGTCATATGGTCATATCTAGTGCTTTTTTAGATTGGTGGAAGAGAAACAATTGGCAGATCCTATGTTGTAGAAAATAATGAGATTGCTTGGCATCGAGCAAGCTAAGAAAGATAAAGACCATTGAGTGTAAAAAGACGACAAATCTCTAGTTGGTGGCTTAGATGAAGCAGAGCTTACGGATCAGTCAAGTAAGATGATGTTTCCTAAGTAGAGGGAAAAATAATATGTAGATAAGAATGAAGTGGGATAAAGGTTTCATACTAGGTTAGATAGTTAGAAGGATATGATTGGTCTCTAGAGTTGATAGTAAGATGTTTCAAGGAAAAGTAGTTCACATGAGCAGAACAATTGACCTTGGGTTGTGATAAAGAAATCTAAGTGTTGGAAGAAGAAGCATACCATTAAGTTTGATCTGTAGGAATGGCAAAACCTAGTGGGGCAAAGTACACTAAAGAATGAAAGGAGAAGAAAAGTCTGAAGTAATTGAAATGGTGTATGCGATAGTTGGTGTTAGAGTGATTAGTGCAAATGATCAAATTCAAGGATACAAGGTATAAAAGTGGTGCTTGGGATATGGGTTTGGTTTTGTTTGGGATTGTATACTTCATGGTGTTGCCCATATGGTAAAGGAGTCATGGTTGCCTGCAAGAGGGAGTTGGAGTTGAGATGGTGGTTTGCTACAGTTGCGGTCAAGTGAAGTTTACTCGGGTGTGTCTCATGTTTCATGGTGATCAAAGGATTTAAATTCAAAGTCAATTTGAATTGTTTCCTGTGCAAGGTTGAGACATAATCTCAAGGGTGAATTGGTTGTTTTCTTAATCTCATTCTTAAGAGATGTGATCCCCCAACGAAGTAGTATCCTTTGATTTAAAGAGATAAGTCAGTTGTGGTGTAACAAGTGTGGATCAAGCTGAAAGGTGAGGGTAGGGTGTCATGTGAATCAGAGTTATATGACAAAGGCAAGCGAATAATAGACACAAAGAATCTTAGTGGTAGAAGAGTTTTGTATATTTGTTCTGAAGTAAATATTAGAATTTTTGCTTTGGAGTGGTGAAGTTCACTTTTGCATTTGTGTCTGAAGTCGAACTTGTACTAATAGTTTCTAATTGGATGGTTTATGCTAGGAGTGTGAAGCAAGAGAAGCAAGTGAAAGAGTTGTTGGAGACATAATGGTATAAACTCAGTATAATCACCGGAATGACTGCAAGTTTGGTGAATCTTTAAAAGAAGTTGTGGTGTGTCAAAAATTCAAGAAGAGTATTGACTAAGGTTGGAGTGACTAATAAGACATATTGATGTGATCCCAATAAGGCTTATAGCATTGGGCCAACGCCTAGGCCTATTCTTTTTAATTTATTATAATTTCTTTTATTTTTAATTAAGGCTTAAATATACATTCGGTCCCTATTTTTGTTGATTTTATTCAATTTGGTCCCTATTTTCGTTTTATGTTCAATTAGGTCATCATTTTCGTCAAATTGTGGTCAATTTGGTCATTTTCACTAATGGTGTTTAAATAGTTAACGTTTTTGAATAGTACATGCCACGTGCCAGCTCTTGGTTTTTTTAATTTTTTTTAAAATTTTTTTTTAATTTTTTTTTAAGTTTTTTTTAATTTTTTTAATTTTTTTAATTTTTTTAATTTTTTTTTTAATTTCAAAAAAAGTTTCCACGTGAAGTCACAATCGTGTCACGTGTCAGTTTCTGCTAGTATTATTTTTTTTGTTCAATTTAGTCATATATTCGTTATTTTTGTTCAATTTAGTCCCTATATTCGTTATTTTTGTTTAATTTAGTCCCAAATTTTGTTAAAATAAAACCATTTAATTTTTAAAATTGACATTATTATTACTTATTTTTTAAATTTAATTATAAATTATAATATTTAAT
>Ga0214543_1001393_pt1 | contig 46485 bp, 20 predicted proteins | sample CNSS2metaG_FD_160094 | JGI IMG/M metagenome (GOLD analysis project Ga0214543, IMG submission 160094) | Root nodule microbial communities from cowpea collected in UCLA plant growth center, Los Angeles, California, USA - CNSS2 | ecosystem: Host-associated > Plants > Roots > Nodule | place: USA...
TAAGAGCTTTGTACTCTTCTTTTCATAGTGGAACTTTGTTCATTATCGTCCCGTGGTTTTTCCTCTTACATTCAACAGAGGTTTTCCACGTAAATCCTTGTGTGTTATTTCTCTTGCTCTTTTATTTACTTCTCTTTAATTTCCAATTGTCACGATCCTGCGCTTCCGCATGCTACGATACCATAACATAATTTAATATAAATAATATTATTAAATAATAATAATATATTAATTTTAACTATAAGATAAAATTATAATTTTATATTTTCATTTATTAAAACTGTTTTTTATCTATCACATTAATCAAATCTTTCATCAATTTTATTTTCAAATCTAATTCATTGTCACTCTAAATCTTTTAAAATGAAGAACATAAACTTCATCTTCAAATTCATCCAAATCAATCCACTCCTTCTCTCTCAAATCATCCTTCCAAAATAACACACCCTAAAAAATGAAGTTGAAAGACAATTGTGTGACTTTTGTTTAAAAATGAAATCACCATGTAATGTAAAGTCATGAGATAGTAACATGAATTCAACTTGACATATATTCTAAAATTGTTGTGAGATGGTCACACAAATTCGACTCTACATATAGTAGCAAAAATACAGATATCGTTGTGTTTGTATTTTTGCATTATTTAATTTTTATAAAAATTTGAATTAAGATTAATAAAAAATATATAATTAATTTTTAAAATAATTGTTAAGTGTAAAATTAGAAAAATAAAAAATATATATAAAATAAGTTTTTAAAATAATTATTTATAAAATAATTAATTTTAAAAATAATAATTACAGAAAAAACGTGCGTATACAAAAGAGAGTATGTTATTATTATAAATTTTAAAGTTGTTATAGAGTGTTATGATGACTTTAATTTTATTCCACTTCATTAAAAATATTATTAATAAATAAAAATTAAAAACTTCTAATAATATTTTACAAATATATAATAATATTTTACTATTTAAATATTAATTTATTAATTAAAAATAAAAATTTAATATTTTTAATTTAAAAGATTATGTTTTTTTTTTAATTTCATAATTCAAAAGATTCTTTTTTTTTAATTTAAAATTATGTTTTATTAGTTAAATAATAAATAAAGAAAATATTTTATTTTTCAATTACTAAATTAAAATTAAATAATAAAATATTATGATATATTTTTAAAATATTTTCATTTTTATTTATTAATCAAAATATTAAAAAATATTTATATTACCGATCATTATTATCTTAATAATCAAAATTTTATTCTTAATAAGTTATTAATTATTAATATATTACCATTTAAATAATAAAATATCATTATATATTTTTAAAATACTATTAAATTTTTATTCATTAATAAAAATGTAACAAAATTGAAATTATCAAATTGTACGATGACTTTAGAATAAACATAAAATTGAAGTCAGGTAACATCTCACAACTTTATCTTTATTTTAAAATCCTATATGGTACGACTTCATTCTTGAAATCATCAAATTCTCTCAAGATTTTACTTTTAAAGTTGTATCACCGTTACACAACTTTACTCATTCTGATAATTTTTTAAAAATCTAACAACATTGGTAATTTTTGTTATTTATTAATCTAAAATGATTCCTTTATATCACTATTAAATGAGTCTCTAAAGAAATGTTCACATATTATATGATTCTAGTGTTTTCTACATATTTAACTTATTTGAAGTGAGATGATTATACTTTAAATGTAATAGTTATGAATAATAATAAAAAATTAGTGATTGATATTTTAAATAATACGAAATTTCAACTTATATGGTTAATTATATAACAATAAAAAAATAGATACTTGGAAATTCCTTGGAATATTTTCGTCGTGCATTTCCCACTATCACATGGCAGTTTCAACTTCTTATTTTTCTGAAAAAACGTATTCTTTACTTTACTATTTTAAGAACAACATCGCTGTCACAGAAGATAAGAATATTCAGTGTCAAATAAGACAACTTTTTGCATCGATGTTGTAATAACATTAATTAGTATTTTATGACATTGCAACATGCAAATATTGAAGAATGATGGGAGAGAATAAATAATAATGGTTTGGTTGATCAATTCAACGTTCACGGGCAAATTAACCTCTCAAATTTCCTTCACAAGAAACCAAATTTTCGTAATTGAAAAAAAAAATGTTTTTATCTCTTAAATTTTAATTAATTTTGAAATTAGTCCATTTCAAAATTTTGGATCAGTCTAGTCCTTCATCTTTCGAAATACGTAAATTCAGTCTTTTTAATCAAATTTTATTAAGTTTATTTGACATTTCAAGCACGTTTCATAATAATATTTGACTTAACATTAAAGTAAAAATGTGTCAAACAGTATAAACAACTCAAATACAATTATAAAATGCATACGAAACATCAAATAAACCTAACAAATCTTGATTAAAGGGACTAAATCCACGTATTTCGAGAGATGAATGACTAAATTAATCTAAAATTTTAAAATGAACTAATTTCAAGATTCACTGAAAATTAAAGGACAAAAACATATTTAACTTTTAAAAAAATAATGCATGTGGTGTTTGATTTGACTAAATAGGAGACTGTAGAGATAAACATGGAACTATGATAAAAGTTATATATTTATTTTTATAAATACTTTAAGAGTTAATTGAGTTTTAAATTTTTTATAAAATGAAGAATTTTAAATTGATTTAAAAAAAAAAAAAACGTGTTCGAAACTTTTTAATTTAATAATTGTAGTTTCATTTTACTCATAGGGATTCACTTCTCACCTTCTTACATTATCATTTTTAAGATTTAACTCATTTTCATATAAAAATAAAATATGGTACAATTAAGTTTGAAGTATCATAAATTCAATCTTTAAAAAAAATATTAAATATTTATAATTGTTATATTTTTTTAATTAAATTTATGTCATTAATTGTGTGAAATGTCTGTTGTAACATCTCATTTAATAGTTTTTAGGCTACTAAACAAAATATCATATCATGATTTAGCAAAGCATATAGTCAAAAATAACCATACATGCGTTTAATACAGTCATCCCAAGTAACCGTATAGGTTGCCAACTATGAGTGTATCCTATGATAAGGAAAATATACATATACATCCAAAATAGCCATATTCCAAAGCATAAACAAAACTAATATCCAGCATTCGTGGCCGTGGTCAATTCCGGTCCGAGAGGGGAGTATCTTCACCTAGATCCTTCTCTGCTCACACCAATTCATAAGTGATCATTGCAACAGAGAACAAACACACAAAGAGATCTAGAACAGACAAGAAGGGTAAGCTAACTAAAAGAAGGAAAATCATATAGTTCAATTATAGTTATGATCAAGTATTTTCACATTCATCCAAATTATTAAGCCACTATAACACCACACAGTTACATGACTCTAGACTCAATATTCAGATTATGTAAGCGACATTGGATCTCTTGGTGGCTTGCACCTGTGAAGGTTCCCAAACTCTACAGAGTTTTGGGCTCAAGGGGTTATCACCCAACCACTCCCAAGGTAAGTCCACTTTGAGTCTATGACTAATCGGGTCCATAGACTAGGACCTCCTGCTACTCCTCACGACATAATCCATTATACTCTACTTGAGTCTTAATGGTTATTGCAGCGTCAGGATACCAACCAAATTTGAGTCCTTATATCCTTACATACACTAAATACTTCCCTTAGAATTTCCCTTGAAATCCTAGTTCAACCACTTGTTTTCACAATCCAATTCCATGCAATTTCGCCATATATCCATACATATACTACCAGTTGTAATAATAATACAAGCATAGCATGAACAACATCACATTATTTCATTTATTAAAGCTTTATTTACCCAAACAGAGAAAACAACATAATTATGCAGTAGCACTCGCTCAAGCTAGAGAATCTCGCCTATGCTAGAGGGTTGCCTCACTTAGGCGAGCCACTCTCGCCTGGGCGAGACCCCAAACAGAGGGCAATTTGAAATCTAGGCGAATTCTCGCTCAGGCTGAGCTGTTTCGCTTAGACGAGAGTGTATCTTGCTCAAGCGACGCTAGCTCGTCTAGGCGAGGTTTCGTGCAGGAACAATGGTAGGTCTTCAAGCATTCTCGCTCAGGCAAGAGCTGCTCGCCTAGGCGAAAATACCAGAATTCCAATTTGTTCCCACATGCAGAATCCATGAATTTCATGCCAACAACCCCAATTCAGCACAATTTGGTGATCCAAACATCGAATAAACACAGATTCATGCAATTAAAGGCATCATGGATAATTCTATACGAAATTTTTAAGCAAAACAGTCAGCTTCCCTTACCTCTAGAAATCACTCACTAGCAAGAACCCTTTTCAATAGGGAGCACCTCAAAAGCACAACCTAGGGAGCTGAAATACAAGTTCACAAGGTGAGAATATGATCCTAATTCGACTTAGCAAGAATGGAGCTCCAAAATTTGAAATTGAAGAGAATTGAGAAACTGGAGTTAACTTACATGGATGTGGAGGAGATTGTGGGAAAAGTTTCTGCCCTGGTTCCAGGTTGGTTTGCTGCATCAGAATTGGAGAGTGTATTAGATTGGCAGCTCAAATTCTCTGGCTTAGAGAGAGGGTAGAGAAAACAGAAATGGAAAAGTGGAGTGAAAAGTGTTGTTTTGTTAGAGTAGCTGTATAAAGAGAGTAAAGGAAGGGAAAGAAGAAAAAGAAAGGGAAAAAAAAGGAAAAAGTGGGGTCTCACATCTATTCCCCACATTTTGTGTAAGACATACATCAAACATCTTTACCAAAAACTAACAATTGGTAAAAAGTAAAACTTACCTTTTCTTTGTCTAATTCCCACTAAATCATCAAAATTTATTACATTTACAATAACACGTACCAACCTGGAACCTCCAATATTTTCTCATGCTTAATAATATTTTATCTATGTGATTAATAAATATTTATTTAAATAATATTCATTGCATTTACAACACCTCATAAAATTGGGTTGTTTTAGTAACATAGGTATGTAGAAGAAAGAATAAACTATAGTTCTTCCTTTATCAAATAATCAAATTGTCTTCTATGTAACCAAACTTTGAGAATCAATTTTTGAGTTTGAGTCTCACTTGAGTGATCAACATATCTTTTGAGTAAGATATAAAAATAAAAAATATCTTTTCTAGATTCATAGAGTGAAATATTTAAAAAAAAATTATTTTATAATATATAATTGTTGTAACTTTAAATGATACAATGTTCATACTCTAATCTTAGAATACATTAATGAATGTCTAAAGTAGATTTATTTAAATGAATTTATTTTTAAATAATTTAAAGAAATGAAGAGTTTATTCTCTTATGATTTAAAATTAATTTATATATAAGCTAATTTATAGTAATTTGCTACATAACTTTACTTTCAAAAACTAATTTAAGTTTTTTATTCGTTTACTTATTTCTTAGAAGTACTTACAAAGAACTTTACTCAAGCATCTCTATATCATACTAACATGTTTTTTAATACATTGATTGAAATTTTAATCAGATTTATTTGTACAAAAGTCTAATTAGGCGAGACAAACTCGTTTTATCGTTGATTTTACTATGGTTTATTTTTTAACTAATTTTTTTTAAATTATTAAATTATATGTTAGAGAGTAAAATACAACTGCGACTGAAAACGTGAATGATAAAAAAATAAAAGCAACTTAGAGATTTGTTATTTTTTTTATTGATTTTTTCAGTAAAGTTAGGTTACATTTGACATACAATGATGATTAAATTCCATTCAACCACTATTAATTGCACGATTCCATTCCATAGATTATTTTATGGAATAATATTTATAATTGAACATACTAAAAGTAAATTCAAATAGATGTATAGAATTTTTTTTTCTTTTTAGTCATGAACGACATTTGCCAACACTTGTTCTTTCGTGAAATTCATAACTTGTCATTGAGAAATCTTAGCTGGGATTATATACGTTCCTAGAAATTATAATTTTTCAGTAAAAAAAACAAATTATAAAAAATGTTGATCATATATTAGTTTTATTCTTTCATGAATTTTTCAAGTAAAAGGGTTTTACAATGCAAGTGAATTAACCATGTATGCAAGCAATTTTTAATTAGTTCTGCTGATTTTATTCCTGTAATCGTCACTTAGTTCAAGTGAAGAAGATTCAGTGCAATGTGTTGGAGAAGATGCATGTTTTTAGTCGCATCTCACTATTGATAGATATCGATATGATTATTTATATAATAATAAAAATAAATTAAATAAAATTAAAATATGAAGATATAATCTTTTATAATATAAAGCTAACATATTTAATAGATGAATATTTAATATATAAAATAAATAAATTAAAAATAATGATATTTGATGATAAAATGCAACAATTACGTTTCAAATAATAATATGAAAAACATAAAAATTGTATAATTATAAAAAAAATATTTTTATTAAATTATGTTTTGAAAATAAAATAAATAAGATCTTATGAACGAAGTATAGGGTAACGACATATGGGACAAGTGTAACTAATCTTGAACCACTTTACAATACACTGATGATGAAAATAGTGATCACAAGGAGTCGAGGATAACTCGTGTGTGAAACGCAAATCTTCCATGCAAATGCTGCAGTTCTCAGTTTTTGTTTTCAAAGAAGATGAAGTTGTGAATGTGTTGAGAGAATCAATGACTTCTTCAGATTGTGGAATCATTGTTGTTTCTCCCGGAAGAAGTATTTCCACTATGATGTGTAAATTGAAAGGCAATTCCTGACGTTGTCGTTCGGAATCGACAGACTTTTCACCACGGCAAAATTTTATGGTATCTATACTCATGTTAACAATTTGTCCTGACAAACGATCAATTATTGATGGGGTAAAGCAGGTAGAACAACGTGGGTCGAACATGAAACTCCTTAAGAAATCTTGATTATTTACGATGAAATCCTGATAGCTAATGGACAATGACTTCTTTAATAAGATTGTTTCAATGCTATGAACAGAATGTACATATCGAGCACCGATAGTTACATTAATCTTTAATATATCGCTCGCTTTGACCTTTACTCCATTTTCAATTTGCATCCAAAAGTGGTGTCTTCTTATGCTCCCTAGAGTTGCCATATTGAGTGATGAACATTTATCAAGCTCTGTGTATTTATAGTGAGGTTGTAACAAAATCTAAAGAGAAAATAAAATTATATCTTCTAATTAATTCATATAAAAGAAATACTACTGAATATAATCAAAATGAGATTTTTTTTTTTGGTAACAAATGCGTGTAAAAAAGTATATATTATTTTTAAGTTTTCTATAATATTGATTAAATCAATTTTCTTTTAGTTATGCCTAAAAAATATTAAGATTACAATAATTTTAATATTTAATTAATATTTTAAACTATTATTTTTATTGAACGGAAATCTCTATAATTTATGTTTATGTGTTATTTTAACGTATTTTACATAATTTAGTCATTATATCACTATTCTCTCATTATTAAAATTAAAATGTATGTAGTAGCTTTTTCAAAAATAAAAGTATAATCTATGGTTTTTTTTTTTTATTTGAGACTCTTGAAAAAATTTCATTAATTATATAATACATAGCATAATAAACTTGAATTAATCCATTTAATATTATATATTTAAAAATGATTATAAACATTTTTCACATTATTTTCTTATTAATATTTTATTTTTATAATAACAAACGAGATTACATATGCTGAAACGTAATCATATTATTAATACTAACCTAAATACATGTGTTTGTTGTTTTTATACTTTTTTAATATTTGTATTATATAATAAATTAATAATATATGTGAATCGATTAAGTTAATATATAAAAAATAATAATAAAAAATACACTTAGATATTAAGAATAGAAATTGCAGATATAATAAAGTAATCAGTTAATAATTATATTTTTAAAAATTAATTAATAACTACATGATAAGAAAATAAAGGATAAAATAAAATTAAAAATTATATATATAAAAGAGGTATTTTTTAATATATATATATATATATATATATATATTAGTTTTTTATATATCGATTACCCTTTTCGGAGACTCTTGGATTTTAGAAATAAAGTACGTTGTTCACTTTAAAAGCCGCGATTCCTTAGATTTTTTTTTACAAAAGATAATATTTTTAATTTTTTTATTCAGATGTCATACTTATATTAAATAATTATTTAAACAGCATAATTTATTCTAACTACTTAGAATTTGATTATTAGATAACTGAATTGTTTGCGTGATTAAGTGTAGTTATTAAAAACTATTAAGAATTCAACTTTTGAAAAACTTCTTAACTAATTTAATTTTTTTATTTCAAAATGAAGGAAAGAATTTATAATTTGTGTTTTTAAAAAATAACTAATTAATTTTTTTTTTGTAACATAATTTGTGAAAAGTATTATTTAGAAAAAGAAATTATATAGAGTATAGTAATTTAGAAAAGTAATTATTTGAGGAAATAATTATTTACAAAAAATATGTATTTTAACCAATAGAGAAAAATATGTAAATAAGAAAATTTTATGAACAAATTTAACGTTTATAAATTTTGAAATAATTATTTTTAAAATTTTTGCAAGATCCTGAAACTTATAATAATTAAAATTAAATAAATAAATAAAGTTAAATAAATATAGTAAGTAAAAGATAAAATAATTTTTTATTTAATTTAGATGACTTATTTTATTTAAAAGATTATGATAAAAAATAAGATGATTTATTAAATATTTTCTAAAAGATAAAAGAGTTTTAATAATTATTTAATTTGAAATATTTATTTCATTTAAAATATTTTTTAGAAGATAAGATTTTTGTGAATAATATATCAATTAAGAAGATTTAAAATAAAGTGAGATAATTAATTATAAGGATGTGTAAATTGAATTAGATGCATGAATATAAGAATATGTCTTTACTAATATTTTCTTGAGTTTTTTAGAAGATAACTACATTTTTAGATAAAGAATTTCAATATAAATAAATAGATAGGTGAGTTGAATAATGGTAAGATACAAAATTTCAAACCTTTTATTAGTTTAAAAGAATGTTGGGGAATGAGAATAATTTTAAAGCGTTTCTGAAGAAAAACACCTAAAAAAGATATAAAATACAAAATGAAGATTAAAAGTTCAAATTTAAACATTTGAGTATTCAGGAATAATATTATTCTTCAATAATTTTTGGGAAAAATTAATTTAAACGAGTAGAATAATATTTTCTGAAATATTATTATAAGCTTAAATTTTTTGAAATATATATTTTTTAAGATAATATTTTTATTTTAAAAATTTAAAATTCTCTTCTCTTCACTTTTAAATAAAAAACAAAAAGAAATTAAATTTAGTTCAAAATTCAATTATCCGATAACTGAATTTTAATTTTGCTTTTCAAAATTATACACAATCATTTTACAATTAGTTCAATAAACCATACTATTTGAATAATTATTTGAAACAATATATTATTGGAGTAAAAAAAAAGGAAAATTGTATTATTGTGATAAAGATTTCTCAGTTTTAACTCTGTAACCTATTGAATTAGATTTTTCGCTGGCACGAATCCTTTTCATCCATAAACTAGGTAAAAGAAATGTCAATATATATATATATATATATATATATATATATATATATATATATATATATATATATATATATATATATATATATATGCATATGCACAAGATAAATCTTATATTTGCCACTCCTCTATACATACCAATTGCATAACTTCCTACTTACTACTAAAAACTTAACCACTTTTCAGAAATCACAAGTGACTTTTCTAAATGGTATATCTTTTTCCTTTGTCTAGCAATGGTAGCATCTCTTTCATCCCCATTATCTTTATTCAACCATTTGAAGTAATTGCACCCTTTAAATACCTCATTGCCACCACTCCGCTGCTTAGAAAAGCCAACAAACCACAAAACCTCGGATTAAAATCCACCATTGCAGCATGAATCAAAATGAAATTAAAATTCGAAAACAAACCTTGAAGTTAGGGCATCTCCAAAATTCTTTTCCAGCATTCCTAATCATTTTAGCCACTCTCAACATAGCAATCTCCCCACAATAACACATTGGTCTTTCATCCAAACCCCTATTCGAACCACTAGGGAAGGAGACGCTGTGCTGCTGTGAACCCTAGGAAGAACACGAACACCCTTCTTTGCGAGACATTGCGGAATTCAACAACCACCACCAACTCTTCGAATATTGATGAAGAACAAACTGAAACGAGAGGAAGAAGACAATGAACCCTTAATTCACAAATTAGGGCACATCTTCAATGTAAATACCACGTTAACACTGTACAATTATAATTTCAAACACCAATTTGTTATCATTTGACACATATTCCTTCTCCACTGCCACATCACCACATTATAAACGTCATTTGTGAAAATTTAACGGTATGGACTCAATTGATGCACATAAACGAATTTGGGGACGCAATTGACACTTTTTTAAACCGGGTACCTATTTGACACACTAGCCCCAAACTTGGTACTATACGTGTAATTATATATATATATATATATATATATATATATATATATATATATATATATATATAAGGAGTGGGTGGTGGTTCTCATCTTATACCAGCAAGTTAGCACAACTTTGGACACTTCCTCTCTTACCAATCTGACATACTGTCGCAACCGGAATCGCGATCGGACGATGAACCAAAAAGAAAACACGAGTTTGAAAAAGAGATTTGGAGTCGCCACCATAGTTATTTTGGGAAACTATGGAAAACCATAAAAATAAAACAAGTCTGCGAAAAACCAGATTTTGGATCCGGGAGTCGGTTACGCGTAGGGAAGGTGTTAGCAGCCTACTGCGCCCGCCCGAGGGCGGTACCTTTAATTAAAAATGCAAAGTTGATGTGGTTTTCAAAATATTAATTTCCCCAAAAATAATAAGACAAAAATGCTAAAAAGAAATAAAAATATTTTTTAAGTTTTTGGGCCCGACAAGGATTGACCTTGGTCCTACGTATTCTCATTCAGGATGAGAAATCAGGGTTACGTAGTTCTTTAAAAGATATTTGGAAAACTTAGTTGAGAAAAAGATTTGATTTTTTGGGAGGTGAACCTGACAAAGACTGACCTTGCTCCTACATATCTCACAGTGGAGAATCAAGGATCACGTAGTTCTTAAAAGCTTGCTTGTTTGCAAATGTTGATGTTTTTTATGTTTTGAATTTTTATATTTTTTTGGCATTTTCGAATTATTTGAAAATAGGTGTCACACGACGCAAGCGGTCAGACAGACACTAGAAGGGAAAGAAAATTATTTTTGGTATGTTTAGAAAAAGTGTCACACGGTGCGAGCGACCGGACAGACATAATGAAGCGAAAGAAAACATTTTTATTTTTTTGATTTTTCTATTTTTTGCAATTTTTTTATAATTTTCAAATTTTTTTGTTTTTTTTTATAATAATAAAATAAATAAAAGGATGAAAATATTTAAGAAGAAATAAAAATGGAAAATAAAATATGGGGTACATGAGTCATTAGTGAGGGTGCATAAAGTAAACACAACAACAAGCCCAAAAATAATAGACAAAGATATGGGGTGCATGAATATCAATGTGGAAGGTGTATGAAGTAACAGGTGGGGTGCGTGCAGTAAATAGAGGGGTGTGCTAAGCAAACACAAGATGGAGGTGCAGGAATTAAAAACGGGGGTACACGAAGGAGTTCCTAAAGCAAAGAGGGTGTGAAAAACAATTAATACAATCCAAATAGAGGGTGCAGAACGTAAACAGTATTCTAGCCCAAAATGAAATAATGGTAGGTGCGAGGTGAAACTATGGGGGTGCAAGGCGAAAAAACAAAAAAGGTCGTGGCATCACCGTTGCATCACCACACCACCGCGGCGCCTATTGACGCCGGAGACGTCGGCCTCGTTCCCGGCGGCTTAACGACTCCCTTTCGCGCACGCATCCAACCCGAGATATCGTCTCCCCGCTGCAACCACCCAAAGACGGCGACAGCGACGCCACCACAGACCTCGACGAGAGCCCAGGATACGCGACCTTCACTCTCCCTCCTCCCAGGCACGACTCGAACGGTCGCTGCTCCGACGCCCAAAGCCACTGCCGACAATGCTCAGCTCACCGCGACCCAGACCGCCGTCGCAGCGCCGCTGTTGGGAACTAGGAACACCGCTGGAGATTCTAGTTCAGTTCCCTTCTCCTCGCGTCAACGCAGCTCAACCCAACCCTAGCACCAGTTTGCACACGAGTCCTCTGCGAGAAACCCTGACTCGCCGGCGGCGAAGCCGCCGGTGACTGCTTCAGTTCGTTTTTTTTTCTCTTTGTTCCGATTGGATGTGGCTGTTTGGCACTGGAATTGGGGGTCTGTTCTTTGATTTTGCGCAGGTGAATGTGAAAATGATGATGGAGGCTGATGGTTGGAATTTGAATGAAGGTGCTGGAATTTGGGAAATGAATTAAGTGTATATGCGGATTTTGTTTGGTGGAGGTGAGGGCGTGATGTTGATGGTGGCGAGAGAGATGAATGTTGTTATGTGCAGTTTGTGGTTATGTGCAGGTTGTAGGAGAAAATGTGTAGAATAGGGTCGTAGTCAATGCTAGGGTGTTGGGTATGCCGAGTATTGAAGAAGGAAGTGAAAGTGTTAGTGTAGGGGTTGGCTCTGACGACAAAGTGAAGCGTGAGTTGAATGGAGGACGGGTTTAGTGTATGTGTTGGTAGAGACCAATGCGTGGAAAAGGGGAGAGTGGGACCTTTTTTTAGGGTTGCAGGGTTGCAGGAGAGATTGGTTTTACATGAAAAGGTGCATGAAAAAAAATAAAAGTAGTGGTTTGCTTGTGGGTCCGGATGTGATTTAATTTCTTTTTCAATGAAAACCTCTTTCAATGAAAACCATTAGAAGGAAGAGTGACACGAGTCACTTCTTGAATGGAGGAGAATTGGGGGGGGGGGTACGAATAGAAAAAACATATGAGTGAAATATTGGACTATTAAACCATTAAAGAGGAAAAAAGAGATTCTACAAGCACCAAACACCAAAACTGCACTAAACTGAGATGATAAATAAACTCGTTTTTGTAGGTATTGTTTGAACTCGTTTCTGTTTTGATGGAAATTTCCACATTAACTGGATATGGGTATTGATATGGAGAATCTTCGACTTTTTCGATTGTATGGGGATGGATTTGGAAATGTATATATCCACTATGTCTCCATACCCGCATAATACTCGTCCCCATTTAAATTATTAAAATATTGATAATCAATTAAGTAAATCTTATATATAAAAAAAATAAGTAACTTTAAATAAATATTGTAATTAAAAGATAAAATATTTATTTATTTATTTAATTTAGAAGACTTATTTTATTTAAAAGATTATGATAAATGATAAGATGGTTTATTAAAAATTTTCTAAAAAATAAAAGAATTTTAATAATTGTTTTGTAAAACCCTAGAAAATGACGCTTTAGAATTGATAGTAATTTAAAAATAGTGAAATTTGATTATTTTAATATTAAAAGGTTTTAGTATAAATAGTTTTGTTATAAACGAGATTTATTATTTTAAAACACTCTATCTCTCTAGAAACCACTTTTCTAGAGTTCTTTGACTTATCTCTAGAACTAGAAGTTCTCACCTTCTGTTCATTTGTTTGAAGATCGGAGACCGCTAGCGTGATCCCCTTGGCGAGCTCTTCCCTTCTATTCGATCAGTTTCTTCAACTGTGTAAGTTGAACTTTTGCTCGTTTTCTTGTGGGTCTTCTCTGTTCGGGGTTGCATATGACCTTGCTTTGGTTGCATGTGACATTTTAATCATCAATATGACTCTTTGTTGGTCAATGATCATAATGATATGTCCTGATCGTTCTTGTGTTGTTCCTAGATATAGATAGAGCACCCTGTGGAGCTAAAGGTGTTTTGGTGTTCCTTGAGTATATTGAGTTGTTTGGGTCAGTTGAGCCTCTTTGTAAGGTAAAGGAAGCTAGTCACTAGTGCATATTTGACATTTTACTTCGGCTTATAGGCTTCAATTATATCAAAATCGAAGCCTATAAAGAGGCAGTGGCATTTTTGTAATTTTGTCCAACTTTATTGCCTCTGGTCTACGAAAAACCGATGTAGTAAGATGTTTTAAACCTCGGTTACAAAAGAACAGAAGCCTATAAGGCAGCCTAGTAACCAAAATTTCAAAAATGCCACCAGTATTAGGATTTTTGGCCTCAGGTTTTGTAGGGACCGAGGCAATATTAAGAGGTTTTATATTTAGGTATTTGTCTGGTGTCATTGAAATTATGGGACTGAATGATTTATATGGGTTTGTAGACCCCCAACTCACTCATGAAGGCAACAAGTTTGATGACACCGAAGCATATGTGACAAAATGCTTTCAACGCAGAAAAGAAATTTATTTTGTCCATTATGTTGCTGGGTAAGTCATTTTTGTTAACTTATGAATATAACTTGTCATTTTAATGCATAACAATGAATTTATTTTCTTCTCATGCGTCATTGGCAGTTACTTGTGGTTTCCCTAAGGGAGAACCTTGCTGTGTGGTTTTGCTCTTTGCACCGCCCTCCCCCTAACCATCTTAGACAAGTGATAGATTGGTAAGAACCTCAATGTTAATTTTATGAATATGACATGTTCACTAGTGCAGGAAGGACTTTTGGCAGCGGTTATTTTTGTCATTTTGCCCCGGCTCTAGAACCGAGGCATATTAGGACGAGGCCAAAAAGGTTAGTTTTTTGCCTCGGGTCTCAACCGAAGCAAAAGCTCCATATTTTGCCCCCGTTCTACTGAGAACCGAGGCCATATGTGCCTCTCTCCTCTCTGCATTTTCAACATCCCATCTTCTCCATCAGAAACCCTAGGCAGCCACCATGGTTCCACCACAGCTACGTCAACCACCGCCAGATTTGAAACTCAAAACGAAAGATCCGTAGCCACTGCAGTCTTCTCCTTCATCGTAAGAGCAATTTTTGAATCATGCAACCACCATGGAACCCCTATGTTCTTCATACACGAAAATGTGAACATCACACTTGCATAAATGCAAACAAAAATCAACCATCTGCAGCAAATCACAAACCCTAAATCGCGTCTCCTCCCCCAAATCGCGAAACCACCTCATTCGCAACGACAAGTTTCTTCACGCTACCGCCACCTACACGTCTCGCCACCATCAACGACAGATCTCCATCCACGCACAACACCAATCTACTACGCAGTTGCAACACAACGAATTGATGCCCACTTCGCGAGCCCTAAATCGCACTTCGCCAAGCCAGAACACGAATGAGTCAAACATCAAGTAGTTATGAGTGGTCAGAGCTCAACAACAGCAATGGAGGTCGGTGGCTGAGAGAGAGAACGTGCAAGCGAGAAAGAAGAAGAAAAAAAGTGATTCGCGATTTTTGAACCCTAATGAACCTTATAGCCTCGGTTCAATTTTTAACCGAGGCAGAAAACAGTTTTTGGCAGCGGTTCAATTCCAACCGATGCCAACTGTCATTGCTATAGTGGCATTTTTTAAATATTACCTCGATTCTTCACAACCGAGGCATATAAGACCTTTTGGCACCAGTTTTCTAATGAACCGAGGCATAAAAGTTGGAAAAAATTACAAAAGTGCCACCGCGCCATTTTATGCTTCAGTTAAGCGACAACCGGTGCCTATAACGCGAGTTAAAAGGTTCAAACTGCACTAGTGGTTATATAAAAGTATCCTAACTTATTCCATTTATCATAGTTCAATTGTTGGACATAACATGTTGTTAGGGAGATCAATGGCTAAGGCAAAATGTCTTGCATGGTATTCCCTCCAGGTTTGATATTTCTATCCATATATTTATAATTGTTTGATTTGATTTTCTTCCTTAATTAATTGTAATGTTGTTGATATAATGTAGTGTAATAGATAAACTGGGTCATATGAGTGTGGTTACTATATAATGCAATGGATGACAACTATTGTGCGTGCTCATATTACAACTAATATGAAAACGGTAATATATATTTGAATTAAAACAATTACTTTGCAATATTGTCTTTCTATATACTAACTTAAGTTAATGTCTTATTTTGCAAACATTCAAGAGTCTTGCCCCATTTCCCGCGAAGTCCATAAAGTTTGGTAGGATAGCATGTGCAAAATTTATAATTCAGATGCACAATAGTATTGATTAGGATAGTATTTGAATTGTGAATGATTTTTAATTGTCTTTTAAATGTATTTGAATTGTGGATGTTTCATAAAATATTTTGTTTTGGTTTGTGCTGGTTTCTGAAAAAAATATATAGGTTTAAATGTGGAAATAATCATAAAACAGAAAACATATTTAAAAAAAATTGTGCATTAGGTCTCGGTTCTTACCATAATCGAGGCAAAAAAGGCGTCTATGGCCTCGGTTCAGACAAAACCGAGGCCAAAAGGTCTTTGAAATTTTCTTTTAATTAAATTTTTTTTGACTATATGGCTTCGGTTCGACCACAACCGAGGCAAAAAAGTTTCTCATATGGCCTCGGGTTGTCTAGAACCGAGGCAGAAAAGGGGAGTTTTGGCTTCGGTTGACACCCGAGGCCAAAAGCTACCCCTTTTTGCCTCGCCCCAATATGTCTCAGTTCTGGAATCGAGGCAGAATATTGAAAATAACCGGGGCCAAAAGCCCTTACTACACTGATGAATATTATTTTCTTTGCAGTGTTTTTTCTAAATTAATGATTGCATGTTGATGAATTTGGTCTATGATGAGTATGATTATTTTGCTTGTATGATTTGAAATATACTTCTTATAGCTGAATCCACAGGTTGTGGAAATATCCATTGGTTACCTATGGAATTCACTGTTTGAATTATACATGTCATAGCTGAATCCACAGGTCATGGAAATATCCACTGGTTACCTGTGGAACACGCTGGTGTGAATTCTACATCCTGGAGCCAAATCCACAGGTTGTGAGAAAATTTCCAGGTTACTTGTGGAACCTTTTGTTTGTTTCTTCACCTTTAACATGAACTGTCATCTCCCCTTTATCATGTGTGACATTTGTGTTTTTATTTGTGTTTATGAAGTTTTACTAGTTGCTCTTGAACATTACTGAGTGCTTATTACATGAAATTATGAAATAGTATATGTGAATATGATGAATGAGATGTGTATGATTGTTCGGTGTGAGGAACTCAGTGTGAGATTATGTTTTATGGAGAAGTGATGATGTTATGAGTATAAAAGAGGATCAGTGGAATGAAATAGTTAAAGTTGGATTGCATCTTTGTTTTGAAATGTTGGATTCTGAGGAAATGTGATGATTATAAGAGAGTGAAAGTGGATCTTAATGGAATGGAACGAGAAAAGTTGATTTGAATTGTTTGTTGCATAAGGGTTGTGCTTCTAAGGAAGAAGTGCAATCCTCACTAGTAGGTTGTTATGCATTGGCTAGGGATACGTGTTGGTCAGAAGCTATCATATACTCTACTAGGCTTACAAACTCATATAGAGTGTTGTGGTCTAGGTGGTGAGAGTTGAAGGAAGTTCTTATGGCGGGATTAGGGGTGGGACCACTAATCTAGCAATGTCATAAGTAACTTACCATGTCCGGAGGAAATTGATTCATGTTGGTTAGGCCAAGTGGAGCCAGGACCTCTACCGCAATCCACTTTTCATTAGGCTAAGTGGAGCTAGGGCATTTGCCATTTGCCACAATCCACTTTTATGACAGGTGCACAACTTCTATGCCTGAGTCAATGTATAAATCCGGATAATTGAGTCTAGAGAGTCTGCAATTATATGTTTGGTATTTCTTTTTATGAATGCTTGAAATATGTTATTTTATAATGTAACAAGTTTAACTATTATATGATTATTTCTTTTATAAACTAGCTTACCCTTGCACTTTGTGTCTCTTGTTGTTTGTCTTTCTTTTATAATGATTACCTATTCGGTAGGAGCAGATGAGGTTGCAGGTTTAGAGACACCTTTAGTGGATGAGGAACCATCCGTTAGGCTAGTGAAAGGTTTCTGGGAGTTGTAGTAAGTGGTTAACGTGTGTATAAAGCTTGGTTGATTTTAGTTGGTTTGTATAAATGATATATTTTTATAGATATATCTTTTATAAGACTCTATTAATATAATTTATATAATGGATAATCTGTTTTGAACACTATGATGAAACATCCTAATTTATTAATTTTAAGTTATTGAAATTGGGATGTTACATATTTAATTTGAAATATTTACTTTATTTAAAATATTTTTTAAAAGATAATTTTTTAAAATAATAAATTAATTAAGAAGATAAATAAAGCGAATAACAGATTATAAGATGTATATATTGAATTAAATACCATAGATATAAAAATATGTTTGAACAGTTTCTTTACTTGAGTTTTTTAGAAGATAACTAAATTTTTAAATAGAGAGTTTCAATATAAATAAATAAATAGAGGAGTTAAATAGTGTTAAGATACAAAATTTCAAAACATTTTATTAGTTTAAAACAATGAGAGGGAATGAGAATGATTTTGAAGCGTTCTCAAATAAAAACACCAAAAAAATGATATAAAAAAAAATGAAGATTAAAAGTTCAAATTTAATGATTTGAGTATTCAAGAATGATATTATTCTTCAATAATATTTGAGAAAAAATAATTTAAACGTGTAGAATAATATTTTCTGAAATATTATTTTTATTTTTATAAACTTTAATTTTTTGAAATATATATTTCTCAATATAAAATTTTTAGTTTAAAAATTTAAAATTCTCTTCTCTTCACTTTTAAAGAAAAAACAAAAAAGAAATTAAATTTAGTTCAAAATTCAATTATCCGATAACTGAATTTTAATTTTGTTTTTCAAAATTATACACAATCATTTTAGAATTAGTTCAATAAACCATATTATTTGAATAATTATTTGAAACAATATATTATTGGAGTAAAAAAAAAGGGAAATTGTATTATTTTGATAAAAATTTCTCAGTTTTAACTGTGATGAACAAGTAACCTGTTGAATTAGATCGTTCGCTTGCACAAAATGAATCTTTTTACTCTATAAACTAAATTAAAAAAATGTCAAAATAGAATCCCACATTTTGTTTTTCAGTTAAAATTGATTTATTGTGAAAGTTGAGAATTTGATTATATAAAGTTTGAATTCTAAACTAAGCATAATAGTTTCCCACACTGAAAAACAAGTGAGAATAGAAGGAATTTAACTAATCCCCTCAGCCATAAATATATAATTGTAACTTTAAAATAGTAAAATATCCATGATCTAATCTTAAAAAAAAAAAAATCTTAGATTAGATTATTGAATGTCCTTAATTTTAATTTGGAAAACCAATTTCATTTTTTCTCTTCATGTCAAAGTTTAATAAGATTTATTTGTGCACAAGCTTAATTAGGCAGACAAACTCATTTTAATGTTGACTGTACTATGCTTTATTTTTTAGCTTTAATTTCTTTAATTCAAAAATTATATTTCAGAAGTAAGAATGGGAAATAAAATATAAGTGCGACCGAAAATAACTTAGAGATTTTTTTATTGACTTTCGTAAAGTTATGTTACATTTGTGTTCCATACATTATTTTATGATGTAATATTTTATAAATAAAACATACAAAAAATAAATTCAAATAATATAAAAAAAAATCTTTCTTTCTTTTTAATCATGAACACATTTACTAATACTTGTTTTTCGTGAAATTTCAAACGTGTCTTTGAGAAATTTGTGCTGGAATTATGTACAATTCTTAAAAATTATACTTCTGCCAAAATAAAAAATTATAAACGTTAATTGGATTAGTTTTCTAGTATATGTCATATTGTTCCCTCCAATATTATCTATCAGTTTTATTTTTGCAAGAAAATTTTTATGTAAAAAAGATTTACAATGTTTTAAAATAATTTTTAGATGAATAATAATATTTTGACTTTTTTTTATCTATTTTTAACTCATTAATTTAATTAGATCATTACATTATATTATTAAAAAAAATAAATAAAATAATTGAAAGGTGATTAACAAAATAGATTAAAAGTAGGTAAAAAAAAAATCGGTGAAAATATAATTATCTTTTTCTGATTAGTTTTACTAATTTTTATTCCTTAATCGTGACTTGGTTCAAGTGAAGAAGATTGAGTGCAATGTGTCGGAGAAGATGCATGTTTTTGTTACATTTCACTATTGATAGATAGGTTCCATGAAGGACTCAGAATTTCATGACAAGGAGAAGGAAAACTAAAACCAATTCATACAATTCCACTTGGTGCCACTACAATGGGGCTCCTAACACTGTGTGCTCCACCATCTTCCATCCAAATAACATCCCCATAAGATATTTCTTCCTTCTTGTGCTTCCTGTACTTTATTACAACACTGTAGCTCAGCTTCTCATTTTTGTATCTGAATGACAAAGTCTCAGGTGACACTGTCACCACAGAGCCCTTAGGTTCTGTCACCTTCGCTCTGTATGTGCCACCACCAACTCCAACATTGGTCACTGTCCTCCTAAATTTCTGGACAACTGACATTGTTTTGTTGCTATAGATGGCTATAAATGAAGGGTAGTTAAGATCAAACGAAGGTTTTGCACAATTATATGAACCTGATCTTGTAATGACTAAGATTTGCTTCATTGTGTAGTTCAAAGCACATAGGAGATCAACATAGTCCTGTGGGGTGGCATCATATATCAAACCTGGATCAAGTGCTTTGTTGGGGTCAATTTGACCAGCTCCCATGGCAAGAGGGGAAGCATATTGAGAAGGATAACCATAGTCTCTAATTGGATTTTGTGTATTATCTAGAGGACTAGCAGTGGTTACTAGTGCAGACCTTATAGCAGCAGCACTCCATTCAGGATGTGCAGCTTTCAAAAGAGCAGCAACACCAGAAGCATGAGGGCATGCCATGGATGTTCCAGACAGCAAATTGTAGTCACTAGGTAACCACACATTGTTGCCAATTGCAGCTGCTGAGTATGAGGAGTGTAAGCAGCAAGGACATTAGAGCCAGGTGCCATTATGTCAGGCTTCAAGACCCAAGGGTAGCTAGGTGAAGGACCTCTTGAAGAGTAAACAGCAACAGCTGGTGCTGGCTTCATTCCAACAAATGTTTGCTGAAATTTGATACTGGCTATTGGCTTGCTATGGCTTGTTGCATACCTCCTTTGCACTGATTGTAATACTTGGAAATGTACCAATTCCTGAGTCATTCAACATAGGACCATTAAGAAAAAACACTGCCCCTGACAATCTAGCTTCATAAACAACCGACATTTGCTTGTACATTAACTTAGTGTCTGGAACCAAGTCACATACAATGATGACTTCTGTTTTCAGTTTCGATAACATCTTGACTGAGTTACATGCTGATATATTCTTGTGGTAGACAAGTGGAAGATTTTCCACCAAGGCATTTGCTGGAAACACGGTCGAACCAATAATGGTTTGGCCATTTCCAAGAATTAGAGAACCAAATGTGCGGTCAATGGTACCTGCAGCCACGGTGAGAAGCCAGGGGATTCCATTGTGCAAAGTACCAAGATGAGGACCACCATTACCCGCAGAGGATGAAACCACCACCCCTTTTTCCATTGCTGCAAAAGAAGCTATTGCTATAGGATCCTCATAAAGTGGAACACCATCGAACCCCATAGAGATGGAAATGACATCAACCCCATCAGCAATGGCTTGGTCCATTCCAGCCAAAACATCAGAGGCGTAACGACCCTCTTCCCAAATGACCTTGTACATGGCAAGCCTAGCTCTTGGTGCAATGCCTCTGGCCACCCCTTTAGCATAGCCAAAGTAGGATGCTCCACTCACATAGTTGCCACCAACTGTGGATGATGTGTGAGTTCCATGACCATCTGTATCTCTGGCTGAGTTCATACTGATTCTAACCGTGGAGTTTGCAGCAATCACACCTTTGTTGAAGTATGTAGCTCCGATGAGTTTGAAGTTGCACATGGAAGTGTTGAAGTCTTGCGCTTCCTGACATGTCCCTTTCCATTTACTTGGAATTTTCTTGGTCATGCCATCATCTCTGAAGCTTTCACTCTCAGGCCACACACCAGTGTCAATAACACCCACAATCACATCCTCCCCAAGATTGGAAGCGTGCCACAGGCCACTGGAAGAGGCTAGGGAGAGAAACTCAAAAGTGTGAGTGGTGTCTATGGTGACATTTCTATCTGGGTATGCTGCAACGAAACCACGAGAGTTCTTAATACCCTCTAACTCTTCTGAAGTTAGCACTGCACCAAAACCATACATGGCATGGTTATAGGAGTACACTATCTGTGTCTGTGATTCCATGAATGAGTGACCAAGTGTTGCTGATTTTGTGGACTGAACAGTGGATTCAAACCAATCATGATGCGTTGAAAAGACACTGGGAAAAAGGGATCTGTCCATGTGAACTATGTATGTGCAACTCTCTGCAGCACTACCATGATGAGCCAACTGAAACCAATGAGTAATGAAGAGCATGAATGAAAGTGGAAACACAACTCTGGCCTTAGGCTCCATCGATGTTTATGCAACTCAAAATGAAAACTTGTTGTGTGAAGAAGCTTATCACATCATGCAGCATATAAAGGAACTTCAATCTGTAGAAGGCCAAAGATGTTGACATGTGTAGTCAGTGACAAATTATTATCAATTTATTCATCTTCAATCCATTCATAACTTTTTAACTTTCCAAATCTTTTAACTAATAATATCTACATGGTTAGCAATGTCTAAGAACATATATGAAAGCCAAAATGACATCTTTTTTCGAAGGAATAGAAACAAGAAGCATCGCAATTATAGGAGACGTGTTAGTATTAATTAAGGTCAAAAATCAGAAAAAAAGATAACAGTATTCGATTATTGCATATTCTGCTCTTCTGTATAATTATGGATACCATCTGAGCACACAGTAGTTATTTTTCTTGTTAATTTAAACTTCTTTTAGGATTATTTCAACTGTTATCGCACCTTTTAGAAGAAACTTAATTCATGTAAAAGATATAGTAAAAGATATACATCTTACTGATATAGATATAGTTCCAATTTTATGAACTCGGCAACCTATTAAAATACCAAATCTACCTAGTTTAGGGAAAAAATTGCCTGTTGATTCAAGATTTACATTTTAGTTATTATCCAGCTAGAGAGTCTCTTATACATGGGACTGATAATTTTAATTTTGAATAAAATTAATGATTAAAATAGAAATTAAAAGTGTTTAATTTAATTATTGATCATAAATATTAAACTTAATTTTTTTCCCCATAAAATGAATGAGTTGTGATAAATTATTCAAATCAAAATATACTAAATTTATTGAAATTTACAAAATAAATTGAAATAAAGATTTATCATAATTATAATAATTAGGCTTAATCATGTGTTAGGATCTTATACATTCAAAAATTTCTAATTGAGATTCTAATAAATTTTTGGTTAAATTATATCGTTTTTATTTTCGTAGAAATTAAATAATTTAAATTAAAATTTAAAATATTACATACACATGATTAACGCGGTTGGAAGAAAACTATAGTTCTTAAATTTTCTCATTCAAATGTAATAATTTTATTCAATCAAATTATGTACTTTGATATTTTGGCCAGTCATTGGTACCCGATTAGTACATCGTGTACAATCTCAAGTTTTACTTGAAATATTCAAATGGTTTCCTAAATAAGTGTTTTAAAAAAATGGAAATAGTTTAATTTGAAGATGTTCTCTCGCATTCTTCTTTTATTCACAACTTGTTCAGCCTCTTCCGTGGTTTCAGACTCAAATTTTTTAATTTTTAAAAATTAATGGTTGAAACAATTTTTAATAATAAATTGATAGTTAACTTCTTAGTGAATAATTAATATTATGTTAATTTTATTCCATTAATAAAAGATGCTGTTTTAAATATTTTGTAAAGAATTTGTTACAACTAATTGCTCAACTTTTTTATATAATTTGGATGCAGTGGCTTCCCTGGCTTATAATTCTCAAAGAAAATAAAAAATAAAAAAATACTAAGAAAAGATATTTTAGACTGTTATTCTATTAATTAACAAACAAATAATAAATAAATACAATTAACACAACTAAAAAAACTTGAAGAAACTGATGCAAAAGGAAAACCCAACTCAAAGTTCAAAACCAGCAAATTATTTGAGTAATAAACATTTTGTGGTTAATGAAGCAGCTAAGCACCAGCTTATAGGTTGATTTTTAGATATCCAACTTCAATTAGCTTGAAAATTTGTTCAAAAACTAATCCCCATATACGAAAACCTAGGACAAATAAACCTAGTTTCCTATAATCACCACAAAAATCCTCTCATGTCACAATTTTTGATCAGAAGAAGATCAATCTCTAACCATGTCACTGTCTCCTTCTCCCTCCGTCTCCTTCTCCTACGGGCCATCCATGAACATGAACACCAACAACAATGGACTAGACATATTCACCAAGGTGTTCATGTTGCTCATTTTTTTCACTCTCTTCGTTCGTGTGTGTTACGTGTACATGAACACGCGAAGAGAACAACATGGCAACGACAACATAAACAATAGCATCGCATCCATGATCCACCATAACGATCAAAACGATAACCTCACGGGGATACCCTATGACGTCATCAAGTCCTACCACACTTTCCCTTACAGCAAAACCGACAGTGTGGTCGGAACAACGTGCGACCATGACACCACGTGCGCCATATGTATTGAGGATTACGAGGAATCGGAGATGTTAAGGATGCTGCCGCAATGCCGCCACTACTTTCATCGTGACTGCGTTGACGCGTGGCTCAAGCTCAACGCCACGTGTCCCGTTTGTAGGAACTCGCTCATGGAAACTAGAACCAATAATAATATTGACGATAACAATGTTATTAACCATGGTGGCAATGCCTTGGAACGTGTATAACTAAATCATGGTTTTGTAGAGAGGAATTTCGTGGTCATTCTTCTAGTTTTTTTTTTTTTTTTTCTTTTTCTTTTTTTTTTCGATTTGGTTTTACGTGTATATATATGTTCATAATGTGAAGGAGATTAATTAGTTGAAGAATTTGGGTTTGCACCTTTTGAAAATTAATGAACGTATAGATTTTTGTTCTTGGAGCTTGGGGGAGAAATGGAGAGAGGGAAAATAAAGAAAAAAAAAGAGAGAAAGGGACAAATAATGACCAGAAAGAGTGAAACAATGTAAGGAAAAATATAAAAGAATCTAATTAGTAGTTACTCGTACCTTTTTTTTTTTTTTTTTGGATAAAAAAAATGCTTCTTCATTCGTTTATCAAATTGTTTGATTTTTAAATCTATCTTATTTGTGTGTATTTAGAAATAAAATCAATCTAAATTAAATTAGTTTTCACTTAAATTCATAATTTTTCCATATTTACCCGTTTTAAAATACAAAATAAATACTTAATTTAGTTTTAAATATGTCGTAAGTTTAAATATTTTTAAGAAAAAGTATTATTAAAATTTTTGTTCTATCAAGTGTTCAAAATATTTTTATTTTATCATAAGTAAACAAACCGATAATTTTATATTGTCCTTTAGTGTCTATTTTTTTTTATCAATTTTTCTCTTTTTAATTTTTTTTTTAACTTGAAAATCGACTTGTTTTTTTCCCTTTTCAGGAGCTAATTAGAAAAGAAGATTAACAAGAAGAAGAGTGAATTGATCAACAAGTTAGAAACAGAAAAATGAAAATAATAATCAAATCATTCCATTAACTATAAAATAAATTAATAAGATATTTAGATGAAAATAATAGTTTAAACATTGAATATAACAAAAAAAATTAATGAAAATTGATAAATACTCATATTTACAAACTAATAAAAATATAATTAAATCTTTATTAAAAATAATTGAACTTAGTGCTACTGGGCCTCTAGTCAAACTTCTGAAAATCTTAAGGCCCATTAATAGTCTTAATTCATAGGTCCTAGAGATTTTCTTTCTCCATGATTTCTGCGGCTCCTAATATAAACATCTAAAATAAATATTAAACATTAAAACAAAGTTCAAATTTTGGAAGGAAAGAAGAAATGAAATTAAGTAAACAATTTCAATATAGTTAAAAAGGAACCAAAATATTATTCTGAAATTAAAAATAAAAAAGTTATGAAAACCGAAATTAAAAACTATTCATTTTATAGTAACTAAAAATTATAATGAAAAATACGAGACGGTAGATGTTTGGTATGATAGTAGATAAAATCAATCTATATTACGACGATTAACTGCTAATGAAGTTACTAATTGGACATTTCAATTCGTTAACATGTGTCCGAAATGGAAGACTTTTGGTCTTTTGGTGTTGTTTGTGTTTTGGTGTGTCAATGGTGATATAATTGTGCATTAATTGTGCATTCAATTCGTTATTGACGTTGTTTTTTTTTTTAATGTATCTTTTTTCTTCTTCATCAAAGGTTGAATTTTTTTTATTTCTTTTGTGTTGAACATGTTGTGGTCATTCGAAAGTAGTTTTTGGAAATCAATATGTTGAGATTTGTTTGTTGTTCATTGTGTCATTTATTTTCTTTTCTTTTCTTTTTATGCAATCCTTTTTCTTCATGAAATGTTCTACACTTTACTTTTTTCTATTAAATATGGTATCTTTGTGGGTTAGTATCTTTTGAAAGGCATGTTCAGATGTCTTTGTTGTTTTTCATGGTGTTATTTTTCTTTTTACTTTTTATGTTTTTCTTCCTCATGAAAGGTTTTATTTATTTATTTTGGTTAAAAACGTGCACCGGAATGATTAATGTTTGAACAAAAACTAGGATGGGGTGAATTGGTTTTAATATTAAAATTAATACTTTAAAGTTTTTTCAAAATTTAATTGTTTAATTTAATATTAGTTTCTTTAAATGCAACAGCATATACAATAAAGATATAGGGAAGAAGATTTGACACAAGTATCAAAAGATCTTACATCAGTTGTTAATCTCTTTAAAGAGATTAACTCAATCACTAATAATAACAAATTACAATTAGATAATTAAGATAGTAGGGAAAAAGAAAACACTTCTCTTGAAGATACAAGAAATGAAAGTAACTTTCTCTGAATCACACAGAGACATTGACCTAGCTTTCCAAGCAACAACAACAACACTCAATCTCCTAGAAACCCTCTGATTGAGGTTGTACCTATTGAGAATATTACTTAATATCTTTTTTATTTAAATTAGTTTTTAGAAAATATTTCAGTTTTAGATATATGTTTCAGTTTTAGAAATTAGTTATTATTTTAGATTAGGAGTGAGATATTCTAAATATTTTATACTTGATATTTTGTTATATTTTGCTTTATATATAGGGTATATCAATAAAATACAAAAATATTTTCCTCCGTATAACATGTCACATATATCTCTCATATTTTCAAAAGCCCTAAAAATCCTAACAACTGGTATCAAGAGCCATTGTTCTTACTGCCGATAAAATGGAAGGAAATATGTCACACGTTACTATCCCACTCTTTGATGGTGAAAGCTATAATCTATGGGCGGCAAGGATGCAAACATATCTAGAGGGGCTAGATCTATGGAAAGTTGTGGAGGAAGATGATGTTCCCTTATCTGAAAATCCCACTGTGGCTCAAATGAAAGCGCATAAAGAAAAGAAAATGAGAAAGGCAAAGGCAAAATCATGTTTGTTCGCAGGTGTTTCACAAATGATTATGACCAGGATTATGACTCTAAAGTATCCTAAAGAAATCTGGGAATACTTGAAAGCAGAATATGAAGGGAACGAGAAGATTCGACGCATGAAAGTTTTGAATTTGATAAGGGAGTTCGAGATGCAAAGAATGAAAGAGTCAGAGACGATTAAAGAATACTCAAACAAATTGTTGGGTATTGCCAACAAGATAAAATTGTTGGGAAAGGAGTTTTCAGATTCCAGACTCGTTGAGAAAATTTTGGTGACGGTGCCAGAAAGATGTGAGGCATCTATTGTTTTCTTAGAAAACACAAAAGATTTGTCTACAATTACCTTTACAGAGGTGATACATGCCTTGCAAGCATAAGAACAACAAAGATTGATGAGAGAAGATCATGATGCGGTTGAAGGTAATTTAAATTACATTGAAGAGAATGCTCTCATAGTAAAAAAAAATAGAAGGAGCAAATACAACAACACACATGTTTTTCCATCTTGTCCCCATTGCAAGAGAAAAGGTCATCAACCCAACTGGTGTTGGTGGAGGCCAGATGTCAAATGTCACAAACGCGGTCAATTGGGACATGTGGAAAAGGTATGCAAATCTAAAGATTCCCTAAAAGATGTTCAGATTGTAGAGAATAAATCAGATGAGGATAAATCAGAGGAAGATCTACTTCTTACAACATCATGTGTCACAACCAACGAATCTACAAAAGACTGGATTATAGATAGTGGTTGCACAAACCACATGAATCGTGACAGAGAAATTTTCAAGAAGCTCAATAAATCAAATATTTCCAAGGTAAGAATTGGGAATGGAGAACAACTTGATGTGATAGGTACATGAACAGTTCAATTAAAACTCATTCAGGTATCAAATTAATTTTTGATGTCTTATATGTTCCTGAGATTACCTAGAATTTGTTAAGTGTTGCTCAATTGTTAGAGAAAGGTTATAAGGTCTCCTTTGAAAATAAAGTATGTGTGATAAAAAATGCTAACAACGTAGAGGTATTCAAAGTTCACATGAAAGACAAAAGGTTTGCACTGGATTTTATGAAGGAGGAATTTGCTACAGATAAAGTGAGTATGAAAGAAGGATCAAAATCATAAGATAAATATATCTGGAAGAAAGTAGACGTCCAAGTGAAGAAAATAGATGGAGGTTCACATTCTAATATTCATAAAAGGTCCAATGCAGTGCAATAAAATCCACACCGGACAAAGAAAAAGAAGATGATGCTGATATAAGAAGAAATATGAAGGATGATGCCAAATTGAAGAAAGATGTGATGCCATGGAAGAAAGAGAAAAACAAATATTACAAGCACAAAAAGAGAAGAAAATCAAGCATCAAAAGATGGAGAATCAAATCTGAAGATATAAAATTTAAATAAACAGATATTGAGCAAGGAGGAATGTTGAGAATATTACTTAATATTTTTTTTATTTAAATTAGTTTTTAGAAAATATTTCAATTTTAGATATATGTTTCAGTTTTAGAAATTAGTTATTATTTTAGATTATGAGTGAGATATTCTAAATATTTTATACTTGATATTTTGTTATATTTTGCTCTATATATAGGGTATATCAATAAAATACAAAAATAGGTTCCTCCGTATAGCATATCACATATATCTCTCATATTTTCAAAAGCCCTAAAAATCCCAACAGTACTCGATCAAATAGAACATATTAAATGCAGTATGTGAAAGTTGAACCGAGTCGTCTTCCAACGACCAATATTTTCATCCAAAACTTAATTTCCAGATTCAAACACAACACCAAAATGGGGGTTTTGATGGATTCGCAGAAAAATTTAATTCGCAAAATTGCAGAGAAATGTAATAGTTATATAAAAATGCATTGATTCCTTGATTCAATTGAAAGTCCACCAATCACAGATTACCAAATTACTTGTTCTATTCGATTTTTCTCTCATGAACCCTAAGTTAATCAACTATGTGAAAATTAACATGAATTCATTATGTCATTAAGCACAACATAATTCAGGCAACTAACACCCACAGATTTAAGCAAGCTGTGAAAAAACCATAAACATTAAGCATGAATACGAGCCTTTAATGTGCACAAAACACGAATTTGAGATTAGGCCTAGTAATTGAAAATAGTTATGAAAATATGAAAATAGTTATTAACCACAATTAGGCCTAGTAATTGAAAATTAGCCAAAATTCTGAATAATGACTCACTTAAACCCAATTGACGAAAATGCACTAAGACAACAATTTATCACTGGACCACTATCAAGACAGGCACAAAAAGGTAGTAGGATAAGGAAAATTTAAAATAGGAGAAGGACACGCAAACAACACAAAGAGATACACACACAAACAGACACAAAACATAAAAATAGAGACATATCCAACATAGAAGGATTCCAAATTGCAAGTTATCCATGAACATCATCCAAGCTCTTCAAAACATGTAAAGTACTCACTTAAGCTCAAAGAAAGAGTTGAAAGTAACATAGCCTCACTGCATATACATTGGATCACTCAAATATCTAGGCTATTATTTACCCTCAAAGCATCTATGAAAAACAAGCATCATAAAGACTTAACAAGCTTCTAACATCAACACCCAAAACACATGTAGACAAAGATCGAAAGGACTTTTTAAGGTTATAATAGGGTTGAGGACAAGGTGTGAAACATATGGATAAGTAGCTATAGAACCAAAGAAAATAAAGGAGTAATGGGGAATAAGGCAAAATTAAGCATAAATGCATCCAGAAACTCCAACACTTCAAAATTCAATTCTCACACAATGTTCAAACACAAATCTCTTTTCTCTCTCAATTTTTTTTTTCTTTGTTTTGTTTTCTTTTGGTATGATTTTAGTGAGTTCGAATGAAGGGATGACAAAAAAACTCACGCCCGCGATAAAATTTGCGATGGGTAGTTAGTACCTGTAGATATTTATTACCGGCGGGTAGCAGGTAGCAGGTATTTTAATACCCGCTTATAAATGGGTCAGGTACGGGTATCATACTATTCGTATACGCGGGTACCCGTTACCCATAAAACATTAAAATTAAAATTTAATTTATATTCTATTAATTTAAATTTAATTAAAATTAAAATTAAAATTATATTTTATTAGGTTAAATTTAATTAAAATTTAATTTAATTTAATTATACTTTTTTTTATTTTTATAATTTTATATTAAAAAATTTATAATATATATATATATATATATATATATTTTAAATATTTGCGGGTATGCGGGTATTCACGAGTATCCGCGGATATTGTTTAAGCGGGTATCCGACGAGTAAACAGACGGGTAACAGACGTATTTTTTTTCGGATCGGATTGCGGGTAGGCACTATCCGTCCCCGACCCTTTGCCATCCCTAGTTCGAATCCTCTATTAGGTTTTGTTGTCTTATAAAAACTTAACAAAAAATGTTACAAAAGAGTTCATGATTTTGGATTAATTCAAGTGCAAGACGGAAATAATATTAATTATATTAATTAAATAATTATTAGTTAAATGAATATAATTGATATTTATGACGTATCTTTGTTGATTTATTTAAATATGGTATAAAATTATCTCATAAAAATATTATATGTTTATAAATTTTTAATGATATAACTAATAATATTTATAGTTTTTGGTCACTTTTAATAGAAATATTTAAATAAAATAAAAATAAAGATTATCAATTTTGATTAAATAAATATTGAGATTCATGGAATCATGTCTAACTCATGCCACATCCATCCATGTTCTCACACCATATTTCACATGTTATCTCATAACATCCAAATTTCATACCAATGCACCACCAACCAACCAATTCATAAATCATTTCATTTAATATCAAGCAAGTCAATACACATGAAACATACACAATCACATATCCATGATCTATGCCTTTAAGAGTAATTGAATCAATCCACAAGTTAAAGTAAGGAATTATTAAAATTTTGCAACAATTCTTGTTTAAGCTAAACAGGCATATTTTCATTGATTTCAGCATAAAGAAATCCAAAATCCCAAACAACAAAAACTAAAGAAACACACTCACATTGCATAAAACATTTACATCATACTTCATACTTTTAAAAGAATAAGGGTAAATAAACCATATTTTGGGTATGCTAATATACACAATTATATTATAATAATAGGTAAAAAACCTTTTATAATAGTATTTTAATATGAAATAAATAAATTTAAAAAGATTAATAATTACGTTTGTAATAAATAAACATGCGTAATTATATTTTTTGTTTTTTTGTATGATAAATTTTGTAGTCTTAAAATAATTATTTTTTTTTATAAATCTCACATCCTAAAATAAATAGACGAAGAAAAAAAGAGACTGCATGTTAAAATTAGAACAGGAGAAGCCAGTTTTTCTGCGTCATCAGGACCTGTTGATATGGAGGTTGATTATCAAGAACACGGTGGTGCCCCAATACTGCAACTTGTACTCCGATGGTGAACATGCATGAGGTGCCAGCAGAAGCGATATGGAGAGACGTAAATCAAGAATACAGTGCTGACTTGCCGTCGGACTAGGAGAGTCCCGTCACGTCCATACCATCGATCAACCAACCATCACAGACAGAAACTTCGGTAGTGCGACCATGAGAAATAAGAAATGAGAAGTAAGAGTGTTCCGAGATATTAATTGAGAAAAATTGGAAGTAGGTGGTGAAAGTAAAATTATTAGATGAAAAGTATAAGAATATTTTTACAAAATAATATTTTCACAAAATAATAATAATAATCATATATTTTTATAAAATAGGTAGATATTAAAATCGAGTTTGATGTCTATTTCTCTTCATAAACAATAATATCATTGCAATTATATTTGAATCCTTTCTTTATGGTTTATAGCATTTTCCACGATTTTCTTTAAATTTTTGTTGAATCAAAACACTCCATTAACTGATGATCCTCGTCGATTTTTAAGTTCCAAAATTAACTCTTTCAAATTTCAGTTTATTTTATATGCATAATATCTTTTAGACTTTATCCATCTTACGTTTTTATATTCCGTGCTTTACTCAAACTGAGGTAATTTTTATCTTAGATTAAATATTTTTTATCTCCGTTTAAAATATCGAAGAAAAACCTTTTAAAATCTGACTTGAGTTCCACTCGTACGGTCGGTCGCTGTTTGGTAATTATGTGCACATATTTCCTAATCTCACTGTGAATGAAGTTTTTAGTATAACATTATATTGTTTCATAAATTGAAGGGATATGAAGTAAAATTTTGTAAGATTTAGTAACAAATCATGCCTTCACGGACTTTCTTTGGTGGCTTTTCGAGCCCATGGCTTTATACATTCTTAAAACTTTTACCATGCTTCTCTTGCATGGGTGAAAGTGTGAAAGTAAAAAAAAAATGTATATGAGATTAAAATGAAAATAATAAACTATGTAGATGAAAATAGTATTTTAAACATTCAATTATCAAATTTTTTTAATGAAAATTTAATTATAAATACTCATATCTACAGGTAATAAAAATTTAATTCAACCTTTATTAAAACACTTATTTTTTTACAATAATTGAACTTGGTGCTATAATATATCTCCAAGTGGGTCTCTGGTTAATCTTTTGAAAACTGAGACTCAAATTTTACCTGTCTAAGTGGCATGGGTTATTTTAATGTTTTGTAAGAGAACTAACGCGTGAGGTTATGAATGGTTTGTAGGTCACGCGCTGGCACAGGAAAACTGAGAAAAAACAAGTGAAGACTGCAGTTTTGGAAAAATAGAGAGTGCGGTTTTGGGAAAGGAAAACAGAGGCGGGCTTTGTGGCTGTTGCAACTTCCTCCACAATCGGTGCTAATCACTGCTGCAGCTTCGTCCACAATTGCAAGCCCTAATTTTGCTGTTGTTCTTCTCCAAATCAATGGCCAATTTGGTATGTTTTACTTTCCCGATTGCAATCCCATATTTTTGTGTTGTTCTTCCCCAAATGAAACTCTATTGTCGTATGTTCTTGTTCCCCGATTGAAATGCCATTTTTATGTGTTGTTGTTCCCCAAATCGATGCTCTCTCAATCCTAAATGTTGTTGCGAAGTGTTAATTGGAAATGTGAACGGGTTTGTGTAAGCAAAAATGCTTCGAATGTACGAATGCTTTCGAAGAAGAAGCGTTTCGACAGTTAAGGTCATTTTGAAATCACTATGTTTCGAGGGACATGTACTGAACTTAGCATGCAAAGGTATTTGCGCCATGCCGCCACTGAGTTTCATGACACAATCTTTTGTGTGAGGTTGACCAAATATCAAAGTCGAGGGTCTCATCTGGTATATGTCATTTTCAAGTTTTCTATTTTCATTAACCAAATGTTAACCTCACATTAATTGGGAAACTGAAAATTTTGTTATGTTTTTTGCCAATCAGGACCTTAACACCAAATTTGCTACCTTGATCAGGAGCAAGCATATCAATCAGGTCGTTCTTAGTGGTCCTAATAGTGTTGTAGTATGCAAACTTTTAATTTCAGATTCACCCCGCTCCACCAAGATTGAGAAGGGTTGGAAGGAATTTTGCAATGAACATCAATTGAAAGAAGGAGATCATGTGCTCTTTGAAGTGGATCATGTTGATGCCAATGAATTCATTACAGTCTTTGTCAACAAATGTTTGTGTGATGAGTAACTATGATGTTCAAACAATTAGATGTGATGTTATGTATGTTAAAGTTTTTTGTTAAATCTGATATTTGTGTTTTGTGGTGAATGAGGTCCTACTTTAATTTTAAACAACTATAATGATGTTTTAAATTATATGTATTCCTTGTGGTATTAAAATGAACTGTACTTTTCTAAATGAATAAGTGTCTTTTTGAAGTCTAGATTTGGTACGAGCAGTACTGAAACTGGTTTTCAAGTGTCTTTTTACATAAAAACTGGTTTGGACACAATGCAAAAGACATCCAAATAATTTCATCAATGTGAATCATCAACAAACAACTGAAAGAATTAAGTGGAATTGAAGATAGAAAAAATAACCAATATTTGTGGTACTAGAATGAACTGTACTTTTCTTCTTCAATAAGTGTCTTTTTCAAGTCTAGTTTTGGTACGAGCAGTACTATAATTGGTTTTGAAATGTCTTTCTTTTTACATAAAAACTGGTTTGGACACAATGCAAAAGACATCTAAATAATTCCATCAACGTGAATCATAAGCAAACAATTGAAAGAAGTAAGTGGAATTGGAGATAGAAAAAAAAAACAACATTTGTGGTACTAGAATGAACTATACTTTTCTAAGTGAATAAGTGTCTTTTTCAAGTCTAGTTTTGGTACGAGTAGTACTGGAATTGGTTTTCAAGTGTCTTTTTACATAAAAACTGGTTTGGACACTATGCAAAAGACATCTAAATAATTTTATTAACGTGAATCATCAGTAAACAACTTAAAGAAGTAAGTGTAAATGAAGATAGAAAATATAACCAACATTTGTGGTACTAGAATGAACTGTACTTTTCTAAGTGAATAAGTGTCTTTTTCAAGTCTAGTTTTTGTACGAGCAGTACTGGAACTAGTTTTCAAGTGTCTTTTTACATAAAAACTAGTTTGGACACAATGCAAAAGACATCCAAATAATTTCATCAACGACCATTCATCAGTAAACCTCTGTCAATGAATGAACTAAAATTTAATACAATCAAAAATTAACATTTGTCTTCCTAAAATTAAGTATATTGTTCACCCTATATAACTGTTCTTTTGAAGTATACATATAGTATAAGGTATACTGCAACTCTCTTTGAGGTCTGTTTTCACAACAAATTTCGTTTGCCATCAATGACATTCACATTCAAATGGTTAGATTACCATTAAATCATCAAAAAACCTGTCAATGTACAAACTACATATTAACTCTAACAAATGATTCAACTATATATATTATTGTGCCTACATAAGTGGCTTTTTCAGTGACATTTTTAGTTCAAATACTGCAGAACACATTGCAAGTCAAATAACAGTTTCCAATCAAATTCAAATGTATTAATATGGCATATATATTACTGTGCAAGTATCAGTTTCTATTTCATCCAAGTTTCCAAACAAAATATACAATAAGTACATTCATTTTCTGCGTCTACTTCATTCTAACTATACATATCTACAATTATATACATCCCATTTATCAAAAAGCTTGTTATTGCATTCCATCAAAGGTATGCCCAAATTTATAACCTTAGTATCCAAAACAATACAATCACAGAATTATGTTGTATGAAAAACCACAAACTTCTACATTTACAACAACTATTTTTTTCATGAGCAGATCATAGTGCTGAATAACGTCATCGCAGTGGACATTATCTTCATGTAAAACCCAATCACAAACGAATTTCTGCCTAATTAATTGCAGCACCTCCTAAAAAGAACATCATGATAATGTTACCAAATGTAATCTTCAAAGAAACACTAAAAACAAGAAAACATATTATATAGGTAAACTTACAGTATTGTAGTCAGGCATGACTTTGCCATCAAATTTGCTTACACCATCTCACGTCTCTATAAATTTTAATACGAGGACCCCACAATCATGACTGCAAAATCAAATAAGCAAAAAAAAAAATTAACAAATATAATAGTATATTCAGACCTCATTAAGGTGTGCTAAATTCCACTCATTGAACAAATAAAATGTAAGAAGTTACCCGTTAGGTTGAATTGGAGTGTCCACAGATTGCACGTTAAAAGATGGCTTCTTGTCTGATTCACAGTTTAATAACATAGACAAAAACAATTCCATGTTACGCGCCTGCAATATAAGTTGGACATATTATGGGAAACAATATAACAAAAAAAATGTAATAAACATATAGAATTTCTACTTACAATATAGTTGTATATCCTTGTGCGGTTCTTTCTATTATGTCCAAGGGAATCAAACACAAAAAATTCCATGGTCTTAAGGTTCACACAGTAGCACCACCAATGATCATCATGGACAATTGGAGCAAATAACTACAAAAAACATACAAGACTTAATTGTTTGTCACACATAAATAACACAATGCACCAACTTCCATGGCAACAAATAAAAAATGTACAAGAGTAATAAAATGTATACAAATTCAGCGCTAAGCAAGACTGTGGCCAAGCAATGCGCCAAACGATACCCACCAATTTCCGGCGAACCAACCGCATCCAACAACCCAAACCACTCTCGAGAAGTCCGCTCTCTGCTTCGACTGCTAACCACACCAAATATCCACAACAGCAACCTTTGTGGAAGAAGAGGCTTTTGGGGAAGAAAAAGCTCTTGGGGAAGAAAAAGCTTTGTGTCTGTGTAATCTTGTGGAAGAAGAACATTGCGAAAGAAGAACAAGGGAAAACCGAACCAACGTAGTTTATTTTTTTAAAATGTTTCCCCAATTGAGCACGCGTGCACACCATGCAAAAAAACATGGGATGCTGCCTCCAATTACTATAAGATTTAAAAAATATTAAATAATCCATGCCACGTAGGCGGGTAAAATTTAGGTCAAAAAACTGAAGCATTATATCATTATCCTAATTCATAGGTCCTAGAGATAATATAAACATCTAAAATAAATATTAAAAATTAAAGATAATAATTTCAAATTTTGGAAATAAGAAAATTCAATTAAATAAATAATTTTAATACACTTAAAAAGGAACCAAAATGGTATTTTTAAATTAAAAATTAAAAGTTACGAAAACTGAAATTAACAATTATTTATTTTATAGTAACTAAAAATTATAATGAAAAAGACGAGACAGTAGATGTTTGGTATGATACGAGAATAACAACTCTTCCATTATTCAACATTCCAATGGTTCCCACAAAATGGAAACTGCTTTCATGAGTAATTATTGATGATTATTGTTCACTCAATAAACTTTTCTTATTCAAAAGTTTTTTTATTGAATGAGATACATTACCGATAAAAAATACCCCACTAACTTCACATAACTTATAATTAACCAAAAATTTGATATTTGAGAGTGAGTAGTTTATTATTTTAAGTTTTTGAAGGTATGTTTCTGACTTTCTATATTCAAAAGTTTGAATTATATATCTATATTACTTATTTCATTTACTATTCATATTTTTCTGCTTCTGATATAAGAATATACATTGTGTTTACTACCTGCCATATATAGTGTTATTAAAATCATAAATGAAACCATTTTTAAAATTAAGAGATCATAATCATAAATATACAAACATATTTTGCAAATTTCAAAATGTGATAACTTATGCACGAAGTATGTTTCCATGTCGGAGTTATTATAATTGAGTATCCAAAAATTACGTACTTTTTTTTATCATTGTTCAATGACATGATACTAAAAATGCGGAACACATGTACATAAACAAGTGAGCAACTATAACAAATTCAATTTATTAACCTCACCCCCTCAATTGCTTAGTTTAACTTAAAACAATGATCTGATCCAGGATGGTTAGCTTGTATGCATTTAATATTGTAAACCATGATTATACAACACCAATACAAGTGGAGAAAAGGGTTTTGAATGCAGTTATTTTGAATATTGGTTTCACTTGTTGAAAAGAATGGGGTCATCAATCATTTGTTATAATGTTAACAATTATTAAAAAGAGAAAAAGAAAATAAAGCAATATAAATTACGGGATTACATCAAACTTATGATAAAATTCCTACTTCATGAAACATAGATAAACTATATCTATTATAAAAAAAAAATCTAAATAAATACATAAAGGTAAAACATTATATCATTTAGATTGTTCTTTATGAATAAAAGCTAAAATAGCTAACTTACTAGAACAGTGAATCTTTTCACGAAAAAGATGAAAAACTTTAGTTGAATATGTATACAGAAACGAAAGCATTGAAGCCATTTCTTTTCAAGACTCTAAGGAACCACTTGTTGATCCAAAAAAAAAGCATGACAACCTAAAGAAGAATCATTTTCTAACCAAAGCCTGTAAAAAGCATCCCTTTAAGCATGTTCCAAAGCATAAATGGGTTCATAAGTTCAACATAAATAGAAGTTTGTACCCCTGAAAAAGCAGAAAAACTACCTGCATAGTCACCCTAACTTCCTCTAAAAATACCAGATATGAAGTCAAATCAGCACAACCATGAGTTGTACCATTAATATTCACCTTAAGTCAATTTGCAAATGGAACTTACCATATTACGTTCATAAATGAAACCACCATACCCTCTCTAGTTTGAATATTGAAAAATTTTAGCACCAAGAAATCATAAATAATATTACTCATATGTTTCTTTTATTCTCAGACATATGCATTAACTCCTTAGTTTGAAAAATAGCAAAAAGAAACACAATTGGATCCTAAAATCTATTATGATTTATCATCCTCCAAATCATCCAAATAGGTGCACTAATGGCAATCACTTTAATCACTTTAACCAAAGAACTACAAAGAGACTTCATAAACTGAACAACCAAATCCAAAGAAAAAAACCTGCAAATTTTGAAAAACTTCCTTCAACCATTCCCACAACCATATAACAATAGAACAATGAAAGAACAAATGAGAGAAAGATTCAACATTATTATCCCACAAAGAATACAAGAGCATAAAACTATTCCTTTGTTTCAAAATCAATAGATAAACGACCACACAAAAATTTCAAAAGAGCAAAAGTTTTAACTAGTGTCACCTCATTCAACCAAATCAAGTTCCCCAATGCACACATTTCATACTAAAAGAGTAAATTTTTTTTCCAACTATTTGAAAAAGCTCACCAGTATCATGCATAATCCAATTAGGCACATTATCATCCACATTAACCATCAAAGAAGAAAAATCACATAAACTAACAATAAAATATCGAAAGTTTTAGTGAGTACTTGTCTGGGTCGAAGTAACAACAAAGTATAATATTACTCTGTTCGAATAAGAAATTCTAGCCAATTTAGATATGCAAATGTCAGAACACAAATGATCATTCCAAAGATCAATACAATCATCCTTACCTAGTGTCCAAAAGGTATTTTTTGAAACAACATCATATGTGTTCTTAATACCATGTCAAATTGACGATGATTTAAAGAACATATATTTATGATACTTAGACTTAAGAAATTGAATATGCATGAGTTTGGTTCATATCATTTTGTCATAAGAAAACTCCCAAGCTAAACATAGTATATAGACTTATTCTCCAATTGAATATTAGTAACCTACAAACCTCCATTCAACTTAGAACCACACAAGATGGACCAACATTGAGCAATTCCCATTTATGTGTATCTTTAGTCTAAACAAAATTTTGAATCTATTATTCCACTTCAAGAAGAAGCTTAATAAGTCATATGTAAAACCGAAATCTACAAGAATATAAGCCAACAACTACCAAATTTACTAATTAAATTCTTTTCATCATACTAAGCAACTTCTCTTTCCAAGAAACAAGTTTATTACGAATCTTATCAACCAAAGGTTGAAAAAATATGGCTTGGGAGTTCCCAAAAAAATTGGCACACCCAAATGTGTAAAAGGAAAAGATCCTTGATTACAATAGATAACAAAAGAAGCAGAAGCATAGTGGTATAAAAGAAACTTTTAGTAGGACTCACTCATTAACTAGAGAAAGTGTATCATTAGCATAGAAGGTATGAGAAGAAAATTGTATCCCCCGAGGACCAACCATGAGACGCATAAGCTTCTTAGAAATAAGTTCTAAAATGCCTCTACTCAAAACCTTCTCAGCAAAACAAAAAAGAAAAGGAGAGAGAGAATCTCATGTCTAACCTTTCTATCACAAGTAAAGTAACCAACCAAATCACCATTAACCCGAATATAAAGATGAACATATTGTAAGACATAAAGAACCCACGTCAAGAAGAATCTAACGAATTTTTTCTATTATCAATAAATTACATTTGTTGATAATACACAATTTTCTTGTGGTGTTAGAAAAGTGATGAGAAATTAGATAAGAGATCTAAATATTATCTTATGCACAAGTTAATCTTAATTAATAAAAAAAAATGATGTTTCTTTCTATTTTTTTCCTATTAATTCAAATTCATTTATTCATCCCCACTTATAACTTGTTTTATGTACATGTGTTCCGCATTTTTAATGGTTTAAAAACATATATATGATTTTTAAAATAAAAATGATGGTATAACTTATCTTTTTTTGAAATATATATACACTAAATTTAAAATAAATTAATTGGTACAGCTCAAAGGAGAAACCCCCAATGCGATTTCTTCAGTATGTGTGTGTTTTTAATATATATATATATATATATATATATATATATATATATATATATAATTATGCGTTATTAAAAGCAGGTTGGGTCCATTCAATTTTATATTATTATTAATGTTTTAGTAGGAAGAAACGCCTGGGCTGTTCAACTGTGCTAATGAATTCTTCGAATTACACAAAGAAGAATAAATAACGACAGACTTTATTTCTTTCTTTCTGATTTCAAACGTACTAAGGGAATATCACACCAAAGAGGATGCTTTTATTCTCCACCAAAGTCAAGGCCAAAATTTTAAATTTTAAATTTCTCTTTCAACATAAAATTTCATATGAATTAATTTTATTCTTTTATTTCCAACCTCGATAACAAATGTCATAATGAGTTAAATAAACAACAAATTTTATTAAAATATATTTCGAATGACTTTTATTGTTTTAAATAAACAAAATTTAATTTTATAAAATTAATTTATAAGGTGGAATTACATTTATTTATATTCGATAAATAAGTCTAATAGATTTAAGATCACTAAGATTACCGTTAAGCATTTGCTTATTTTTTTCAAAATCCAGGGAATCAAATATTGAACCGTGTTGTTTAATCTCTGAGCCTAGTTTGATTTGGTGATTTCATTGTTGACAACAATGCAAATAGGTGAATCAAATTGTTCCAAGACTCACTTTCTCTACACCCCACGACACCAGAACACAACATCAACCTTTTTCTCAGTTGTAGCACGCACGAACAAAGGTTTCACCCAATCCCAAACCTTTTTCTTTTGGCAACTTCACGTTACAACCTCACACCCCACACACCATTATCCCAATATTAAACTAAAACAAAAAAGATTACCAATTTGGAAAGAAGACAAGAGAGTAAAACAGACTCCAAAACAAAACAGTAGTGTCTTGTAATGGAAAGTAGTTTATTCCCCTGTTTCCCTTCAATGCCAAGAACCAACCTCCAATACCAAAGTGGAGAAAGGCGAAGTCCTAACTTAGGGAAAATTGACACCTCTACACAATAATTTGTCAATGTGTTCAACACTTTCTAGACATGATAATTTGGGATAAATATCAAAGCTGTGTTTACACTTTTCAACCATATCATAATTAAAAAAAGTTATTTCTTGAGTTCATTCATGTGTTGGATATTCTTTGGACACCTCTTTCATATCATTTCAACATGAATACAAAAAATAACTCACGCTTCTTTCTAATTAAACACTTCCAACATATTGTTATCATAAAGGAGTAAAAAGAAATTAATAAAAATAATTACTGTATAAGACTTATAATTTTTCATTACAAGGTTTGTTTTTATCATACTTAATTAACATTTTAACTACCAAAAAACATGCGACTTTGCCCCATTGCTTGAATTGACAACTTAAACTCGAGATCTATTCAATGTTGGTTCATCAAAAAAACATAATCATCAGTTAAACATGGTATGTGCATGGACTTTGCATTGCAAATATATCCTCCCAAAACTCTAGTTGCGAGAATTGAAGAACAATTAACAATTACCTTAGAAGCAAATATGAATGATAATTTTTAGAAAAAACAGTGTATTCATAATCCATTAATACTATAAAACAAATTTATAGTGTGATCCCTATTAAAAAGTAATAAGTTTTGTTGATTTTTTTTTTACAAAAAGACAAATGCAATATCGGATTGATTTATAATGTAATAATGAGTATTAAAGAAAAAATTAAAAAAGAAATTGAGGAAATGAAAGTCAAAAGATGTATGATAGATAATGTGAGTGATGAGTAACTCCCTTCCACTCGCAGAATTTAATGCAGACTAACTCCTCTGCTGAGAGATGAGTCTGTGAAGAAAATAAAAAAATAAAACAAAGTATTAAATGCAGCAGCTGAAGCCCTCACCCACCCTTTACCCTTCCCAAATGGAGAATCTCTTTTCTCTTCTTCTTCTTCCTTTTTCTCTTCTTCTTCTTTTTCTTCCTTCTCTTTCTCCATGTCCCCTTCAATTCCCTCTCCTCACTTCACCCACCTTGGCCTTGGCTACTCCATCGCCATAGCCCTCGCTTTTCTCTTTCTCCTCTCCACCCTCCTCCTCTCCTCCTACCTCTGCTGCCGCGCCACCCGACACCGTACCCAAACAACCGCCGTCGTCACCGCCGCCGCCAATCCATCCGACGGCGTTGTCCTGCCACGTGTCATCTTCGTGGCGGAGGACGACAACGAGGAGGAGGAGGCCAGCGTTGCGCTGGGGCTCGACCAGAGCGTGATTAATTCCTACCCCAGGTTCCAGTTCGACAGGGACAACGCGCGGAATAGTAACGGGAATAACAACACGTGCTCCATATGTTTGTGCGAGTACAAGGATTCGGAGATGCTGAGGATGATGCCCGAGTGCCGTCATTTCTTCCACCTCTGCTGCCTCGATTCCTGGCTCAGACTCAGAGGCACCTGCCCCGTTTGCCGCAACTCCCCGCTCCCGACGCCGCTCTCCACGCCGCTGCAGGAGGTGGTGCCGCTCTCTCAGTACGCCGCCGATAGAAGGCGAAGTAGGTGATTTTTTTTTTTTACTTTTTGGATTAATTTGTGATGTAGTTTTTGCCTTTGGGAGGAGATTTTGAAGTTTTGATTTTTATTTTATTTTTAGAGGTGGGGTGGGGGAAATGGAGGGTTCTTATTTTATTTTATTTTTCTTTTTTGATTTAGGTTTGATGCGAGGGGAATGGGGAAAATTCTTAGGGCTAGTTGGGGTGGGGTGTTCCGTTTCTTCTCTTTTACATAGATAATATTAATTCAAGTAAATGTTTTTCTTTATAAATTTGGGTTCTTTTTTTTCGTTTTGTTCGACCATGGTTCTCGGTGCGGCTCGTGATCGTGATTCGTGTCAGTACACTGTTTGTTTGTTTTGGACTCTAATGAAACTGATTTTGCATTTGAAAATGAATTTAATAGAGTTAAATGAAGTTAATTTCAGTTCCGGATTGTAAGTATCAACGGATGAAACTGATTTCGATTTTTTTAATGATAAAACAAACGGTCATAAGTTTATTTTGATTGATTTGACACCGCATAACCATTCGTATCAATGTGGACTAAAACATGTACTCATGAAACTGAAGTTAATTTTCATCTCATTGGAGTGTTTGAGATTGAAAACTCCAAAGCTGGTTGGAGTATATCTTTTCTGGGAATGTGAGTATTTGTCGCGAGTCTCTTGTGAAACACGTGTAATGTGTATCAGAATCTTAAAAAACATGATGATGCGCAATCAGTAAAATCATCTGTGCAGTAATTTTCCAAATAAGCTTCTGTTCATAGTTGTAATATATAATCGAGGATCTATCTATCTATCTATTATTAAGATTTTTTTTTCAGTTCTATCACTTTATATACACAAAAAAAAAAAAGCTATTTTTCTCTGATACTTTTACCCTTTTGACCAGTTGTTTTGGGTCGAGCACTTTCTGCACTTTCTGCAGTCATTGGTGCTTTGAGCCGCAAATTGAATGCTTAATTTTGCTGCTGCATCACCCATTTGCATTAGCCTTTGCCTCCACTTGATACTTGATTCAGAACAAGAAGATACCGATTCTTTTTGGGTTCCATTTTTCTCTTGACTCATGGACCCATTTTTTTGTCGTTATGTGTAGACAGCATGTATTTGATATCTCTTCATTCTTTCTCTCAATATTCTTGTTGTATTCTACTTCCTGACATCAATTAGATGAAATATCCCTTTCAGTGTGTAGAATGTCAAACAATCCCTGACACGCTTACATGCACGGAACACAGTAACCCTTAGCTTTCTCAAACATTAATTCTTCTCTACTTTAACAAAGTCGTCATCGTCAACCCAAACCCTTTAGTGGTCAATCATATTTTACATTCACTTCAGAAAAAACTCAGCAGAGTTTCAACTACAGTTTAATTTTAAATATAGTTCGATTTTGTCTTTTCAAAGAGGTTTCTATATGCTATGAGAACGATGTTTATGAACTATCACTGCTAGTTTCGACTTTTAATTCATTAATAATAAGACCACTCTTCTGGTTTGGTACCTTGCAGTTCATTTATGACTTTGTCTTTACTGACAAAAACAAGCTTTCATATGTTAGAAAAATGGTTTTTCTAAATCCAAACTGTGGAAACACTTGAGCTTTTTAAAGAAAAAGATTGAAGTGGTTATTTAATAGAAAACCTCACTTTGCTAGTGCTTTCTATAATCATCTGCACTTGCTAGTTTTTTACTATTACAGTTCCACTTTATGCATGCATTAGTTAAATACACAGATAAATTAGTGTTTTCACAAACTATTCTGATACAAGATATTTTTGTGAATTGACATCACTATTATCAGTGATTGAAATTATAAGCATTTGTTAAAAGTCACAACAGTGTTTTGGATAATCCACTAGGTAAGAGCCAAAGTCCATTTATCAGCATGCGTTGGACGTGGAATCTAATCTCAAACATTTCATTTTGATTTAACATCATGGTTTCGTAGCTTCTGAAACACACTACATACTTTTCTTCTATCTTTATCCATTTTGGTGGTACACTACTACACCGGTAGTGAAACCTGTTTTCATTCATCCATCTGAGGGTCCAAATGCAAATTGAAATGAAATGAGGGTAATTGAGCTAATTCATACTTTAGAAAGTTCAGTGCAGAACTGGTTCCACCATCATTGGCTTTTGTACGAAACAAATAAAAGTTCCTTTCTTTCTGACACACCGAGCCTTTTTTAGGCATCGGAAGCATCTGCACATAATGAGTTCAATAATACATCAACAAAACATTTACAGTATCAATATTTATTGTCCCTTTGAAATAAAAAAAACATCTTATTTGAAATTTCACTTCGATTAAAATCGAATTATATTTAAAATTTACTTCTTAATTTATATTTAAAATTATAAGTTAGAGTTATTTTAATAAAATGAGTTATTTGTTAAATATATTATTTTATTTATTATCATATTATTTATTAATATTTAGTATAATATATATAAAAATATGTTGAAAGTTTTTTAATTAAATATGAAATTTTTATAATATATAAGTTAATATAAGTTAATTTTGTAAAATTGAGTTGATTAGGTAATTTCTTTTATATCCATATGTATAATGCATAGTATTATTGAATTTATAACTGCACATATTGCATTGTATTTTGAAGTGTAGAAGATCGAAGTTGGTTTGTGGGAATAATGGTTTCAACAACCTTTGTTCGTACAACTAATGACTCCCATCGGCAAGTCCATGCCTAAATTGTTTGATGGATGATATTAGATCAGATCAAATTAAATTTAAAATCTTTTAACACGAGTTTTAACTACGATTTTAAGTGTTTTATATTTTTTTCAAATATTATTTTTAACAACTGTATATAAAATTGTTTTGTTATTACTAGTGTAAACACAGGCGCTATCGCGCCTGCGTGTACACATTTTTCGAATTATATTTATAATTGATGATATTGTAATGTTATTAAGTTAATGAACAAAATAAAAGTATATTTATAAAAATTA